>Ga0197142_1002846_pt1 | contig 14856 bp, 11 predicted proteins | sample GBS60_MetaG_FD_148614 | JGI IMG/M metagenome (GOLD analysis project Ga0197142, IMG submission 148614) | Sediment microbial communities from Great Boiling Springs, Gerlach, Nevada, United States - GBS 60_MetaG | ecosystem: Environmental > Aquatic > Thermal springs > Hot (42-90C) > Sediment... | reverse complement strand
TGAATCCGTGAGCGCGGCCGCACAGGTGCCCGTCTCGCTGGTCGGCCTGGCCGAAGCTCTTCTGATCGGGCTCATCATCGGCGCACAACGGGAAGCCGCCCAGGACGAGCGCCAGGCCGGGGTGCGCGATTTCCTTCTCATCGCGTTGGCGGGCGGCATCTGCGGTCTCATCGACAACGCCTTGCTGACGGCTGTGGCGCTCCTGGTGATCGGAGGCATGCTGGCCGTTTTCCATTGGGAGGCCCGCACCCGCACCGGGATCACCACCGAGATGGCTGCCGTGGCAACGTTCTGCCTCTGCGTTCTGGCCGCTCACCCGGCGCGGCCGCTCGGCGCCGGCCTGGCAACCGGCGCCGCGCTGGTTGTTGTCGTGTTTCTCGAGGCCAAGCGCGCCCTGCATACCTTCCTGCACCGGACTCTAACCGAACGCGAGTTCAACGACACGATCTGGTTCCTCGCCCTGATCTTCATCATCTACCCGATCCTGCCCGTCGGCGCCTACGGGCCGTATGGCGCGTTTTCTCCGCGCCAGATCTGGCTGTTCGTGATCCTGGTCTCGTCGATATCCTTCGCCGGTTACTTTTTCGAAAAGTTTCTCGGCGCGGGCAAGGGGCTGGCTTGGACCAGCCTGCTCGCGGGACTGGCTTCGACCACCGCCGCCACGCTGGCCTTCGCTCGCGAGGCCCGCGACCAGCCGGAAAAGCGGCGCCTGTACTGGTCAGCCATAACCATCGCCAACGCCATCCAGTTTCCCCGCGTGATCGTGATCCTTTATGTTGTGAACAGTCGTCTGGCCTGGGGCGCGCTCGGCACATTTGCGGCGATGACCGCCGCGGGTCTGCTGTTCGGCAGCCTGCTCTATCGGCGAAGCCAGCCGCCGCCGGCCGCTCGCGGGCTCGCAACGGGCAACCCCTTCCGCCTGATCCCCGCGCTGAAGTTCGGCGCCCTGTTCGCCGCCGTCATGTTCCTGAGCAAGGCGGCGGCAACAGAGCTGGGCGACCGGGGCGTGTACTGGGCCTCCGCCGCCGGCGGCGCCGTGGACGCCGACGCCGTCGCGGTTTCGGTCGCCCACCTGGAAGCGGCCGGCGCCGTTTCGCTTGCCCCCGCGCGGACCCTCCTGTTCGTCGCCCTGCTGATGAACGCCGTGATCAAAAGCGGCCTTGCGGCCTGGGCGGGGGGAGCCGCCCTGGCCTGGCGCGCAGCCGCCACGTTTCTGGCGATGTTCGCCGTCGTCGCCCTGGCGCTGGGTGTCGGCAGGCTCTACTAAACGGCCGGTTGGAGGATCCGATCCGAAAAACTCTTGACCGTTAGGGAAACTGTGGATATACTACCGGCTGAGGGAGGGAAGGTCATGTCGGGGGTTTCCCGTATCCGAATCCTGAATTTGTGGCTGGCGCTCGCCTGCGCCGTCTCCGCTTTGGCGCAGTACGGCACCGGCATCATTCTGGGCACGATCACCGACCCGTCGGGGGCGGTGATTCCGGGCGCCACCGTCGAGGTCAGAAACAACGCCACCAACGAAACGCGCACCTACGTAACCGACGAGATGGGCAACTACCGCTTCACGGCGTTGCCGAGCGGCACCTACACCATCACCGCCACGGCCGGGGGCTTTCGCACCGCCACCGTGGGTGAGGTGGTGCTCCGCGTCAACACGCAAGTCCGCGTCGACATTCGCATGGAGATCGGCGCGGCGGCCGAAACGGTCCAGGTGGCGGCCACCACGCCTCAATTGCAGACGGACACAGCCGCCCTCGGCACGGTGATCGATAGTCGGACCATTCTCGAGCTGCCCCTGAACGCGCGCAACTTTTTCGACCTGGCGGCCCTGACGCCCGGCGCGCTCAAGACCTGGGGCGCTTCGAGCGTCATGGACGAGCGCTCGATTGAGATCGGCGGCATCCGCAACACCTCGACCAACGCCATGCTGGACGGCGTGGACTTCTCCGTAGCCAACATCAACAACCCGGCGATCGCGCTCTCGCTGGACGTGATCGAAGAGTTCAAGGTGCAGGTCAACTTCATGGACGCCTCCTACGGCCACGGGGCGGCCGGCATCGACATGGTGACCAAGCGGGGCAGCAACGACTTCCATGGCGTCGTCTACGATTTCGTGCGCAACCGCGCCTTCCAGTCCGGGCAGTTTTTCCGGCCGCCAACGGGTGCGCCGCGTTTCAGCTACAACCAGTTCGGCGCGGCCGCAGGCGGTCCCATCGTCAAGGACAGGCTTTTCTATTACGGCAACTACGAAGGCCGGCGGCGGCGCACCGGCGTCATCTTGCAAGGGCTCGTGCCGACGGCCGAGATGCATCGGGGCGATTTCAGCGGGCTCGGCAAGCCGATTCGCGACCCGTTCAACAACAATCAGCCCTTCCCCGGAAACCGCATTCCGGAGACGCGCTGGGACCCGATCGCCCGGCAGCTCATCCAGTATTTTCCCTTGCCGAACTTTATCAATCAGCGTCCCGGCGTAAACTTCCTGGTTACGCCCTCCGACCGCGAACGGCGGGATCAGTTCACCGCCCGCATCGATTACCGCACCTCCGAGAAGGGCACGCTGTTCGGCCGCTACAGCTTCGCCGACAACGACCTGGTCAACGTAGCCTACATCGTCGGCAAGGGTATGATCCGGCCGGACCGCAGCCAGAACGGCGCCATCGGTTACACGTATGTCGCCAGCCCGACGCTGATCAGCGAGACCCGGCTGGGATTTACGAAAGCCTTTCTGGCGCGGGAAAGCGACGGCGACCGCTATTCGAAGAACTATGTCGCAGAACTCGGCCTGAAGCACCTGGCGCCTCAGCCGGGCGATTACACGCTGCCCTCGATCAACCTGACCGGCTATGCTCCCGGAAACCCCACCGGCACGCCCGGATTCGTCGGCTACGGAGGCCGAATCGTACAAAACAATATCTACTATCGGGCCGCCGAAACGCTCACCTGGATCCGGGGACGGCATAACCTCAAGATCGGCGGGGACATCAGCCGGCTCATGGTCGGCTATGACCAGGGGAGCAATCAGAACGGCGTCTTCAGCTTCACCGGCGTGTATGCGAACGACTCGTTTGCCGATTTTCTGTTGGGCATCCCGCAAACGGCGGCCGGAGGTCTGGGCAGCATTCTTCCCGAACTCGGCGGCGTGGCCAAGTACTCCATCGGGACCCAGATTCAGTGGTTCATCCAGGATGACTGGAAGATCACAAGCCGACTCACCCTGAATCTCGGCTTGCGCTGGGAGTACTTCCAGCAGTGGCGCGGCCGGCATGCCTGGTTTGACCTGGCCACCGGCAGGCAGTTAATCGCCAACAGCGCCGACTACTATATTCCGGGCAGGGGGTATTTCCGGGGCACGGGCGCTCCGCTGCTCCCGGAGCGGCCGATTCAGGACGACAAGAACGACTACGCCCCTCGCTTCGGCCTGGCTTACCGGCTGACGGAGAACACGACCGTGCGCATGGGTGCAGGCGTCTTTTACGCGCTCAATCAGGGCGGACTGACGCTGGTCCCGCTGACCAGTACGCCGCCCTTTTACATGCGCGCCAACCTGACCTCGAGTCCGACGCGACCGGAACTGTTCCTGTCGCAGCTGTTTCCGTCGCCGCTCGAGACGACCACCGGCGTAACGCAGAACATCGACCTGCGGAAACGCACCGGCTACATCTACAACTACAATTTCAACATCCAGCGGCAGCTCCGGCCGGGCCTGCTGCTCGAGCTGGGTTATATGGGCAACACCGGACACAAGCAGATCGGAACGCGTCTGCTCAATCAGCCGCGTCTGCCGTCGGATCCGAACAATCCGGAGCCTTTCGCAGCGCGGATGCCCTATCCGGCGCTGGTGCCCGGTTTCAGCCAGGTGGTCAACTACCAGTGGTCGAACTACAATGCCGGCTTCGTCAAGCTCGAGCAACGGGTCTGGAACGGGCTCTCCTACACGGTCGCCTACACGTTTTCCAAGCTGTTGGACAATGCCGCGACCCCGCAGAACATGTACGACTGGCGGCCCGAACGGGGCCTGGCAGGCAACGACGTGCCCCACAACTTGATCTTTAGCTACGTCTATGAGCTGCCGTTCGGGCGCGGCAGGTCGTTCAGCATCCGCAACCGGGCGCTCGAAGCCATCCTTGGCGGATGGCAGCTCTCGGGGATCACCAACTTCCGGTCGGCCATGCCGCTCACCATCTTCACCGCGGGCGACATCGCCATCGTGGGGACGGGTAACCAGCGCGGCAACGCCACCGGCGTCAAACCGAAGAGGTTGGACCCGCGCACGAACAATCTGCGAGGATTCGACCCGTCGGCGTACGCGACGCCCCCGCGGGGCACGTTCGGAAATCTGGCGCGCAACACGCAGCGCGGTTTCGGGATCAACAACTGGGACGTCGCCTTCCTGAAGAACTTCTGGATCCCGCCGCTCGGCGAGGCCTCGCGCCTGCAATTGCGCGTGGAGTTCTTCAATTTCTTCAACCACACGCAGTTCCGGGCTATGGGAACGACAGTGAACGTGCCGGCGACATTCGGCATCGTGAACTCAACCCACGATCCGCGGATCATGCAGCTGGCGGCGAAGCTTTACTGGTAGGCTGGCAGGAAGACCATGCCGGCTGAACCGATTCGCCGACGCGATCTGCTGGCGCTCGCCGCGTTGCTGCCGGCCCGGCTGCGTGCCGAGCAAGGCCGCCCGGGCCGGCCCCGCGTGCGCATCACCAACGTCGAGTGCTTCGAGGTTCGGCTTCCGGCCGAAACCAAGCCGGCCGATCCGCACAAGATCTACTCCTATGCGGTGACGCGCGTCGCCACCGATGCGGGCGTCACCGGGACGGCCTTTTTCGGCATGCCGCGGGAGCTCCTCGAGCGTTGGGTCAAGCCCGTGCTGGTCGGCGAGGATCTGTTCGCCGTCGACCGGCATCTGAAGCGCTTGCAGACCGAGCGCGGCGAGTCCGGCTATCAGGCCTGGACCGCCGTCGAACATGCCATCTGGGACGCCATCGGCCGCCTGGCCGGCCAGCCGGTGGCGCGCTTGCTCGGCGGCTGCCGCGACCGGCTGCGCATCTACCGCACCTGCGTCTTTCCGGGCAAACCGGATCAGTCCGACGTCCCCTATGAGACTCAGGCCGCCTATGCCGTCCGCCTGAGCCAGGCCGGCTATACCGCCATGAAGGTACGCGCCTGGCGGCCGCGTCCGATGGACGACGTAGAGATGGTGGGCGTGGTTCGCCGGGCCGTGGGCGACGACTTCGAGATCATGATCGACCGGACGGCGGTCAGGCCCGGCTGGGTGTGGGACTACCAGACGGCGCTGCGCGTCGCCCGAGGACTGGAGCGGCATCGCGCCTACTGGCTTGAGGAACCCTTTGACGGCTATGACCTGCTCGGCCCGGCGCGCCTGGCCGCCGAGGTCGACATCCCGATCACCGGGGGCGAACTCGGCAATTCCATCTACGTCTTCCTTCAGTACCTCCGCCACAAGACCTACGACATCGTGCAACCCGACACGCGCATCTGCGGCGGCATCTGGATCGCCCGAAAGATTTCGATCCTGGCGGAGGCTTTCGGGGTGCCGTGCATCCAGCACGGCACTGCGGGGCTGACGCTTGCCGGCTGGATTCAGGCCGGCTGCGCCATGCCGAACTGCGACTGGCAGGAGATGATCGGCGGGCCGAATCTGCCCGACGAGCAGTGGGAGCCCGGCCTCAAGCTCCTGCGAACGCGGCAGGCGTTTTCGATCGAGAACGGATACGTCAAGCTGCCCGATCTGCCGGGGTTAGGACTGGATATCAATGAAGATGCCCTCAAGGAGTACCGCGTCCGCACCTGAGCGCCCGTCGCGACGGGAGCTTCTGTGGCGAATCTCCGCGGCCTGGGCGGCCGCGCTTGCGCCCGTGCACCGCCTTCGGGCGGCGGTCAAGCCGGTCCAGATTCGCGACGTCGAGATCTTCGCGGTCGACGTCCCGGTCTCGAAGGCCGAGTCCGAGGCCGGCTTCAATCATCGCTATTCGGTCGTCCGGATCACGACCGATGCGGGCGTCCGGGGCATCTCTTTCGCCGGCCCGTCGCCCAAAGAGCTTCCCGAGGTGCGCCGCATCCTGGTCGGCCAGGACCTGTTCAACGTCGAGCAGCATCTTAAAAACGGCCTGGCTCGCTGGGGCGGCGTCGAACACGCCGTCTGGGACGCCATCGGCAAGATCGCGCGCCAGCCGGTCTACCGCCTGCTCGGCGGTTCGGCTACCCGCGTGAAGGCTTATGTCACTTGCGTCTGGCGCGGCAACCCGGATCAATCTCATGTGCCCTTCGAAGACCAGGCGGCACAGGCCGAGCGGCTCCTGAAGGCGGGCTTCAAGGGCATGAAGATCCGCGCCTGGCGACCCAAGCCGCTCGACGATGTGGAGGCGCTGCGCGTCATCCGCGAGCGTGTGGGCGGCGCCCTCGAGGTGATGTTCGACCGCACGGCGCATGCGCCGCAGTCCGTCGGCCAGAAGATCTGGGACTTCGAGACCGGGCTGGCGGTGGCCCGCGGTCTTGAGAAATATGGAGCCTACTGGCTCGAAGAGCCGTTTGCGCGGGACGACTACGTCACGCCGGCGCGCCTGGCCGCCGCCGTCGACATTCCGATTACGGGCGGCGAAGGCTATCAGGGACTCGAGCCGTTTCGCCAGTGCCTGCTGCACAACACCTACGACATCCTCCAGCCCGACGGACGCACCGTCGGCGGAATTCTTTTGGCGCGCAAGGCGGCGATCCTGGCCGAGGCCTTCCATGTGCCGACCATTCTCCACGGCACGATGGGACTGATGCTGGCCGGCTGGCTCCAGGCCACACTGGCCATCGGCGCCGCCTGGCAGGAGGTGGCGCTCATCTGGCCCCCGCTGCTGCCGGAGCAACAATGGGCGCCGAGCCTCAAGCTGCTCCAAACCAGACACCTGTTTGTGATTGAGGACGGCCACATCCTGGCGCCGGAGGCGCCGGGGCTCGGCCTCGAGGTCGACGAGGAGGCGCTGGCGCGCTACCGGGTGGCATAGCGCCCCGTGGCTGGAAAAAGAATACCTTGCTCCCCCGCCAGGGACAGCGTCGCGGGCGCCCCCCTACTCGTAGCGCAGCGCCTCCACCGGGTCGAGCCGCGCCGCCTTGCCTGCCGGCCAGATTCCAAAAAACAGGCCGATGCCGATGGAAACGACCAGGCCCAGCACGGCCGCCCACCACGGCACGCTCGTCGGCAGGGCGGGAAAGGCCAGCCGCGCCGAAGCCGAAATCAGCCACCCGAAGGCCATGCCGAGCAGCCCTCCCAGTCCGGTCAGCACCACCGCCTCGGTGAGAAACTGCGCCACGATGTCCGCGCGCCGGGCGCCCAACGCCTTCCGGACGCCGATCTCGCGCGTGCGCTCGGTCACGGAGACGAGCATGATGTTCATGACTCCGATGCCGCCCACCAGCAGCCCGATCGAGCTCAAGATCACCATCACCAGCGCCGTCGTCGACATCAGCCGGCGGAAATCCTCGATGATCTGCTCGGCCGTCGAGATCGAGAAGTTATCCGGCTTGTCATGGGGCACCCGGCGCTCCATGCGCAGCACCGCGGTCACCTCGTCGCGCGCCTGTGCGAGTTTGCCGGGCTGGGCCACCACGATGAGCATGTTCTCCCGGGCCTGCGGGAAGAACTTGCGCATGGTGAAGTAGGGCAGCAGAACGCGCATGTCGTCCTGGCCGGGGAAGGAGGCCGCCGGCCGTTTCATCACGCCCACCACTTCGAGCTGGCGGCCGGAGACGTCGATGGTCGTGCCGACCGGATCGCCGCTTGAAAACAACGCCTTGTAGACGTCCTCGCCCAACACGGCGACGGGGCGCCGGAATCGGCTGTCGGCCTCGCTGAGGAACCGGCCGTAGAGGAGCTCGGCCATCCCGCCCGAGGCGTAGCCCTCCTCGGTGCCGCCCAGCTCGATGTTGTAAGCCTCTGCGCCCCGGTACCGGGCGCGGTGAATCCCCTGCGGGGGGAACAGGTAGGGACTGACATGGAGCACCGAGGGGCAGCGCTCGGCGATCGCCCGCGCGTTCTCCAACGTCAGCGGCTTTCTCTGGCGCTCCTCGGGAGTGAGGTTGAAACGGAAGCCCACCTTGAACTTGAAAACGATCAGCGTGTCGGTGCCGAAGCTCCGCATCACGCGAGCGATGGCGCTGTCCATGCCGGTGATGATGGAGCCCACGCCGATGATGGTGCTGGTGCCGATGATGACGCCCAGCACGGTGAGCAGCGACCTCAGCTTGTGCTCCCGGATGGTGCCGAGCGCCATCGAAGCCGCCGCGCGCAAGGCCGACGGGCTCATCGCTCGACCCTCAGGGCCTCGATCGGATCCAGCCGCGCAGCGCGCTGCGCCGGGTAGATACCGAAAAACAGGCCTACCGCTGCCGAAAGCCCTACGCCGACCAGAACCGCCGCCGGCGGCACCGACATCGGCACCGGCGTCAATTTGCCGCCGAGGTAAGTCAAAACCGCCGCGATCGCCACGCCGAGCAGCCCTCCCACAGCGGCCAACAGAGAAGACTCGACCAGGAACTGATTCAGGATGTCCTGCCGCCGGGCCCCAACCGACTTGCGGATGCCGATCTCGTGGGTGCGCTCGGTGACGGCGGCCAGCATGATGTTCATGATCACGACGCCCCCGACGACCATGAAAACGGAAACCACGGCCACGGCCGCGGCGGCGATGACGCCGGTGATGCGGTCCCAAGCCTCGACCAGAGCGTCCGAGCTGATGATGGCGAAGTTGTCTTCCTGGGAAGGCCGCAGGCGACGATGGGCACGCAACAGCATCCGGACCTCATCCTGAGCCTGATAGAGATGGTGGCGGTCGAGCGCCAGCGCGTGGATGGACAGGCCGCCGCGGCTGCCGTACATCTTGAAGTAGGTCTCAATGGGGATGACCGCGAAGCTGTCCTTGGACTGTCCGAAGACGCTACCCTGGGCTTGGGCCACGCCCACCACCTCGAACGGCCGCCCTTGAATCTGGATCACCTTGCCGACCGGATCGACGTTGGGGAAAAACTCCTGGCGCAAGTCCTCGCCAATGAATGCGACGGCCAGGCGCCGGCGGTTGTCCGCCTCGCTGAAGAAGCGGCCCAGAGCGACGCGGGTGTTCGTCAACACGCCGAAATTGGGCGTCGCGCCCCGGATCGAGACGCCCTCGAGCTGTTTTTCCTGGTAGGTGACGGTCGCACGGCGCTCGGCATGAATGCCGATCTCACGACACAGCATGACGTGCTCGCGCAGAAACGCATACTCTTCGGGCCGCAGGTGGGGATTCTTTTTCAGCAACTCGAGGTAACGCTTGGGATCGAAGTTGCCGAGGAAGGCCATCCGCACGACGCGGAAGCCTTCCACGCCCATGTCCGAGACGTTTTCGGCCACGTAGAGGTCCATGCCGTGGATGACGCTCATCACCAGGATGAGCGTGGCCGTCGAGAGAATGATGCCGAGCAGGGTGAGAAAGCTGCGCAGCTTGCTCGCCCGGAGCGAGCCGAGCGCCACCGAGACCGCCTCGAAAAATGGTGCGCCGCTCCTCACCACTCCAAGGATACGAACTTCCCGCCTCTGCCGTTCCGCGGAATCCGCCGTAGTAGACTGGGCAGAGGGTGTTCTCTACGGGGAGGCAGGCCGAGCGTGCTGCGATTTGACCAACTGGTGCGGCCCGGGATGCTGGTGCGCGAAGTCCGGGTGCGTCACCCGGAGTGCGTGCCGGTGCTTGAACGGTTCGGCTTCCGCGAGTCTTGCGACGACTGTTCGATCGAGCAGGTGGCGCGCAAATACGGGTTTGATCCGATGGAGATCGTCGCCGAGCTCAACGCGGCCCTCTCGAGCCAGGGCCGTGAGAAGGCCCCCGACTAGTCCGGCTTTCGCCGGACATGCCTGCCGGGCAGCCCCGCGGGGTTCTCATGCGCCCGCTCCCGCAGGGAGGTCCCGAGCGATGCCGCCAGCGAGACGCTCGAGGCGCCGAACTTCTCGCGCACGCGATCGACGGCTCTCATCGCTCGTTCTCGACGGAAGCGCTCTTCGGCGTCAAGCAGGGCCAACTGGCCCGCCGTGGGCTCAAGCGAAGAGACCCTGACGCCGAGCAGCCGCACGCGTTTGCCGTTCCAGTTCCGCCGGAACAAGGCTCGCACTTCGGCCAGCAGCTCGGCGTCGACGCAGGTAGCCTGCGCGAGCGTTCGGGCCCGCGTGATGGTGGCGAAATCGGCATAGCGGAGTTTGATTTCGACCGTGCGGGCGTAGAGGGCGTGTTCGCGCAACCGCCGCGCCACCATCTGGGTGAGTTGCGCCAGCGCGGCCTCGAGCGCAGCCGCATCCTCGGTGTCGCAGCCGAAGGTGTGCTCGTGGCTGATCGATTTCGGCGCCTCGGCGGCGCCAATCTCCGTGTCGTACCAGCCGCCGGCGTCCTGACCTCGCGCCTTGCCGGCCAGCGCCAAACCCCACCGGCCGAACCTCGCGGCCAGCAGCGACTCATCGAGCTTTGCGAGGTCGCCCACCTTCCGCACCCCCAGGCGGTGCAGGGCCTGTTCGGTCCTTGGACCGACGCCCGGGATCCGGCGCACTTCGAGCGGCGCCAGGAAACGGGCCTCGGCGCCCGGCAGCACCCAAAGGATTCCGTTCGGCTTCGCCAGATCCGAGGCCACCTTCGCCACCAGGCGCGAAACGGCCACACCGATCGAGCAGTTCAGGCCGGTTTGGCGCTTGATGGCCTCGTGAAGAGCGTGCGCGGCCTTCAGCGGCGGCCCGAGCAGCCGCTCCGAACCGCTCATGTCCAGGTACGCCTCGTCGATGGAGGCCATTTCGACTTTGGGAGAAAACGCCTGCAAAATGCGGAAGATCTGTTCGGAAACCTCGCGGTACCTGTCGGGGTGTCCCTCGAGAAAAACCGCGTGCGGGCACAGCCGCGCCGCCGTACGCAAGGGCATCGCCGAGTGCACCCCGTATTTGCGCGCCTCATAGGAGGCGGCCGCCACCACGCCCCGCTCGTTCGGCCGCCCGCCGACCACGACCGCTCGGCCTCGAAGCGAGGGATCGGCGAGCTCCTCGACGGAGACGAAAAAAGCGTCCATGTCGAGGTGAAAAATCGTCGGCACCCATGTCTCAGCCTAGCGAAATCGGCGTTTTTGGGGAGGCCGCCCGAGGGCCGGACCCTGCCCGCGGCGCCTTTTAAGGGGTTTCCCCGATTGACCAAGTACTAAGGTAGTTTTAGAATCTACTCAGTGGTAAGGGTGCGCCCATGAAGCGAGCACACGAGTCGGAGGAGCAATTCCAAGAGGAAAGCGACCAGCTCGTCGAGGAAAATCATCCCGGAGCAATCGGCATCTCGAGTGAGAAAAACGGCACAGAACCCGGCGCGGAGGCCGGCGCCCGACGCCGCATCCGCGTCATGATTGTCGATGATCACCCGATCGTTCGGGAGGGAATTCGGAGGCTGCTCGAGCTCGAGCCGGACATGGAGGTCGTCGCGGAAGCTGCGAGCGGCAGAGAAATTCTCGACCAGTTCGAGGCCGTGCGGCCGGACATCCTGCTGCTTGACCTCAAGCTGCCGGATATCGACGGCATGACCGTTCTCGAGAGCCTGCGGCATCGCCGGGGCGCCTCGAAAATTCTCATCTTCACCGCCTCGGAAGACAAGAACGAGTGGGTCCAGGCGATGAAACTGGACTGCTCGGGAATCGTCGTCAAGCACACTTCCCCCGAACTGATCCTCAAGAGCATCCGGAAAGTCTACGAGGGCGAAGTCTGGTTGGATGCCCACACCACCGCCGCGGTGATGCGCGAGTTTGCCTCGCGCGACGACGGCTCCTCGCCCGGCGGGCGGGGGCGCGAACGGTCCCCGCTGAGTGCGCGCGAGCGCGAGATCGTCGCCTTGGTGGCCAAGGGTTACCGCAATCGGGAGATGGCTGAGAAGCTCTTCATCAGCGAACAAACGGTGAAGAACCACCTGCACAACATCTTTGACAAGCTCGGCGTCTCCGACCGCCTCGAGCTGGCGCTGTATGCGATCCACAAGGGCCTGCACCTGGCTCCGGACGAGTAGCGCCAGGCTCGCTCGGGCTTCGGGCGCCTCCGTTCAACTCCCCTCCGGCGCATTTCGACCCCGAACCGGTTGCCCGGTAACCCGGTATGCTGAGACAATGAGGGGCGAAACATCCAAGCGCTCTCGCCGGGTTCCCCGTAAGAGCGGCTGTTTCTGAAGGAGTAGCAGTAGTGAGAGAGAAAGGTGTCGTCAAGTGGTTCAACCCCGCCAAGGGCTATGGGTTCATCCAGCGCTCGACCGGGGAGGATGTCTTCGTCCATTTCTCCGCCATCCAGATGGAGGGCTACCGCAAACTCGATCAGGGCGCCGAAGTCGAATTCGACCTCAAACAGGGGCCCAAGGGGTTGCAGGCGGAGAACGTCAGTCTCGCCTGAGCCGCTGTCGCCCGCCGCGCTTCGCCTCCTCTGCTAGACTTGGTCGTGGTGGAGGCAACCCGATGAGATCCGTGCTCTTGCTCGCTGTTTTACTGTCCGCGCCGCTCGGCGCCCAGCAGGATTGGATCGTGATGTTCAATGGCAAGGACCTGGACGGGTGGAAGGCGAGCGAGCGGCCGGAAAATTGGACAGTGGAAGATGGGGCGATCGTCGGCCGGGGCGAGCGCAGTCACCTGTTTTACATGAAGGAGCTGTGTGAAGACTGCGAGTTCATCGCCGAGGTAAATATCAACGATGGGGGCAACTCGGGCATGTACTTCCGCGCCGAGTTCGGTCCGGGCTGGCCGAAGGGCTACGAGGCGCAGGTGAACAGCACCCACAAGGACTGGCGCCGGACGGGAAGCCTCTATGCGATGGCCGACGTCAAGGAGCAGCTTGTTCCGCCCAACACCTGGTTCACTCAGCACATCATCGCCAGAGGCAACCACATCGTCATCAAAGTCAACGGAAAGACGACGGTCGATTTCGTCGACGAGAAGAACACCTACCGCAAAGGCTATCTGGCGCTACAACAGCACGACCCGGGAAGCGTGGTGCGATACCGGAACCTGCGGATGCGCCACCTGCGTTAAGCGGGCGGCCGGAGCCTCCCGGCGAGTTTGGCGACGCCCTCGACCGGCTCGAGCCGACACGCTCCCGGCGATCCGAAAGGGGGATTGAGTATACTGTCCCTGAATTGTGGTTTTGGAGGAAGCGGGCTCCGCTCTTGGGCGCCCCACCGGTGCGCCGGCAGAAGTCCTATTCCGGCGAGAGCGGCTACGTCTACCAGTATTTCTACGAGGGATACCGCCGCGTGCGCTCGGCCACAGAGTTTGTCTTCCAGGTGAGTTCCGCCGGCAAGCCGGCCTTCCCGGTGACGGTGCTCCTCCAAGACGACGCTGTCAAGAGCTGGGAGACCTCTCACGGCCGGCCGCTCGATTCCACCGAGCGCTATGCGGTCGCCAAGATCGCTCTGTTCCGCGCCTTCGACGAACGCCCGACGCCAAACCATTTGCGCGAGGCGATCCGAGTCCGTCCTGCCGATATCGGCGAAATCCTTGACTATCTGGGAATCGACTGAGTCGTTCGAGCCCGGCGCTACCCCGCCACGGAAGGATAGCGCTCGAACACGCCGTCGAAAAACTCTCCTTTGCCGGTGGCGCGCGGATCGAGCGTCCTCTCCAGATACTGTTCAAGCCGCTGCGCCAGCAACCGCCGGGTTTCCTGAAACGCCGGCTGGTCCGCCAGATTCCGCAGGTTGTCCGGGTCGTCGGTAACCCGGTACAGCTCTTCGGTCGGGCGCTTGGAGAACGCTAACCGCGCCAGTATCGGGTAGTCGGCTCGCTTCTCCCACAAGAGGGTCTTCGACGGCCCGCCGTCGATGTCGCCGAAGCCGCCCGTGGGGTCATCAGGAGGCCAGGCCGGTCCCGGACGATCCCCCGAAGGGCTCCTCTCCGGCGTGAGGTTGCGAATGTAAAGGTATTCGTGTGTTCGCACGGCACGCATCGGGTATCCGGCGCCGCGCGGGCGGCTGCCGGGAAAATGGCGCTCCAGTCCGGCTACGATCGCGTCCCGGGAAGGGTCGAGGCGGCCCGAGCCGCCGGCTTCGAGAAGCGGGAGCAGGCTTCGGCCGGTCATGGCCGGAGGCAAAGGCAGGCCGGCCGCCTCGAGGAAAGTCGGGGCGAGGTCGATGAGGCTCACCAAGTCGTCGACGACGCGCCCGGGCCGCACCCGCTCCCCCCAACGTATCGCCAGAGGAACGTGGATGCCGGCTTCGTAGAGCGTCGCCTTGGCTCGCGGAAACGCCATGCCGTTGTCGGCCGTGACGACTACGATCGTGCGCTCGAGCTCCCCGGCCGCCTCGAGCGCCGCCAAAATCCGCCCCAGGTGGGAGTCGTAATAGCCGATTTCGAAGGCGTAGTCGGCAAGGTCCGAGCGCACCACGTCGGTATCGGGCAGGAAGGCCGGCACGCGCACTTGCTCCAGGCGCGCGCCGTAGCGGACTCCGATGCCGGGCTCGAAAGGGCGGTGCGGTTCGCTGAACCCGACCCAAAAACAGAAGGGAGCGCCCGCCGGGACCCGCTCGAGGAAGGCCTCGAAATTGCGCGCGTAGTCCAGTTTGCTCAGGTGGGCGCCGGGCGGCTCCAGTATCAACTCGTTGTAGGCCTGTCCCACCGGAGAGACCGAGCGGCCGGATGCCTTCCAATCCCCCGGCCCCCATCCCTTGCCGGTGTAGCCGAGAACGTAGCCGGCTTCGACCAGGATATCCGGGTAGGTCTCGAGGCCGGCCGGCCAGATCGTGTGGTTCATTGCGGCTTCGCGCAGCCGGTAGAAGTCCTGACCCGCGAGCAGGCTGCCGCGAGAGGGAGCGCAGGATGGCGCCG
>Ga0197142_1002845_pt1 | contig 14862 bp, 13 predicted proteins | sample GBS60_MetaG_FD_148614 | JGI IMG/M metagenome (GOLD analysis project Ga0197142, IMG submission 148614) | Sediment microbial communities from Great Boiling Springs, Gerlach, Nevada, United States - GBS 60_MetaG | ecosystem: Environmental > Aquatic > Thermal springs > Hot (42-90C) > Sediment... | reverse complement strand
TATACATTTTTATTATTTTTTTATTTTTATTTATTTTAAACATTATTTTTTTATTTTCCTTCTCTTTTTATTTGAAAATCTATTTATATAGGCTTTTAATTTTGATTTTATCCTTCAAGTTCCTTTTTTATAAATTCTCTTCTTTTTACAAGAACAGATCTTATATATTCTACAACTACTTCGCCGTCCTGATTTACTCCAATTGTTTTGAATGTAACTATTCCTGCTTCTGGTCTTGATTTTGATTCTCTTTTTTCTATTACCTCTGAGAAAGCAAAAATGGTTTCACCTGGATATACTGGTTTTGGGAATTTTATATCTGTGTATCCGAGTAATGCGAGAGCCTGCTCGCTAAGATCTTCAACGCTCATTCCTAAAACTGTATTGAAAACCAAAAGTGGGTTTATCACGAGTCTTTTGTATCCCATCTTTCTCGCCCAATCCTCATTGAAGTATATTGGATTGAAATTCATCGTTAAAGTTGAAAATAAGATATTGTCAGTTTCCGTCAATGTTCTTCCCCAATGATGATAATACTTATCGCCTATTTCAAAGTCTTCAAAGAATCTTCCCCTTATCACTTTTTTTATTTTTTTTCCGTCCCTTGATATTTCAAAAACTTCTTTTGACTCTTCCTTTTTCTTTTTCTCTTCCATATCTTTACAGATATACTTTTCAAAAAATTTTTATTTTTTTTGAGAAAATTTTTTTGGCGATTCCTCATTTTATTCCATCTAAACATATATAATACCATATCATCTAATAAGTTCTCTCTATTATTACACCTGAATTCAAGCTCCTTCAGGTAATACACAAAATTTTCTCTGCTTACTCCTCAAACTTAATGAGTTTCTCTTTTGCATAACTCCAAAATCCTTTATTTATACTTTATTTATATAAAACTTCCCATTGGCAGACCTTATCCTCTTGTCTTGGTCTTTCATGTCTAAATAGAGCTATACATCACAAGGCCGTCATAGCTTCTAAATTTATTTGTCTGTGTAAATTAAACTTCCCCTCTTTATCTTCTTTACCGTCACCCTTAGTAGCTCACAAGATACATCTTTAACTACTTCTACTTTTACTTTACCTTGCATTTCAAGAATTCCAAACACTGGTATCTTACTCTTACCTTCTGCCCCCCTTCCTCTCTTTCCTCTCTTCTTCCCCCCAAAATATCCGCTTCTACTTCTCCTTGAAACTTCGTATCCTCCTTTGATACAAAGTGATATATTGCAAGCCTTATCTTACTATATATCTTGTAAGCGGTATTGTAAGTAAGCCACCCCAAGTTCCCCATCATAGGCTTTATGCACCGGCACTTCAAGGATAAAAAGTTTTAAGCTAAAATAAACTTTGAGAAAGAAATTTTCATATCTTCAAGTATGCTATCTTTTATAATCTAACGCTCCGTTCTTTATTAATCTATGGCACCTGAAAAAGTTTCTTCTGACTTTACCTATACTTTTGTTTCCACAAAAGGGACAACAAGAGAAGGTTTTAAGCACACCTTTCGCTCTTAGGAATTCTTCTGCTTTTTGTTCAGATGATGTTATTTTTACAAGCTCTGCTGAATTCGTAGTTTCCAAATGATACAGGTGGAATATTTTGAGTAATCACTTTTTTTATTCAAAATAAAAGCCCGCGTAAGAAAATGAAGAAACAAAAAAGAAGCGGTAAGTAAGACGCATAAAGGAGTTGAAAACCTTATTTTGAAAGAGATTTTCTCCGAAGCAGTAGGAAAAATTTTTTTTGTTAGTGGCTGGTCAAAAAATAGAGGAATAAAATTTGCTAAAATCGGGGAAGGAATTTCCAGAATATATAGGTATATAGATACCACGGGTTTTTGGGAGGAGCTGGGGAATTTCTATCTTAAATGAATTGTAAAAACACTAAAATCTTATATGAGCAAAAAATAAAAAATATTATGAAGATTTTGGTTCTCCCAGGAGACGGGATAGGTCCTGAGGTTGTGGATGAGGCTGTAAAGGTTCTTGATTTTCTTTTTCAGAAGAGAAGAATGAAAATTGAATTTGAATTTGAGCTTATAGGAGGGGCATCAATAGACAAATACGGTGTCCCCATAAGAGATGAGGTTTTGGAGAAAGCTAAAAATTCAGATGCGATATTGCTCGGTGCAGTAGGAGGACCAAAGTGGGATTCTCTCCCTATAGACAGAAGACCGGAAGCGGGTCTCCTTAAAATAAGGAAAGCACTTGGGCTTTGGGCTAACATAAGACCAATAAAAATTTTCCCTGAACTTTCTTATATTTCACCGTTGAAAAATTCAGATGGAATAGATTTTGTTGTTCTGCGGGAACTCACTTCTGATGTATATTTTGGGCAACCAAGAGGGGTATTCGGAGATCACGCTTTAAATACAATGATTTATAGGAAAGAGGAAGTCGAAAGAATAGCTCACTTTGCCTTTGAGGTAGCACTTAAAAGAAAAAAATCGGTAACCTCCGTAGATAAAGCTAATGTCCTAGAAGTCTCATCTTTTTGGAGAAAAATTGTATCCGAAGTTGCGCAAAAATATCCTGATGTTAAACTTGAACACGTTTATGTTGACGCTATGACTTATTACATTATTTTGAACCCTCAAAAATTTGATGTGGTTTTGTGCCCAAATCTTTTTGGAGATATAATCTCAGACGAAGCCGGTGGTATAATAGGTTCTCTTGGGCTTTGTCCTTCTGCAAGTTTAGGAAGTTTGAATTTTGGAGGTGGTAGAATCCAAGGGCTTTACGAACCTGTCCATGGTTCAGCCCCAGACATAGCCGGTAAATCAATAGCAAATCCAATTGCTACTTTGCTTTCTACTTCTATGCTCTGCGAGTATTCTCTTGGTATGAAGGAGGAAGCGAGTTTGATAGAGACTGCAATAAGAGATGTTCTTTCAGAAGGTTTTAGAACCCAAGATTTAGTTGAGAAAAAATCTCAAGGTGAAAAAAATAAATTACAAAAAGGAAAAAGAGGAAAAACTAAAATAAAAGTTGTAAGTACGAAGGAATTTGGAGATGCAGTTGTGAGAAGCCTCAAAAAACTTATCATATGAAAAGAAGGTATCAACAAGTACTGGTTGAGATAGGAAAAAAGGTAAAAATTAAACCTTTATATGTATTTGCAAACTGTCCAAAGCTAATTTTCAAAGAATTCATATCTGCAATAAAAGAAAATTTAGGAAAAGGAGTAGAAATTATTCAGATTTACTCCCAGAAAGAAAGTATTTATAATCGTTTTTCTTCGCAAGATTTTTTTTCTCGTAAAGGGAAAATCATCGTATTAGATTTTGAGTTTTTTTTTCCATCTCAATCACAAATACACGAGATACAGAAAATTTGCCAAAAATTCAATAACTCAACAGAAAGCGTAGTGGCAATGCGCTCTGAGAAAAAGTCAATAAACAAAGTAATTTTAGATTTGGCTTCAAGTTTGCAAAGCTACTGGTGGATTTCATACGAAGTTTCAGACATCATATCTATTCTAAAAAGTCGTTTCCCTGAAATAAGAATTATGGAGGATGCCGAAGAAATTTTATATCAGATAGCTCAAACTGAAATTGATTTGGAGGTAATTTTACATAAAGCGATGCTTTACGCTTTCCCGAGAAAATATATAGTAAAAGATGATATTTTAAAAGTATTGCCCCCCGATTTTTCTTTCCCTTTCAAGAAAGTTGCAATTGACATGCTTTCAGGAAAAATAAACTCTTTACTTCTGCTCCGCGATGAAGATCCAAACTATGTTTTATCGGCGCTTTACCCATATGTTTTTTCTTTTATAAAACTTAAAACAGAAGCAGAAGTTTATAGGTCACTCAAAAAGTTCCAGATAGAAGCTGAATTTAGAACATCTGAAATTGACGGAATAATAAAAAGTATGAGGAAAGTAAAATCCTCGGAGATAGCTAAAAAATTTACTTTTACTCTCTTAAAATCAAGAGGAGGGCTTTTTTCACCTTTATTTTATCTTCTCGATTTCGTGAAAGATTTTTCAAAAGATTGAGAGAAGATCAGAATCAGAATATCTTCAAAAATGGCAAGTTATTGGAACTATTTGCTGAAAAAGAATTTATAAGTAATAAAGCAGGAGCAAATCAGATTTTTTAGAAACATTTATAAAAAAATTAGAGACATTTATAAAAAAGAACAGGATTAAAACCGATTTTTTAAGCTTTCGTTATGTGAGTAGTTTGTAGCATCCAATTACTTAAAGGTAGGAGCCAATTTAATTTCCAATTTAATTTTAAAGACTAAAATTTCTGAATCCTGAAAAATTACACCAATTTAAAGCATAGAAGCAATTAAAATTTGAATATCATTATTAAAATAAAAAATATGACAATAAAAGAAAAACAGAGAGCAATATTTAAAGAGAAGAAATTTTTTATTTTTCATAAGAAGTTCGGAAATTTATCTTGCAGAACTTTACTTAAAACAAAAGCAAAGGTTATTTCTTTGTTTTTGCTGGTTCTTTATTTACTCGGATGAGGAAAATCAACCAATAGTGAGCAGGGGTTTTCAGAGAAAGTAAAGCTCTATGAAGAGTTAGCTTATAGATTTGCTCCTATATATGTTCAAGCTTTTAAATCAAAATATGATATTCCTACGAATTTTGATTTTGATGGCGATTTCATAGGAAATAATAAATGGGAAAATGCTGAAAAGTTTGAGGTTTTCCCTTATGTTTACTGGGATGTAAAAGAAAGTGAAAACTTTCTATTTTTGTATTACGCTCTGTTCTATCCGCGAGATTATCTTGAAGATTGTGAAAATCCCCCGGCGGTGGAGAGCTGCCATGAGAACGATTGGGAACAAATGCTCGTGGTTGTAAAGAAACCAGAAATGAAAACCATTTTGTTTGAAACCTTACCGCATGTGTTTGACATAGTCTATCTCAAAGATTATTCAGCCGATTTAGTTGTTTCCGGAGTATTGATGAAAGGAAAAAATCCTTATTTTATTGAACAAAGACCAGTGATTTTCATTGAGTGGGGCGGACACGGCCAATATGGCTCACCGGAAGATATAGTTGAAAAAGAATCCTTCTCTTTTGAAAGTACAAAAGTACTTGTTCCTGAAAAGTTTGATTTTGTTCTCAAATCAGATTCCGTATTGAAATACAAACTCATATATATTTATGATGTTTTCTGGCATAGAAAAGACGATGTAGGAGAAGGTAAAACTTTTGATAACTATTTTGAATTTGATGTAGATGGTATTCATTTGAAACTTCCTGCCAATTTTGATGGTGATGTTCCAGAAAAGGGGAAGTTTGTAAAAGATGCCGCATCTGCTCCTTGGTACGCCCACTCTGTACCCCGGGAAGAGGGGATATGGTTTATTCATCCAGTTGAGATCTTAAAGAGAAGAGGAATTATTAGCTCTGATTTGCAGGAAAAATATCTGTTTAATCCGTATATAGATCTGAGGTAAAAAATATATAGTTATATGAATGGCATAGAGATTCGGCAAGTTGAAACCGGTGGGCTGGAATCTGTTATAGATTGTCTTCATTCTCCGTCTTCTTTTCTGGAAAAATTTTTAGGTAAAGACGAGATTTCTCGTTTTTTGATGGTAGAAGAACTTGAAGATTATGATATGTGGTGGCAGGAAAAGGGAGAAAGTTTTTCTGAATCTGTTGATAAATCAAAGACTCCTTGGCTCAAAATGTATGATGAATCTGGTAAAAGAATAGATAAAATAGAATACATATCGGAATATTGGGAACTACTTTATGAAGGATACAAAAGAGGAATAGTAGATAAAGTTTTCGAGAAAGGCTCAGTGAAACCCTTCTATTATATGCTCTATATAATCACATTTTACGACGCAGGTCTTGGATGTCCTTATACTGTATCTTTATCTACCGCAATTCCTATATTAAAATACGCTGACGAGAAAATAAAATCTGAGCTTTTACCAAAGATGAGAAAAAGAGGAAAAGATGTTTGGCAAGGGGCTACTTGGATGACGGAAATAAAAGGAGGTTCTGACCTTGGTTTTGCAGTTGAAACCAGAGCTTACGAAAAAGATGGAAAATGGTTTCTTGATGGAGAAAAATATTTTGCGTCTAATGTTGGTGCAGAATTAGCAGTTGTAGCTGCAAGACCAGAAGGAGCTCCCCGCAATGTCAAAGGTCTCGCTCTTTTCCTTATGAAAAAATTTAAAGAAAACGGTGAGTTGAACTACTTTATAAGAAGGCTTAAAAATAAGATAGGAACAAGATCAGTACCAACGGGAGAAGTAGAGCTTAAAAATTCAGAAGCTTATCTCCTTGGGAAAAAGGAATGGGGCATATATGAAATCTTAGATGTTCTGAATTCATCTCGTGTATCAAATATATTCGGTAGTGTTGCGGGAATTCAGAGAGCAATTTCCCTTGCTTATAAATTTGCATCTCAGAGATTTGCTTTCGGAAAAAATGTCATAGATCATCCACTTATGAGGTCGCAGTTTGATGGGAAAGTGAAAGAACTTAAGAAATGTTTTTATATGGCTCACGATGCAGTCTCTTTATATGACCAAGTATTTAAAGAGACACCTCCGTTTTCGGATAAATTCAATCTATTCAGACTTATATCTCATATGGCAAAATACTATACAGCTGAAACGGCGATTCAAACATCAAAATGGGCTATGGAGGTCTGGGGAGGCCTCGGAATTTTGGAAGAGTTTCCAGTAGAAAGGCTTTTTAGGGAATCAATAATTCTTTCAATATGGGAAGGAACACCTCACAGGCAAATGTTAGATGGTCTTGAAGTTATCTTGAAAAAGCAAGCTCATAAGCTTCTGTTTGAATATATAAGAGAAAAATCAAAACACAATGAGTTCAAGATGGCGAAAATAAAAAAAGTTGAGGATTTTACTCAAGATTTTCTCAATCTTGACGATAATGAAAAAGAAAAAAAGGTTGAGATACTTTTCAAAAAACTCGCTTCTTTATGGGAATAAAAAGTGCCCAAGATCAAAACGTTGAAGGAAATACATTATCTTGTCTAACTTCCGGGAAAAATTCCATTTTTTGCATAACCTATGTTGTCAATGAAAGGGACGGGAAATTATGTTGGGATAGAGAAACCGAGACTCCTGTGAATTATGATGATGATGAGATTGAAAAGGAAACAGAAGGGAATTTTCTTTTCCTTTCTCCTGAGTATTCTTATATTCCACTTATAAGTAAGACTTTTCCAGTTGCTTGGACGGATTGGAACTTGAATGTTCCTTTAGTTCTTTCAAACATAAAGAAATTCAATGTGGTTTTCATAGATAGAGCGGGGTATGAAACTTTGAGAAGATACGATATTCCGGCTAATTTTTATCCTGTTCCAATTTTTTGTGTTTGGGCGAGATGTTATAAATTGAGTTGCCAAGAAGTTTTAGAACTGAAAAATAAAAAGAAAATAGATGTTTTATTTTTGGGGAATTTGAACCCGGGTATTCACTCAGAGAGGAACTCAATTTTGAGGAAGATTTTACTTTTACCTTCAAAATTCAAAGTTGTTGTTGGTTCGGGTTTATATGATGAGGAGCGGTATTGCAAAGTGCTTTCAAGTTCAAAAATAGTTTTTAACAAGAGCGTGAGACGTGAGATGAACATGAGGGTTTTTGAAGCTCCAAGAACATTTTCACTTTTATTTTTAGAAGATGAAAATATTGAAACTCCAATATATCTTGAAAAATGGAGAGATTATATACCTTATACGCAAGATAACATTTCTGATCTTATGATGAAGTATTTGGAGGATGAAGATGAGAGAGAGAAGATAGTGATGAAGGCATATGAGAAGATAAATATGCTCGATCAGGACAGAGTTTGGAGAGAAATTATTTCAGTAATAAAGAATTATGAACCACAAAAAATCGATAAAAAAGATTTAGACCTTTTGCGTGCTACATTTTCTTCGCTTATAAATAACCTTTTCAATTTCCCCGCTTTTTCAGAAAAATATTTAGATTATGCTGAAAAGAGAGGTTTGATTTTACTTGAACAAATAGATGAGAGAATTAAAGTTTCAGATGAAATAAAATATAAACTTCTAAAATCTTCAATCCTTTGTGATCTTGCCTTCTTGCTCACATTTTCAATAAGACATGCAAAGGATAATGAAAGTATAAGGAGTCTTTTCCAAAGAGCTGAGAGGTATTTGAATTCATCTATATCATTTTTTCCTGATTCAGCTGTTTTATGGTTCAACTACCTTCATATGCTATACAACTTGGGAGAGAAAGAGGCTTTTTATGACATAACAAAAAAGTTTCTCGAAATTACGAAGAGCAATGGAAAGAAAAGTATAACTGTATCTACCTTCCCAGAAATCTTCTCATACACCTTGTTTATGCATTACACATATTTTAAAAGTTATATAGATCTTATGTGGTTAAAGTATCTTGATGATGTTGATTCATTGAGGGAAGAGATTTTTAAGACTTTGTTATCTCATACTTATGTTTTACTTTCTCAGTACGCTTTTCAGGATGGGGATTTGGATTCTGCAGAAAATTTTTTATCTTATTCCATCTCAAATTTTCCAAAGTTCGCTGATCTTTATTTTATGATGGGAAAGATAAAATTTGAGAAAAAAGAATATTCTGATTCAGCAAATTACTACATAAGGGGATATGAGCTGGATCCGATAAACTTTTTCAAGTGGTTAGAGATTCTTTTTGCCTTATCTTATGCGGGGAAAAAAGATTTGTTCAAAAGGATATGGGCAGAAATGAACATTATGGCGCGCAGAATTTTCTTCTGGGATGGTGCAGAAATTCAAGTTGGGAATCAAAAAATAAGAATAAATCCAGTATCAAAAATATTAGAGATGTTGTAGCTGAATTTAAGAATTTTATTTGAAAAAATTGATAAAATTTTTTGGGTGAAGCAGAAAAAAAAGAACCATCATTATCTTGATTACAGAATAATATCAGAACTCAAAGTAAAGCAGGGTGATTTATGGAGGATTTTCAAAATAATGAGCGAATTTGTTATGGGTTTTGATGAGCTATCAAGAGTTGCTCCGGGAGTGACTATTTTTGGAAGTTCAAGAATATCACAAGATAATGAATACTACAAAAAATCTTATGAATTAGGATATATGCTCGGAAATGAAGGATATTCTGTGATAACAGGAGGTGGACCTGGAGTCATGGAAGCTGCAAACAAGGGGGCGTATGAATCTGGGGCTATTTCTGTTGGATTGACGATAGATCTCCCAGATGAGGAACCTTCTCGTCAATATCACACCCTGTCATTGAATTTTGATTTTTTCTTTGTGAGAAAAGTTATGCTTGTCAGGTACTCGGTAGCTTTTGTTATATTCCCGGGGGGGTTCGGAACTTTTGATGAACTTTTTGAACTTCTAAATCTTATTCACACAAAAAAACTTTACCCTTATCCGGTTATTCTTTTCGATCACGTATTTTGGGAACCTATTTTGAAATTTCTAAAAGATGAACTTGTAGGTAGGGAATTCATTCTACCTCGTGGACTTGAATCTATTTATTTTGTTGATGAGCCATCAGAAGCCTTGAAGATAATAAATAATTTCCTAATCGAAAGGTATGCGAGCATATTGAGCCATATGCATCCGGTTGAGAGAATGAGAACATTAAAACTTATCAGAAGTATAAAAAATAAGATGTCGTTTTCAAATTCGGCAATCAGAGAAGAAAAAAATCAAAACGAAAAAGCTCAAACTTAATTTTTCTTATCTTTGGATATCACTTTTCTTTTTTATACATCACACAGAAAATTGTCGTTGCAAAAAAAATTGCTCCACCTACGAATAAATTTTTCCCAAGATACGTTCTGAAAAAATTCAGAATATCCACCGGGGAAATTTCTCTTGAAACAAAATCTTTATATTTCCCGTCAAAGAAAATCCTCTCATATGTTAATAAAGCAGCTATTAAAAAAATTATCCCAACTGCTACCAGTACAACAATCTTTTTCTTTGAATCTAATTTTTTTCCAAAAATATACCCTACACTGAAAGTTAATACGTAAAAGCCAACAATAATGGGTAAAATATATCTCCCTCCTATTTTTTCTACGTTTAAAAAGAACATAAAAGCCCAGTCAGGATTTATATAAAAAGCCCAGGATGACGCTACTATAAAAACAAAAGCAGGAAATATTATCCTCCACCACGATTTTTTTTCTGATAGAAAAACTCCAAGACCAAAAAGGATTATTGGATCATATATTACTGTGGTTCTTTACCCCCTTCCTTTAAACCTAACCTTCTTCCTTTAAACCTAATCCCTTCTCTTATTTTCCCTTTACTTTATATACTTTTAGTCAAATTTTCATGGTTTTCATCTTACTTTTTATTGACAAAAAGTACTTCACTTCTTAACAAATTTCTTAACAAAAAAATATTCTATAAAAACAAAAACATTCTATAATTACTATCTTCCCATTCATTAAGAGATAAAGCTCATTCACAGGATATATATTCCTTGTTTCAGCAATAGATTCATTAACATGTACACCTAACGTAGCTCCAAGGTTGATTGTTGATGTAATTTGTGATACGTGGGTGTTTGGTGATTCTACTTGACACAAAACTTAAATAAATTGAGAAACCATCTGCTACATCAATTTTGATTTTTGATATTTCCTCGGTTCAAGTGATACTCGGTGTTGGTTGGGTAAGTAAATCAGATTCACCTGATCTCAAAAAGAAAACAGAAGATTTCTTTTCTGGAAGTCAAAAGGATTCAAGACCACAGCGATGAAGGTGAATTTGTTTTATCCTGAGAAGATTTGCAGGATTTCTCGTGTATCATTCACAAAAGTGTTTGAGACAAGGTATCGCTCTCTTTGGTTATTGCAACATTAGATTCAATTTCATTTTTTTACAGATTTAGATTTATGTAAGCAATAATTAATTTTGGTATTAATTATTATTTTTGGGGTATTATTATAAAAAAATAAAGTTGAGGTGCTAAATTTTTGACAATAAACTGTTAAAATTTTTTTTGTGAATTCAATTCATACGTTTGAGGTTTGGGGGATAGAAAAAAAATTAGGGAAAAGAAGCATAATAAATGGTATTTCTTTTTCTTGTAAGACTGGTGAAAGAGTAGCAATAATTGGACCGAACGGAGCTGGGAAGACTACAACTTTTCTTATAATAGCAGGTTTTTATAAACCGGACAAGGGAAAAATTCTTTTTGATGGTTATGACATCACAGATTATCCTCCTTATAAGCGTGGAATAGCATATCTGCCGCAGGAATGTTCTTTGTTTGAGGATATGACTTTATATGAGAATTTTGAGATAGCTTGCGAGCTTTCAGGAGTAAGCAAAACAATAATAGAGAAAGTAGCCGAGGAATTTGGAATAAAAAATTTGCTGAATCAAAAAGTTGAGTCATTATCTGGTGGAGAAAAAAGGAAAGCAGAGATAGCGAGACTTTCTATTCTTTCCCCGAAATTTTTGGTCTTAGATGAGCCGTTTGCAGGAATAGATCCAAAATCGGTTTCTTCTTTGATTGAGTTTATCCTTTCTATTTCAGAAAGGGGTATAGGTGTGATAATTTCTGACCATAATGTGAGAGATGTTCTGCGTTTGTGTACAACCATCCATCTTATTTATGAGGGAAAAATAGTTGAGAGCGGAACACCTCAGGATATCGTGAGATCAATAAAAGCTAAACAATTCTTTTTCGGAGATACTTTTGATTTCTGATACATAAAATTATAGATGATCTGACAACTTTCTATGTAAGTGCCTCTTTTTTTATCTATCAGCGTCTGAATTCTTCTGTTTTTGTCCAAATATATAATAGATTGACTATAAATGATTGAAATTATCCAAAAAGGGAAGGTTAAATAAATGATTTTTTTGATAAGAAATTTTCCTTTCTCGTTAATATTTTTATTTAGAGCTAACTTTTAATGAAAAACAAATTTAGGATTAAGTTTTGAGTATGGAGGTATAAAAAATGCTTTTTGCGAACATACTTTTTGGGCTTGTAATAAAGTTTGCCTCAATTGCTCCGGAAGGATCGTATTGGTATGATATGGCGACAAAGATAAAGAAAGATATAGAATATGAAGATGTGAAAGTCATAGTTTATGCTGGAACTGCTATGGGAGATGAAGCAGATATAGTGAGGAAGATAAGAATTGGACAGCTTCACGCTGCTGGGCTTACGAGCCATGGTTTAGAGATGATATCTCCTGAGATAAGAGCTTATGATATACCACAGGTTTTTAAGTCATATGAAGAGTTTTTTGAAGTCAGAGATAGACTTTTTCCTGAACTTGCAAAGAGATATTATGAGAAAGGATATGTTCTTTTGAGCCACTTTGCAATAGGTTTTATATATATTTTTTCAAGGTCAAATAACATTTGGGGCTCCGCTTTGTGGGTATGGATAGGAGATATACTTTCAAAGTATCAATCAATTGAAATGGGGGGACTTTTCAAAGTTGTGCCTTTGCAAATAAGTGATGTCTTGCAAGCTCTTGCAACTGGTATGGTAGACACAGTTTTTAATTCCTTTTATGCCCTTCATGCTTTGCAGTGGAACAAATTTATAAAATCATATATTCCTGTACCACAGTACATATATTCGGCAGGAATTGTTGTGAAAAAAGATATATGGGAGAAGATACCAGAAGAGAGGAGGAATTCTGCGCAAAAACTCATATGGGAATATGGTCTGAAAGTAGAAAAAGATATAATGCAAATAGAAAAAAGTGTTAAAGAAGATTTTTCAAAAAAAATAAAAGCTGAGGATGACCCAGAAAAAATTAAGGAACTTGAAAAAATAAATGAAAAAATAAAACAAAGGATCTTGCAAGAAAACAAAGAAATAAGAGATTTTTATGGGTTAATAGAAAGGGAGCTTGCAAAAATAAGGAAGGAGAAAAAGTAAAAGCTGACAAAAGAAGTAAAATGTTTCAGAAATCTTTCTTGAAACTCGGAAATTACTAAAATATAAGTACTTGAATAGAAACAGTTAGTTTTGTTTTTTGGATAGGAAATTCATCAAAAAGTGGGAGAGGAATTATATACAATCATTTTAGTTTTTTTATTTTTGCTGACTTTATCTGCGTTCTCATCAATGGCGGAAGTAGTCTATTCTTCTGAGAGGAAAAAATTGATCGCTTCCTTAAAGAGAAATGATAAAATCTATGATCTTTTGAGAAAACCTGAGAAATTTTTTGCAGCAACTTTGATTTTAAACAACATATCAAATATGCTCCTTGCTTCTTTTATAACATATAAGGTAAGCAGAATAAGTGGAAAATTTGTTATTTTGTCGACGATTTTTATTACAGCAACTGTTTTAGTTTTTGGGGAAATTTTACCGAAAGTATGGGGTATAAAGAATTCTCATGAGATAGCAAAGATAATATTGAGGTTGATGTATTTGCCTTCGCGGATTCTATCTCCTCTTATAAAACCTATTGAGAAACTAATAAAATCTATGGGGGAGGAGGAGATGATAACTCATATACCAATAGAGTTTCTTGAAAAGGAACAAATAAAGATGATAGAGGGTGTCAAAAGGCTTGCTGAACTTGAACTTCAAGATATCATGATCCCAGCAGAAGAGGTTAAAACAATAGACTACAATATGACTTTGAAAGAAGCTATAGAGAAGATAAAGCTAACGAGACATACAAGATATCCTTTAATTTCAGATGGTAAAGTTGTAGGAATAGTTCTCTCAAAAAATCTTCTTTTCATGTTTCCTGATAAAATACCAGATGAGAATATGAGAATTTCAGATATAGTAAAGATGTACCCTGAAATATTAAAGCCCGCAAAATATGCTCCCCCGAATAAATCCGTTATAGATCAGCTTAAAGATTTCAGAATATGGAAAACTCATATTGTGTGTGTAATAGATGATCAAGGCAAATTTGAAGGAATAGTAACTATGGAGGATATAATAGAGGAAATCGTCGGTTCTATAAAAGACGAGTTTTCTGATCAAAAAGAAAATTTCTGGATTGATGGTGAGTTTATCTACGCAAAAGGTCAAACACCAATAAGAGATATAAATAGGGAGCTCGGTGTGAATATAGATGATAGATTTTCCACAATAGCATCAACAATAATTTCAATGCTTGGAAGAATTCCAGAGAAAGGTGAGAAAATAATTTTTGATGGATGGGAAATAGAAGTTATTGATGCAACGAGAGCAAAAATAAATCTTGTGAAGCTGAAACATTTACCAGTTGCAGATAAGGAATCTGTGAATGAGTTACGAGAGATAGAAAATTAGAGTATCAAAAACAAAAATTATAGTTAGGTCAAGTATTATCCTTATTATCATTATCCTTAAAGAATTGACGTATCTCCTTTTAGTAATCTTCGGGCTATTGTTCTTCTTTGAATTTCAGATGTTCCATCTGGGATTCTGTAGGTTCTTGCAAGTCGCCAACCATCTTGGAGCTGCAATTCATTGGTAAGTCCCATACCCCCGAAAATTTGAATCGCTCTGTCATAAACTCTCTGACAAGCCTCAACACAATAAGCTTTAACTGCTGAAATTTCTTTGACTGGGATTCTATCTGAGTTTTCTGCTTTCCACCCGCAGTGAATTGCGAGAACCTGTGATGTGTATGTGTCTATATACGAATCAGAAATCATAAACTGTATTGCCTGATATTCCGCTATCGGGTTACCAAAAGCTTTTCTTTGTTTTGAGTATTCAATAGATTGGTTTAATGCCCATTCAGAAAGTCCGGCGCATATTGCACCTATTGCAAGCCTTCCTATATCTATTCCTTGCATAGCTTTTATGAATCCAAAATTAACTTCACCTATAACATGACTATCTGGAACCTCAACATTATCAAAAGATAAAATCCCAGTGTCAGAGCCTACATGCCCCA
>Ga0197142_1002843_pt1 | contig 14866 bp, 18 predicted proteins | sample GBS60_MetaG_FD_148614 | JGI IMG/M metagenome (GOLD analysis project Ga0197142, IMG submission 148614) | Sediment microbial communities from Great Boiling Springs, Gerlach, Nevada, United States - GBS 60_MetaG | ecosystem: Environmental > Aquatic > Thermal springs > Hot (42-90C) > Sediment... | reverse complement strand
AAGCGTTGTCAGAATGCTGAAAAAGCTGGGGCCGGAGCTGGGGGAGGACTTCGAAGGCGACGTGGACGAGCTGGTGGAAGAAGCCCTGGCCGAAGAGGAGGAGGGCCCCGGCGGGGAGGAGGAGGAGGAGGAGGAAGACCTGGAGTGAGGGCAGGGGCTCCGCTCTCGGGCGGACCCGCCGGTTGTTGGGGGGGCGAAACCCTGTCGGGGCCAGAGGGGAGGCCTGAGAGGCGAAAGACCTCAGGCCTCCTCACCCGGCCCGGCTGCCTCCCGGCTCCCGTGCACAAAATTTCCTTTACAAAAGGTGCCTCTCAGGCGATAAATTCATGATCTGCCCGGCAGGAGCGGCGGGGAAGGGGAGGAAGCCCCCCGCCTCCCCGGGTCAGGGGCGATGGGGGCGTCAAGGCCCTGCGCCCCTCCATCTGTGGACAGGTGAAACTTCCATGTCAGAGCTGTTGACCGGACAGCCGGGAGAGCGCCGGCTTTTTTTGGGCAATGAGGCCATCGCCCGGGGAGCCCTGGAGGCGGGGGTGGCCCTGGCGGCCTGTTATCCCGGTACCCCTTCCTCCGAGATCGGGGACCGCCTCTACGAGGTCTCCCGCACGGGCAGGCTGGTCTTTGAATATTCCACCAATGAAAAGGTGGCCCTGGAGGTGGCCGCCGGCGCCTCCGCGGCGGGCTGGCGGGCGTTGGCCTCCATGAAGCATGTGGGCGTGAACGTGGCCGCCGACGCCCTCATGACCCTGGCCTATGTGGGGGTCAAGGGCGGCCTGGTGCTGGTGAGCGCCGACGACCCTTCCCTGTTCTCCAGCCAGAATGAACAGGACAACCGCTTCTACGCCCGCATGGCCGGCATCCCCATGCTGGAGCCGGAAAGCCCCCAGGAGGCCAAGGACATGACCCTGGCCGCCTTCGCTCTCTCCGAGGAGCTGGGGCTGCCGGTGATGCTGCGGACCACCACCCGGGTCAACCACACCCGGGGGGTGGTCACCCTGGGGGAGCTGGCCCCCCCGCCACCCCCGGGCCGCTTCCACAAGGACCCCTTGTCCCTGGTGATGGTGCCCGCAGTGGCCCGCCAGGCCCACGCCCGGCTCCTGGCCAAGCAGGAGCAGGCCCGGGCCCGGGCCGAGACCTCCCCCTTCAACCGGCTGGAGGGGGACGGCCCCCTGGGGGTGGTATCCAGCGGCGTGGCCGCCGCTTACGTCGCCGACGCCCTCCTGGAGCTGGGCCTGAACGACAGGGTCACCTTCCTCCGCCTGGGCTTCACCCACCCCCTGCCCGAGGAGCTCATCGCCCGCTTCCTCTCCCGGGTGGAGAGGGTCCTGGTGGTGGAGGAGCTGGAGCCCTATCTGGAGGACAGCCTCAAGGCCATCGCCCAGAGCCGGGGCCTCACCCTGCCCATCCGGGGCAAGGGGGCAGGCCTCTTCTCCCGCCTGTATGAATTCCACCCGGGCCTGGTGCGCCGGGTGCTGGCCGGCTATGCCGGGGTGCCTTATGAGCCCCTTGCGGCCCTGCCTCCGGCGGCGGAGCTCCTGGGGCAGCCCCTCCCCGAGCGGCCCCCCAACCTCTGTCCGGGCTGCCCCCACCGGGCCATGTATTACGCGGTGAAGATCGCCCTCAGGGACCTGGGGGTGGAGGGCATCTTCCCCACCGACATCGGCTGCTACACCCTGGGGCTGCTGCCGCCTCTGGCCATGGCGGACTACCTCATCTGCATGGGCTCCTCCATCACCACCGCCTGCGGGCTCTCCCGGGCCAGCGGCCAGAAGGTGGTGGCCTTCATCGGCGATTCCACCTTCTTCCACGGCGGGCTCCCGGGGCTGGCCAACGCGGTGCACAACCGCCACGACCTGCTTTTGGTCATCCTGGACAACGGCACCACCGCCATGACCGGCCACCAGCCCCACCCCGGGGTCACCCTGACCCCGCCGGACTACCCCGGCATCCCCGTGGATCTGGCCGCGGTCGTCCGGGCCCTGGGGGTGGAGCAGTTCTGGCGGGTGAATCCCCTGAAGTACAAGGACACCCTGGCCGCCACCAAGGAGGCGGTGCAAAAAGACGGGGTCCGGGTGCTTCTGGCCCAGGCCCCCTGCCCCCTGTATGTGGCCGGCCTCAAAGGGAAAAGGCCCCAGGCCCGCTTCCAGGTCACCGGCGAGTGTGGCGAGTGCCGCCACTGCCTGGACTACCTGGGCTGTCCGGCCATGCATGTGCGCGAGGGGGAAGGCCGCCGCCAGCTGCTCATCGATCCGGAGCTGTGCGCCGGCTGCGCCTTCTGCGTGCAGCTGTGTGATCACATCCGGCCGGCGAAGGCAAAGTGAGGTGCGGGGGTGGGGGCCGGGCTGCAAAGGCCCGGCCCCCAGCCCGAGATGGGCTCCGAGGGGGGTGGGAGCCGGATTTCCGAACTTTTCCCCCGGAGGCACCCGGGGCGGCGCCAAATATGGGAGGAAGGTAATGGGCTTCGATGCCCCTTGGTTTGAGGAATTGCGGCGGCTGGATGACGTGGCTCTGGCCAAGGTGACCCATCCCCGGGGATTTCGTCCCGCTATGGATGAATTATATACTGCCAGAGTGATTTCACAGAATTTTATTTTACAGACGATGGATTTAGTAAAAGCCTTGCAAAAGACCAAATACCCATTTGAAAGACAATTTGTGGCCTATGAAAGACATATCTGCAATTTCCCCCGAGGGAAGGCTTTCAGAAAACAATGGAATATCGGATTCACTGCCGGGATTGATTCTGATGATGATTATGTCAGGATAGGAATCGGCTTTCAATTTGGTTTGCTGGAGCAGGAAAGCGTACAGAGAGGAGTAGATGAATATCTGGATTTTTTGGAAAGAATAAAGAGAAATTCGGCCGCTTTTGATAACACATTTAAATCATTGGGAAATTATACAGAGCCGGAATATCTATCTCATAATCAGTCTCTTTCCCAATCAGTGCTGGCGGACCAAAATAGAATTAATTTTCAGGATGACTGGAGATTCTTTGGGAAAAAACTTCGGTTCGCCGACCCCAGGGACCGTGAAATAATCACTTCAACGGACCATCTGGTGCGGGAAATGATCTCGGTCTTCGACCATATCACCCAGTCGGGTTTCGGGTTTAATTAATGAAAATCAAAAATGATTCTGTCCGGCTCCGGATTTTTATGGCCGGCGTGGGCGGCCAGGGCACCCTCCTGGCCAGCCGCGTCCTGGGGGAGGCGGCCCTGGCCGCGGGCTACACCCCCCTGTTGAGCGAAACCCACGGCATGGCCCAGCGGGGCGGGGTGGTGACCTCCACCGTCATCCTGGGGGACCTGAAAAGCCCCATCATCTCCCCGGGCGAGGCGGATCTCGTTTTGGCCTTCGAGGCCCTGGAGGCCCTGCGGGCCCTGGAATACTGCCACGCCCGCACCCTGATGCTGGCCAACACCGCGGTCATCCCCCCCTACCCGGTGGCGGTGGGGCAGGTCCGCTACCCGGAGGTGAGCGCCATGCTGGCCGTGGTGGCCCGGCAGGTGGGAGGCCTCCTGGCCTTCGACGCCAGCGCCCTGGCCCGGGAGGCGGGCAGCCCCCTGGCGGTGAACATGGTACTGCTCGGGGCCCTGGCCGCCACGGACTTCCTCCCCTTTTCCGCCAATGACCTGAAGCAGGTGATCCGGGACAAGACCAACCCCCGCTACCTGGAGGCCAACCTCCTGGCCTTCGGGATGGGGGAAGCCGCGGCCCGGGAGCCGGGAAACTGGCGCCGGCGCCCCAGCTGAGGAAAAGCGTTGCAGCTTCCCGGAAATCTGGTACAGTCTAAATTCGGTTGAGTGTGCCCGGAAATGGCCTCCCCTGCCAGCCCCACGCGGAAGCGCCCTTATCGCTTTTTGGCTCACACCGCGGATGTGGGCCTGCGGATCCGGGGGGAGAGCCTGGAAGAGCTCTTTGCCAACGCCGCCCGGGCCCTCACCGCCACCATGGTGGACCGGCGGCGCCTGCGGCGCCGGCTGAGCCGGGAGATCACCGTGGAGGCCCCCGATCAGGAGGCCCTCCTGGTGGCCTGGCTCAATCATTTGCTGTACCTGTATGATGTGGACGGCTTTCTGGGGCGGGACTTCACCCTCACCCAGCTGACCCCGGAGCGCCTCACGGCCCGGGCCGTGGGGGACATCTACGACCCCACGCGGCATATCGCCAAGACCGCGGTGAAGGCCGCCACCTATCATCATCTGGACATCACCCGGGTGCCCGGGGGCTGGCAGGCCACCGTGATTCTGGACCTGTAAGGAAGCGGGGACGGGGCCGGGAACCGGAGGGTTCCCCCCTTTCCCCCTCAACACCTGCCCATGACCCAGATCAAGCTTCGGCAGATTGACGAGTATCGCTGGGAGATCCCCCGGGAGGGGAAGATGCGCACCCGGGGGCTGATCTTCGCCTCCAAGGAGATGCTCCCCAAGATCCACGAGGACCGCAGCCTGGAGCAGGTGGCCAACGTGGCCACCCTCCCGGGCATCGAAGGCCCCTCCATGGCCATGCCGGACATCCATTGGGGGTATGGCTTCCCCATCGGCGGGGTGGCGGCCTTCAATCTGGAGGAGGGGGTGGTCTCTCCGGGGGGGGTGGGCTACGACATCAACTGCGGTGTCCGGTTGTTGCGCACCAACCTGGAGAGGGAGGCCATCGCCGACCGGGTGGAGGAGCTGGTCAACGCCCTCTTCCACAACATCCCCACCGGGGTGGGCTCCCGGCGCAAGGACATCAAGCTCACCGTCCCCACCTTAAAGGAGGTCATGCGCTACGGCGCCGCCTGGGCGGTGAAGCAGGGCTTCGGAAGGGCCGAGGACCTGGCCCACATCGAGGCCGGCGGCCAGATCCCCGGGGCCGACCCGGAGGTGGTGAGCCAGTTCGCCATGGACCGGGGCAAGGACCAGCTGGGCACCCTGGGGAGCGGCAACCATTTTGTGGAAGTGGGCTATGTGGCCGAAATCTATGATGAAAAGCTGGCCCGGGCTTTGGAGCTCTTCCCCGGCCAGGTGACGGTCATCATCCACACCGGCTCCCGGGGGCTGGGCCATCAGGTGTGCGATGATTTCATCAAGGTGATGCTCAAGGCCAGCGCCAAGTACGGCATTGAGCTGCCCGACCGGCAGCTGTGCTCCGCGCCCATCCGCTCCCCGGAGGGCCAGCAGTATCTGGCGGCCATGGCCGCGGCGGCCAACTTCGCCTTCGCCAACCGCCAGATGATCACCCATTGGGTCCGGGAGTCCTTCGAGCAGGTGCTGCAGATGGGCCCCCGGGACCTGGGCCTGGAGCTCATCTACGACGTGGCCCACAACATCGCCAAGATCGAAAAGCACCTCATCGACGGCAAGGAAAAGACGGTGTGCGTGCACCGCAAAGGGGCCACCCGGGCCTTTCCCCCCGGCCACCCCGAGGTGCCGCCGGCCTACCGGGAGACGGGCCAGCCGGTGCTCATCCCCGGGGATATGGGGCGCTATTCCTTCGTGCTGGTGGGGACCCAGAAGGCCCTGGAGGAGACCTTCGGCAGCACCTGCCACGGCGCCGGCCGAGAGTTGAGCCGGGCCGCGGCCATCAAGGCCGCCAAGGGCCGCCGGGTGGTGCAGGAGATGGCCGCCAAGGGCATCATCGTGCGGGGCGCCGGCCGGGACACCATCGACGAGGAGATCTCCGAGGCCTACAAGGACGTGGAGAACGTGGTGAACGTCACCCATGGCGCCGGGATTTCCAAAAAGGTGGCCAAATTGAAGCCCCTGGGGGTCATTAAGGGGTAGGAGGAAGCCCTGAAGGAATCGAAACGACCCACCCGAAGCGGGAGACAGTTCCCTCCTGCTGCCAAGGGAAGGTGATTCGGGCAGTCACCGGACTGCAGGGGTTGGGTGGCTGACGGACTGAAGCGGATATATGTTCGAGCGCCTCTCCGACAAACTGAGCCAGGTCTTCAGGAAGCTCAAGGGCCGGGGCAAACTCTCCGAAGCCGACGTCACCGCGGCCTTGCGGGAGGTGCGCCTGTCGCTTCTGGAGGCCGATGTCAATTACAAGGTCGCCAAGAACTTCATCGAAGAGGTGCGGGCCCGGGCCGTGGGGGAGGAGGTCATGGGAAGCCTCACCCCCGCCCAGACGGTCATCAAGATCGTCCACGAGGAGCTCACCCGGCTTTTGGGGGGCGAATCCCCCAAGCTGGACCTCTCCGGGCGGCCGCCGGTGGCGGTGATGCTGGTGGGCCTCCAGGGCTCGGGCAAGACCACCACCGCCGCCAAGCTGGCCAAGCGCCTGAAGGCCCAGGGGCGCCAGCCCTATCTGGTGCCGGCGGACGTGCAGCGGCCCGCGGCCATCGAGCAGCTCACCCGCCTGGGGGAGCAGATCCAGGTGGCGGTGCACCCCACCCGGCCCACGGACCACCCGGTGGCCATCTGCGAGGCGGCCATGGAGGCGGCCCACAGTGTGGGCTATGACACGGTGATCCTGGACACCGCCGGCCGCCTGCACATCGACGGCCCCCTGATGGCGGAGCTCCAGGCCATCCGGGAGCGGGTGCGCCCCCGGGAGATTCTCCTGGTGGCCGACGCCATGACCGGCCAGGACGCGGTGACCGTGGCCCAGAGCTTCCACGACCTGCTGAACCTTACCGGGGTCATCCTCACCAAGGTGGAGGGGGACGCCCGGGGGGGTGCGGCCCTGTCCATGCGGGCCGTCATCGGCAGGCCCATCAAGTTTCTGGGGGTGGGGGAAAAGCTGGACGCCCTGGAGCCCTTCCACCCCGACCGGCTGGCGGGCCGCATCCTGGGCATGGGGGATGTCTTAAGCCTCATCGAAAAGGCCCAGGAGACCTTCGACACCGAACAGGCCAAGGTCCTGGAGAAAAAACTCCGGGAGGAGAGCTTCACCCTGGAGGATTTCCGGGAGCAGATCCGTCAGATGATGAAGATGGGCTCCCTGGAACAGCTCCTGGACCTGATTCCGGGGCTCAACAAGCTCAAGGCCCTCAAGGGCGCCAAACCCGACGTGCGGGAATTGAAGCGGGTGGAGGCCATCATCAACTCCATGACCCCCGCCGAACGGCGCAACTACCAGATCATCAACGGCTCCCGGCGGCGGCGCATCGCCAGAGGCAGCGGCACCACCGTGGAGGAAGTGAACCGTCTGCTGAAGAACTTCGCCCTGACCCAGAAGATGATGAAGCAGATGGGCCGGGCGGCCAGACGGGGGAAAATGCCCTTCCCCGGCGGCCTGTGGTAAGAACTCTGCAGACCCGACCCGCCCCCGAGGGGGCAGGAGGGGGGAGGCGGCTTTCCCGCCTCCCCGCACACCAACGCCAGATAGAGGAGGAGCACACGGCTCAATGGCATTACGAATCCGGTTGGCCCGCTACGGGGCCAAGAAGCGGCCTTTTTATCGCATTGTGGTGGCGAACAGCACATCGCCCCGGGACGGGAGGTTTCTGGAGATTGTGGGGACCTACGATCCCCGGCAGGAGCCCGCGGCCATCTCCATCAAGGAGGATCGCCTGGCCCTCTGGGAAGGCCGGGGGGCCAAGCCCACGGACACGGTGGCCAGCCTTCTGAAGCAGTGGCGCAAGCGCAGCTCCTCCTAAGCCGGCGGGTCGGCCAGCACACGATCTCTGTGGTCCCCAGCCCCCGAGGCGGCGTCCCGGAATCCGGCCGGCCCCAAGGCGCCTCCTGTCCCTGCCGCATCGGAGGTGGATCGGATGAAGGACCTCATCAAGTTCATTGCGGAAGCTCTGGTGGACCACCCGGATCAGGTGTCGGTGAAAGAGATTGAAGGGGAGCAGACGTCGGTCATCGAGCTCAAGGTCGCCAAGGAGGATTTGGGCAAGGTCATCGGCAAGCAGGGACGCACCGCCCGGGCCATGCGCACCATCCTCAACGCCGCCTCCACCAAGATGCGCAAGCGGGCGGTCCTGGAAATCATTGAATAGCACCCCCTCCCGCCGGCTGGTCTTCCTGGGGAAGGTGGTGGGGGCCCACGGAGTGCGGGGGGCCCTCAAGGTGGGGACCGCGGAGCCCCAGCCGGAGCTTTTCGCGGCCCTGGGGGAGGTGCACATCGGCCCCACCCGCCACCGGGTGCTGCAGGCCCAGGCAGGGCGGCGCTGCGTGCTCCTGAAGGTGGAGGGCATCACCACCCGGGAGGAGGCCGAGGCCCGCCGGGGCCAGGCGGTGGAGGCCGAGGCGGAGCGCTTCCCGCCCCTGCCCCCCGGGGAATACTATCATTTCCAGCTTGTGGGCCTCACCGTGGTGGCGGCGGACACCGGCGAGGTCCTGGGAGAGCTCACGGACATCATCCCCACCCCGGCCCATGATGTCTATGTGGTGCGCCACGGCTCCCGGGAGATTCTCCTCCCTGCGGTGGAAGAGGTGGTGCGGGAGGTGGATCCGGCCGGCGGCCGGATGCTGGTGCAGCCGCCGCCGGGCCTGCTGGACATGTATGCAGATTGATATCCTCACCCTGTTCCCGGAGTTTTTCGCCAGCCCCTTGCGGCAGAGTATCCTCAGGCGGGCCCAGGAACAGGGGGCGGTGGCCTTTCGGATCATCGATCTCCGGGATTACACCACCGACCGCCACCGCACCGCGGATGACCGCCCTTTTGGGGGCGGCCCCGGCATGGTGCTGAAAATCGAGCCCCTGGTGGCCGCCCTCCGGGCGGTGCGCCGGGAGGATCCGGGGGTCTGGGTGATTCTCCTCTCGCCGGCGGGGGAGCTCCTCACCCAGAAAAAGGTCCAGGAACTGGCGGCCCGGCCCCATCTCCTGCTGATCTGCGGCCACTATGAGGGGGTGGACGACCGCCTGGCGCATTACGTGGAGGAGGAGCTCTCCATCGGGGATTATGTCCTCACCGGGGGGGAGCCCGCCGCCTTGGTGGTGGCCGACGCGGTGGTGCGGCTGCTTCCCCGGGTTCTGGGGTGTGAGGGCTCGGCCGCCGCAGACTCCTTCCAGACGGGGCTGTTGGATCATCCCCACTACACCCGGCCCCGGGTCTTTGAGGGACATGCGGTGCCGGAGATCCTCCTCTCCGGCGATCACGCCGCGGTGGCCCGCTGGCGGCGCCAGGAGGCGGTGAAGCGCACCCTCCGGCGCCGGCCGGAGCTCCTGCTCCGGGCCCCCCTCACCCCCGCGGACCGGGAATTTTTGGCACGACTGAGAGAGATTTCAGCCCAACAGGACGGATGAGGTCATGGATAAACTGATTCAGCTCTCCCGGGAGCAGATGCGGGCGGATCTGCCCGACTTCCGCCCCGGGGATACCGTGGAAGTGCACGTGCGTATTGTGGAAGGCGACAAGGAGCGCATCCAGGTCTTCAAGGGGGTGGTGATCCGGAAGCGGGGGAGCCTCACCGGCGCCACCTTCACGGTGCGCAAGGTTTCCTACGGGGTGGGGGTGGAGCGCATCTTCCCCCTGCATTCCCCCGCCATCGAGCGGGTGGTGGTCCTCAGCCGGGGCCGGGTGCGCCGCAGCCGCCTTTACTACCTGCGGCAGCGTTCCGGCAAGGCCGCCCGCCTGAAGGAAAAGCGGACCGCCACGGTATGAGGCCGGCGCCGGGGGCCGACGATCCGGGGGATCCCGAGGCCTTCTGGCGGAGCCGGGGCCTGGGTCTCATCTGCGGCGTGGATGAGGCGGGCCGGGGCCCCTTGGCCGGACCGGTGGTGGCCGCGGCGGTGATCCTGCCCCCCGGCGCGGCCTTCCCCGGACTCACGGACAGCAAGCTTTTGACTTCCGCCCGGCGGGAGGAGCTGGCCGAGGAGATCCGCAGACGGGCTCTGGCCTGGAGCGTGGCTGAAATCGGCCCCCGCCAGATCGAGCGCTGGGGGATCCTCGCCGCTGCCCTCAAGGCCATGGCCCGGGCGGTGGCGGCCCTGCCCCTCACCCCGGAGCTGGTGCTGGTGGACGGCCGGGAGCCCCTGCCCCTGGCCTTGCCGCAGCAGCCGGTGGTGGACGGCGACCTCCGCTGCCCCTCCATCGCCGCGGCCTCAGTGGTGGCCAAGGTGCATCGGGACGGCCTCATGGCGGCCTGCCATCGTCAGTATCCCCAATACAACTTCGCCCGCCACAAGGGCTATGCCACCGCCGAGCACCTGGAGGCCTTGAGCCGCTGGGGTCCCTGTCCCCTGCACCGCCGCACCTTCAAGGGGGTGCGGGAGTGGTTTCCGGGGGAGGGGACGCCGGAGGTCGGGACGTGAGGGGCCGGCTCCCGGAAAACCGCCCCCGGGCGGCCCGGCGCCTGCTGGGGGGACGGGGGGAGGAGCTGGCCGCCGCCTTCCTGGTGCGCCGGGGCTACCAAGTGCTGGCCCGCAACTACCGCACCCCCCACGGAGAGGTGGATCTCATCGCCCGGCAAGGGGGCTGTCTGGTGTTTATCGAAGTGAAAACCCGGCGGAGCGAAAGTTTCGGGCTGCCCCAGGAGGCGGTGCACCCGGCCAAGCAGGAGAAGCTCCGGGCCGTGGCGGCCCATTTCCTCCAGGAGCAGGGCCTGGAGGAGGTGCCGGTGCGCTTTGATGTGGTGGCCGTGCTCCTCACCCCCCGGGGCCCGGTCATCGACCTGATCCAGCAGGCCTTCTGAGTCCGCCTGCCCATGACCACCCCGCCGGGCCGCCTCTATATCGTCGCCACCCCCATCGGCAACCTGGAGGACATCACTCTGAGGGCCTTGCGGGTGCTAAGGGAGGTGGATCTCATCGCCTGCGAGGACACCCGGCGCACCCGGGCCCTCCTCAGCCATTTCGGCATCAAAAAAGCCCTGCTCAGCTTTCATGCCCACAATCAGGCGACCCGGACGCCGGAGCTCCTGGCCCGCCTTGAGGCCGGCCAGAACCTGGCCCTGGTGTGCGACGCCGGCACCCCGGGGTTTTCCGATCCCGGCACCGCCCTGGTGGCCGCGGTCTGGGAGGCGGGGCTCCCCCTGGAGGTGGTGCCCGGGCCCGCCGCCGGGGTGGCGGCCCTCACCCTTTCGGGGTTTCCCGGGGATGTCACCTTTGTGGGCTTTCTCCCCCGCCGGAGCGGCAAACGCCGGGAATTCCTCCGCCGCCTGGCCGAGGAGGACCGGGTCCTCATCCTGTATGAGGCCCCCTCCCGCCTGGCCGCCACCCTCGCCGAGCTGGCGGAGCTGATGCCCAATCGCCAGGTCCTGGTGGTGCGGGAGCTCACCAAGCTCTTTGAGGAGCGCTGGCGGGGGCCGCTCCCGGAGGTGGCCGCGGCCCTGCAGGGGAAGGAGATCAAAGGGGAGTGCACCCTGGTGCTCTCGAGGCCGGAGGCGGCCCCGGAGAAGGAGGCGGAGGCGGAGGTGGCCAAGGCCCTGAAGCAGGCCGCGGTGGCCACGGGCTTAAGCGGCCGCCGCCTGGCGGAAAAGGTGGCGGCGGACCTTCGCCTCCCCCGCCGCCGGGTCTATCAGGCCTATCTGGAGCTGAAAGCCCGGGGCCAGGTCCCATAAGCGCGGGAGGGACCCAAGGGCCCTTTCCCCAAAGGTTGGCTGTCTCTGGTAAAATCAAACCACAGGGACGGATAGAAGAGGCCGCCCGGAGGCGGCGCCCCAGGGAAGGCGAACTTCTTCCACCGGACAGTGAGGAAAGGCACATGGAGCTTCAGGCCCAGAGAATCACTGCAGGCCGGCGGTGGCGCCAGGATCTGATGGGGGGGCTCCTCCTTTTGCTGTCGGCCCTGGCAGTGGGGGTGCCGGCCCACTGGCCCCTGGTTACCGCCTCCCTCCGGGGGGAGCTGGCCTCCCTCCTGGAGAGGGAGCGCCAGGCCCGGCGGGCGGCCCAGTTTGAGGGCATTCCCACCCCGGATCTGGCGGAGACCTACCGCCTCTGGGAGGAAAAACGGGCGTTGTTTGTGGATGCCCGCCCCCACGCGGAGTATGCGGAGCTGCACATCGCCGGCGCGGTGAATCTGCCGCCGGACTCCTGGGACCGGCTGGCCAGTCCGCCCCTGCCGACGGACAAGGATCATCCCCTCCTGGTATATTGCAGCCAGGAGAGCTGTGATGACGCCCTGAAACTGGCCCGTCGCCTCAAAGAGGCCGGCTATACCCGGGTCATGGCCTTCACCGGCGGGTTCAGGGAGTGGGATGAGGCCGGCTACCCGGTGGACATCGTGCGGTGAGGAAGGTGGCCTCTGTGGTGACCCGCTGGCTCCCCCGCCTCCTGGGCCTGGCCCTGGGAAGCCTTTTCTTCTATGCCGGTCTGCAGAAACAGGCGGCGCCCTATGAATTCACCGACGCCATCCTGGCCTACCGCCTGTTGCCGGAGAGCTGGGCGGGGCTGACGGGTGCCCTCCTGCCCTGGGTGGAGATAGTGGCCGGGGCCGCCCTGGCCCTGGGGAATCTGGTACCCTCCGGGCACCGGTCCCTGGGGGAGGCCGCCGTCCGGCTGCGGCGGAGCGCCCTCCTCCTCTTGGTGCTTTTGACCGCCCTCTTTGTCGTGGTCCTTCTCATTACCATGGCCCGGGGACTCAAGATCGCCTGCGGCTGCGGGCTCTTCTTCCAGCGGCCGGTAGGGCCGGCGGCCCTGGTGGAGGACCTGCTCCTTCTGGGGGTGGCGGCCTGGCTCTATGGGCGGTCAGATTCCCCGGCCTGAGCCGCGCAGTGGTTTGCCAGGGAGGGGAAATGCAGGCTCCCCGGATCAGATTCACCAATGCCCGCACCCTGGCGCTGGCATTGAAAAACTTCCTGCACCGGCGGGGCTATTCTTCCCTTACGGCCCGGCCATGGAACCGGTATCTCCCCGATCAGACGATGTGGTGGGTAATCCCCGGCACGGAGTGGCCCGCCTACGCTTTGGCAAACTGTTTGCCACCCCGGACGGGGCCCCGGAGGGCTGCCTGTTCTGCGGCCTGCATGTGGAAAAAGGTTTGGGAAGGGTGGTCGCCCAGGCCTACACCTCTGAACGGGGCAGGCGGCTGATCATGGATGACCAGTGGTTGTGGCATGAGTTTGTCACCCCCGGGGAAACCAAAAGGTTTATCAAGGCGGTGACGGCCCTGGGCAGCACACTCCGGGCGCCGGTGTTTTTCCGGTGCGAAGCCGGTCCCGTGCCGGAGGTGGACTCTTTTGATCCCCGGGGGCCGCGACCCCCATGGGACGTCCTGTGGTTCTCGGCTTCCGGCGGGTCGTGGTCGCTGGTGCACCACGAGAGGCAGGAGGGGTTCCTGGACCACGCCGCACAGGCGTCAAACCCCTCCGAATTGATGAGAGCCCTTGCCTCTCTTCCCCGGCCGGACTGGGTGTGGCTGGATCTGTACGCGGGAGTGTATCTCGCCTTGGCGGGGGAAGCGGCCCCGGAGGCATGGGAGGTCACCGTTCTCTGGGAGCGGGCCCTGTCGCCGTGGGAGCCCTGGTTCCGGTGAATGCCTCCGGAGCTGTCCTGCGGGCCTCCCCCCTGGAGTTGCTATCCCTCTATCCCGGCCCAGTATTCATCCACCAGGGCCTAGAGCTCCCTAAGAAGCTCCTCCTGGCGCACCGGCTGAAACAGGTGGGCGAAGCGGCCCTGGCGTTTCAGGTATTCCTCCACCGGCAGGCGGGGGCGGGGGATTTTGGTGTGCACCACCCGGCCGTTCTCATATTCCTTTAGGGGCCACACCCCGGTCTTCACCGCCAGCCGGCCGATCTCCACCGTCTCCTGGGGGTCGAAATCCCAGCCCGGGGGGCAGGGGGCCAGGGCCAGGAGCAGTCGGGGCCCTTTGAGCGCCTTGGCCTTCTCCACCTTCCGGGCCAGGTCCAGCATGTCGGCCCCCACCACCGTGGCGGCATACACCGGCCGATGGGCCGCCCAGATGGCGAAGAGGCCCTTTTTGTAGCCGAAGAACCCCCGGGGGCCCCGGCTGGTGGCGGTGCGGGCGGCATGCGGGGTTGCCTCGGAATACTGCTGGCCGGTGTTGCCATAGCCCTCATTGTCATAACAGATATAAAGAAAATCCAGGCCCCGCTCGATGGCGTTGGAGGTGGCGGACAGACCCATGCCATAGGCGGCGCCGTCCCCGGTGAGGGCCACCACCTGAAGGTCCTCCTCCGGGGACAGGCGGCCCTGGCGGAGGAGCAGGTCCAGCGCGTCCCGCACCCCCTGGGCCCCGGCCGGGGCTGCGGCCATGGCGGTGTAGAGCCAGGAGCCCCGAAAGGGAGTGAAGGGATAGACCGCCAGCAGGGTGAGGCAACCCGCGGCGTTCACAAAGACGGTGTTGACCCCCAGGAGGTCATAAATCTCGTGCAGAGCCTGCAGACCCCCGCAGCCGGAGCACATGGGGGTGCCGGTCCCCAAAAGGTGGGTGGAGGGCAGGGGCCGGGGCGGCCTGGGGGTGCCGGCGGTCATGGTTGCCTCCCCATCCGCTGGCGCTCCGCCTGGGCCAGGGCCTGCAGTTTGCGCACCTCCGCCAGCTCCTCGGCGGTGAAGAGCAGGCGGGGCGGGGGCGCCATGCCGGTCCGGGCGGCCTCCTCCGCCACCGCAGCCATCTCAAAGAACTCCTCCGGGGCCAGATCCCGGCCCCCCAACCCGCCGATGAAACTCACCAGCACCGGTCCCTCCTGCAGGCCATAGAGGGCCGAGGCCAGTTCGGTGAAGAGCACCCCGCCCTTCCCTAAAGAAAGATTCTGGTCGATGACCGCCACCCCCTTTATCCCTGCCAGCATCTCCCGCAAGGCGGCCGCCGGAAAAGGGCGGAGCAGGCGGGGCCGCACCAGGCCGACGGGCCGGCCCGCCTCCCTGAGCCGGTCCACCGCCTCCTTGGCATTGGTGGCAAAAGAGCCCACCATGACAAAGGCCACCTCGGCCTCCTCCAGGCGATAGGCCTCCACTGCCGGATGATAGCGGCCGAAGCGGTCTCTGAACTCCCCGGCGATCTCCTCATAGGCCGTCAGGGCGGAGAGGGCCG
>Ga0197142_1002840_pt1 | contig 14883 bp, 12 predicted proteins | sample GBS60_MetaG_FD_148614 | JGI IMG/M metagenome (GOLD analysis project Ga0197142, IMG submission 148614) | Sediment microbial communities from Great Boiling Springs, Gerlach, Nevada, United States - GBS 60_MetaG | ecosystem: Environmental > Aquatic > Thermal springs > Hot (42-90C) > Sediment... | reverse complement strand
AATTGATGAACTCGCGTGCCAACTGAATGGTGAAAACGCCGCTGATCACCACCGCCGTGATCAAAACAATCAGCAGCGACTCCAGCCCCACCGCTGCCAGTTGCTCCAGGGTGTTGCGCCGATGAATACGGCCCCGCAGCAGGTGCAAGATCACCTGACCGGCCAGGAGAAAACTGCTGCCCACCCGCTGCAACCAGTTCATGATCTTTGTCTCAAGGGTTTCAAGAGGCTGATACGGCTGACGGCTCCGCCTCAGGTTCTGCCGGCAGCTGGAAGCTGGGGACAAACGAGGCCCGCGTCAAGGGTTGGTCGATAATTAGTCCTTCCCCCCCCAACACCTCGAGGGCGCGCCCCTCGACGGAGATCCACACCCGCGCGCCGGGGTTCTGGCTGGTGGCCGTGTAGAGCACCTGCGCAATCCGGCTCATCATCGCCGTGGATCCCCCCCCTTGCGTGAATTCAGAAGAGAAGTTGAGGAAAATATCGTCGCCTTCCACCCGCACATCCAGCAGCCGCGTCTGGGAGGGGATGGCGGTGGCGAGGCGGGGATCCCGGGGACCGGCAATCAGCTCCTCCAAGGCCAGGCGGATGGCCTCTTGGGCGTCGAAGGCGCGCAGGGAGCGCTCCTGCTGCACGTAGTAGATGGAATTGTCAGCACTGGTCAGCCAATACAGAGAAAGGGTTTGCCGCGGCCCGATGCTGTACCACCAAGCTCCCCCCATCACCCCTAACCCCAGCAAAAAGCCGAGGATCCCCAGTTGCAGAGCCGGGCCGCGCCGGGGGCGAGGACGCCGTCCTCCCAAGCGGACGGAGCCAAGCTGTGCAGTACGCCCTCCGTAGTGATCCATCGTTGCCATTCCCCTGTCTTGCCTAGCTCTAGGGTAGCGAAGAAAAGCCCACTCTGCCGGGGATCCCCAGGCTGGACAGGCCCAAAACTGGCACGGGAGCAGCCACAGGCAGCTTGAACCGGCCTCACCCTAAGCTCCAGCTTTACGCTAGCCAAAACCATTTGCAACAACCAAGGGGAGGCGCGGCTTCTCTTCCACCTGGACGAGGCCCGCTTCGAGAAGATTTGTCCGCGATGGGGATCCCTGCTAGGGAAGAGCGGCCCGCTGGGATCCCATCAGGGTCTCCAAGCTCTCGACCCGCACAAAGCCGATCGCCTGCAACTGGTCAGACCCTATCTCCAAGCTGAGCACCCGCACCAGGATCCCCAGATCTTCTAACTCTTGCAGATCGAACACCTCGTTAAGGCCGCCCAAAAACGCTGCCGAGATCTCATCGGGAACCCGCACAGAGCCGATGACAAACTCCGGATCCTGAAGCTGCAAGCGGCGCCCCTCCTCCACCCGGATCCCGGCGTTGAACACCACATCAACCGTTCGCGTCAGCGGGACGGAGTCTTTTTGCTCACTGCCGCCTTCCTGCTCCACCAAGAGGGCAGAAAGTCGAAGGCGGTCAGGAGCCAAAAACTCGACCCGGGGTTGGCGCAGATCGAAGCGGCGGGGTTCGTCCCTACGCCCGCTAAAGGGCAGATCTGCTCGGATATCCTGAAACTGTCTCAGCACCTCTGGTGAGTTGAGGGCAGCATTCAAGTCTTCTTCCCGCACCACCACCCGCACCGCCGCCTGCAGAGGACGCTCCAGCCGCAGAGGAGCCCCGCGGAAAAAAGAGGGGTCAATGGCCACCGGATCTGTTTCCAGCTCCAGCAGCTCGATGCGCGGAAACGGAGCCCTGTAGAGCCCCCGCCCAGCAACCAACAACCGATCCGCCTGGCCACTCAAAAGACGATAGTTGGGGCGGCTTTGGATGCGCACCTCCAAAACCTCTACCCTATCGAGCTGAGCGAGCAAGAGCTGCTGAGCCGTCTGATCTGCCAGGTAGCCTGCCCCTCCTCCCAAGCCCGCCAGCAACCCCAACAAAGCTGCCAGGATCTCCATATTTGCCGCTGTCACCTCTCCCCCACCCAGGTTAGCAGGGGGGATCCCTGGCCCCCGTTAGGGATCCTGGCTAACGCAACACCTTAAGGGGGCTAGCCTCAATAGGGCGATTTCCCAGGAAAGTTTTGGCAATTTTCAGGCCATCCGCCATCACCGGCCGGTTGAGGGTTGGGTCATGGACAAATTTGACGCCGGAAGCCACCGTTGGGCGCCCCTCGCCCCAAGTATCCACGACTTTCAGGGTGGCAGCAGCAACTGGACGGCCATCGGCAAAGTAATCCACTACCTTCAGGGTCGAAGCTCCCACCGGCCGGTTGTCGATCTCGATCTTGCTGAACTTGACAGGGCTGGGGAACACCGGCGGGCCGGACTTTTCTCCCACCCCCTGGGCAGCCAGCGGGGCAGGATCGGCAGGCCGAGGAGCCAAATTTAGACCGTTGCCTTGTCCCGTAGAAGTTTCTTGCTCCGGCAGCGGGCTGGAAAGACCACTAGGAACGGCCATAGAAATCTCCTGAGTTCCAGAGAGTTATGGGGGGAGAAGGAGCAACAGAATAGCCCTCCTGGGATCAGCTCAAAGAAGCTAGAGCCAGCGTCTGCAGATCCCGATGAGCCTCAATCTAAAGACATTCTAAACCACCCTTGGGCCTGGGATCCGCCGGTCACCACCAGGCTCTTTCTCCAAACTGCTGCCGAGGTGAAGCCCCCCGTCTCCTGCCGCTGAACCCATCGGCTATGCATAAGGGTTATGTCACCGGCAATTGTGACCGGTTGTGGGGCCGCTTTCTGGGAGTAATCCGGGATCGCCTCGCGCCAGTAACATGCATGGCTCAAACGGGTTTGAAGCGAGCATCTCTAAGTAGGCCATCCCTCCGTGACAGAACCCAAAACTGGCGGTACACTAGCCCTGGAGTGAGTTGGCCAAGTCTATGGCAGGGATCCCCCATTGTTATTGGCGCTGGGCCAGGTGGGCCACGCCAGCTCTGTGGGCGTTGCTGCTCGTGCCTGCCCCTGCAGCTTTGGCGTCGGCGTCGCAGGCGCCCCAGTTTGACCTCAGTGTTGTCCGCTCCCGCTCGTTGCCGTGGAAACGTCCTCTCCTTTTCCCGGAGCGTGAGGATCCCAGCCTGACTGAGGCAGAGGCCGAGGCGACAGAGCATCCTTTTTTGGAGTTCACCCTCGAAGAGAGCAACGCCGCCATTGCCTTGTTCGGCTGCGACTGCCCAGCCCATATCAACCAACTGCGACGACTGCGCGGCCTGCCCTTGCTGTGAACGGGAGAGAGCTGACAGCCCCTCTGAACAGCACAGTTTGTATTGATTGCCAGGGCTGAGGTTCTCTCCCTGCTCAGTAGCCTGCTTCCGCGCTTCAGTTCGCGGAGGGTCTACATAGCCCTGAGCGGGTGGAGCTTTGTCAGGCAGGAAGGCGAGCTATCCCTGGGCATAAATCCAGTCAGGGCGTTGTAGGGATTGGCACAAGAAAAGGGCTAGGCGGAGGGATCCGGTAGGGGCTTACGCTCTACCGGCTGCGGCTCCTCTTGAGGAGTGAGGGTTTTCAGATCTGGCAGCGCCGTTCCTGCTGGCGCGTCAACAGCGGGGCTCTCGGCAAGGTTGCCCGGCAACAGCTCCTGCAGAGCAGCTTGGGCCGGCTGAAACTGGGGATCCAGCTCCAGGCAGCGCTGCAAACTGGCCTGGGCCGCTTCCCGCTGGCCGGCCTGTAGTTGGATCAGCCCCAAGGTATGCCAGAAGGCGGGCCGCTGCGGCTCCAGTTGCGTAGCCCGTTGGGCATCAGCCAGAGCCGGCTCCAACTTCCCCAGCTTCAGGGCCTCCCAGGCGCGGTTGTTCAGGGCCACCGCGTCTTCTGGCGTGAGCTCCAGGACGCGCGAGTAGGCTTGCGCCGCTTTCTCTGCATCCCCAAGGTCGCCATAGACCAGGCCCAAGGCGAACCATCCCCAGGGATCCTGTTCGTTGAGGCGGATCATCTGCTGCCCGGCGGCAAGGGCTTCTTCCAATCGGCCCAGGCGGCGCAAGCTGGTGATCTGGCCAAACCAGCAGGCGAAGCTGCCGGGACGCTGCTGCACCAGGTACCGGAACTGCTCCAGGCTGGCCTCGTATTGCCCTAGCTCCTGCTGCGCCACCGCCAGGGCGTAGCGAGCCGGGAAGTCCTCTGGCCGGATCTTCAGGGCTTCCTCGAAGTGAATGCAAGCCTCCTTCAGGTAGCCCAATTTCTGGAAGGCCACGCCGCGGGCGTACCAGCTTTTGGGGTTGTCGGCGTCGTAGCGCAGGGCGCGTTCCAGGGCTTTGCTGGCCAGTCTATACTGCCCCAGGCGCAGCAGAGCCACCCCTAGGTTGTGGAGCGTAATGGGATCCCGGCGCCGCAGCCGCAGCGAGCGCTTGTAACACTCGATGGCCGAGCGCAGCCGCTGGCAGTGGAACAGGGCATTGCCTTGGTAGCGCCAGACCCGGCCACTTCTGGGGTTGAGCTTCAAAACCCGGGCAAAACTGGCCGCTGCCGAGCTGGGCCGCCGCAGCCGCCGCAGCACGATCCCACGGGCCAGCCAGGTGCGGGGCTGTTTGGGGTTGTAGCGCAGCGCCTTGTTCAGGCTGTTAAGGGCCAGCTTCGAGCGCTTCAGTTGCAGCAGGCGGATGCCGCGATTGTGCCAGGCCAAGGCGTCCTCTGGGTTGCTCTCCAGCACCTTGTCGTAGTTGACCACCGCCGCTTTGTACTGGCCCAGACGACCCAGAATCAGGGCCAAGCGCAGCCGCGTCTCCTCGTCATAGGGGTTGATGCTCAGGGATCCGTTGTAGCTGTCCACTGCCTCGCGGTAGCGGGCCAACTGCACCAGCACATCGCCGCGGCGGCTCCAGGCCAGGGCAAAGTTGGGATCCATGTTCAAAGCGCGGTCGTAGGCGGCCAGCGCCTCCGTCAGGTTGCCCCGCTTGCGCCACTCCTCAGCCCGCTCAAATTGAATATCGGCGCTGTTCCACTGAAACAGGCGCTGTAGAAATTGCAAAATGGCGATCTGGCGCGCCCCCTCTTCCGGTGTGGCGGAGGGCATTTCGCCAGTGGCAATGCGCAGGATGGCTAGCTGAATGGCTCGCAGAAAAGCTTGGAACCCCCGCACCTCCTCATCTTCAGGAGGTTCCTCGCGGCGGCGGTATTGCAGCCGGAACCGCTGCAGATCCCCGGGGGCGGGAAAGCTGGGATCCAAAAAGTGCATCAGCTCCCGGGCCCGGTACTCAAACAGCACCGGATCTTCCTCAGAGCCGCTAAAATCCAGCAGCGGCGCTTCTGCCAGGGGGCGGGGCAGCTCGGCGGGAGTGTGCAGCAGCGTCAGCAGGCGCTGGTTCTGCCGGGGCGGAGCATGGGAGAAGCCGCTGTAGAGCTCATCTCTGGGCCAGGGATTGGCGACAAACTCCGGTGAGGCCACCACCCCGATCCAGCGGCATTGTTCGATGGCCAGTTGCAGCTCCAGCCGGCGGTCGTCTCCCGGCTGCAGCATCCAGCGGTCAAACCAGACCTTGAAGCCCTCCCGATCCAGCCGCTCCGCCAACTGCCGCGCCCAACGGGCCTGGGCCCGGTGGTAGCGCAAGAAGAGGTCGAACTTGTAATGCTCGGAAGACATGAACGCCCGCTCGCTGCTCTTTTCCAGCTTATCTTTGCCACCGCCTCGGCGGCTTGGGGCATTGCCCCTTCCTCGGCTGGGGGATAAGGCGCCAAGTTTCTGTCAACCCTTTCCTTTTGCCGAGGATGGCAAGGCCAAGATCGGCGATAGTCGGGGAAGGGTTGGCAAGGAGGGGAAGATGGCAAGTGGAGTGCTGGCGATTGCCGCTGCGATTGGCTTGGTGGTTTTGCTGTTGGAAGCGATTCGCCATCGCCGCTGGGGATCCCTTCGCCGTTGGCAGCCGGCAGTGGGGCTGGGCTTGGCGGCCTTGGTGGCGCTGGGGGCGGGGCTGGGACAGTTGCCGGAACCGGTTCCGCTGGCCCTGCTGTTGGGGGGGCTGGTGGGACTGGGGCTGCTGGGCTTGGGCGGCTGTGGGCGGGCCGGGCAGGGGCTGGCAGTGCTGCTGCTCAGCTTGGCCACCTGGCAGGGTGTAGCCGGCGGCGCCTTCGAGGGGTCTGAGAAGGGATCGGCCTTTTCCCTGCTGTTGTGGGGCTGCGGCCTGGGGATGGGCTTGGTGGGGATCCCGTTGCTGGGGGCCTTGGCCGAGGCGGAGATGCTGTCTGTGCTGATGGGGCTGGCCCAGGGGTGGAGCGGCATCGCCGCCCTCACCTGGGGATCCCGCCTGCTGGAGATGGGAGCCGTTCGCGCCCCGGCATCCCTATCGGATCTGCCTTGGCCAGTGTTGTTACCCGTTGGGCTGGCCGCCCTCAGCCTGGTGGCGGGCACGCTGCCCCTGTTGACTGTTCCCGAACGCGACAGCGAGACGGAATCCAACCGGCTGCTGTCGGCCCTGGGGCAAGGAGTGGGATGGCTGGTGGCGACGGCGCTGGCCCTGGCTCTGGTGCGCAACGGGCTGTACCAGGATCCCTTTTGGGCGCTGCTGTACGGGGCGGGGGTGCTGCTCTCGTGGGCTCTACTGGCTTTGGAGGGCGGGATCCCGGCACCCGAGGGGAAAGAGGCCTTGCTCTGGCGGGCCTGTGTGAGCCTGACGCTGGTAGGCGGTGGGGCGCTGCTGGCGCTGCGGCTGGGAGGATCCTACGGGGCGGCGCTGCTGGGGCTGGGGTGTCTGGCTTTTCCCAGCCGCTGGGGAGCGATGGCCGCCCTGTTTTTGTCGGCCCGACCCCTGCTGCAAAACCTGCTGCACCAGTTCAACCTGCAGGTGGCCGGGATCGACCTTACGCAGCCCTATGTGGCGGCGGCGCTGTACCTGGGCATGGCGAGCATGGGGCTGGCGGCGCTTGTCCACTGGCTGTACGGGCAAGACAGGCCGCTGCCGACGGGGATCGGCCTGACGCTGGCCAGCCTGCTCCTGCCGTTGGGGGTGGGCTATTTCGTCCATGCCCAGCCGCAAGCAGCTTTCTTGCTGGCAGCCTTGATCACCGCCTTGATCTTGGCTGCGCTGCAGCCCATAGCCTTAGACCAAGAAGGGAGAAGGGCGACTTGGACGGGGATCCAGAGTTTGGGCCTGGCCACGCTCGCCATCCTCGGATCCAACCTCAGCCGCAACTGGACGGTGACGGGGTTCTATGCCACCCGCCTGGAGCGGGCCCTGGTGCTGGCGGCCAGCGTCGGGATCCTGGCCCTCTTCCTCTTGCTTGGGCAGGGCTGGCGCCTGTGGCAGTCCAGGACTGCATCCCGCTAAATGCCCACCCTCGCCTGTTGAAGCTCCCAGACCGTGAAACCCGTTCCCCTCGGCACCCGCGGCACCTGGCAAGGGATCCCCGGCCCCGAGCAGACAGCCGAGGCCCTGGGCAACCCCGGCGTGAAGGTGATCGGATCCCCGGCTCTGTTGGCGCTGATCGAGCGATGTGGCCACAACACCTTGCAGCCCTTCTACGAGGCAGAAGAAGCCGCCGTCGGGATCCGCTTTGCCCTAGAACACCGCTCGGCGGCGGTAGTGGGGGATCCCTTGCAGGTTCAGGTTGAAGTCGTGGCAGTGGAGGGGAGGCGTGTTCAGTTTCAGGTGGAGATCACGCAGCAGGGGCGGCTGGTAATGCAGGGATCCTATACCTGTCAGGTGGTCGATTTGCCCCGTTTTCTGGCCCGCTATGGATTGACGGCAGGGGATCCAAGTTGGTGCTCAAGCTCCTGATGGGATTGCTGCTGGCCAGCTTTGGGGGAGTTCTTTTGTTCTGGCCTCAACAGCTTGTTTTGCGATACCGCAAGCCTCGGCAGGGCCCCCTTGCCTGGAGCTGGAAATGGCGCGGGTGGGGTGGCTTGGCTCTGCGGGGCAGCCGTCGGGGTTGGGAATGGCGTTGCGGATCCCTGTGCGTTCGCGGGCATTGGCTGGCCCGGGTGGGCTGCCGTCTCTCCTTTGCCGACTGGCCTCGCTTCTGGCCCCTTCTGAGGCGGTTGGCCGAGGGGATCCAGATCCAGTCCTGGCAAGGCGGCCTAGAAATCGGCTTTGCCGACCCGGCCTTGACGGGGCAATGCCTAGGGCTGTTGGCGGCCCTCCCCCCCTCGCTGGCCCGCCACCTGCGCTTGACCTTCGCCCACACCGGCTGGCACGGACAGGGATCCCTGGTGCTTTGCTTTCGCGCCTGGCGAGTGGTGGGGCCGGCCTTGGAATTGGCATGGCTCATCCTGCGCAGCAGCCGCTCGAGGATCCGATAGAACTCGGCAGCGCTCTCTTGTGCTCTCGCAGCAGCCTAACTACTAGTCATCATCGATGTCTAGAATTTTCCCAGCTCTGGCATCGATTTTGACCTCAATGTCGTTGGCAAACTCCACCTTCCAAACCCAGCGCCCATTCTTCCGCTCCAGCTCGACTTCTTCAACGGAAGCATCGGGAACAACTGAGCGAGCAATCCGAATAGCTTCTTCAGCACTGATCGTCGAGGAAGAAGACTGGGCAAAAACCGGCTCTAGGCCGGTCTTGAGCCCAGCCAAGGGGTTGCCGACCAGCACCGCGATCATCAAACCTAGATAGACAACAGCAGGTTTTAGCAGTTTCATGTTTAACCATCTGAGAACTTGATGGTCTCATCCTAGGAACAGGTGCGAGTTGCCCACAATGTGCATCGCCGCCTTTCCAAGAGGGGTTAGAGGAACGCAATGGGTGATCAAACCCCACCCAGAATTGCTGCCGACCGGCTTTGAGGGAACGTCTTCACGCCGGCCTCGGCAGGTTCTGCGGCACGGGATCCACAGAGGCAGCGGTGCGGCAACGGATCCCTTCCCATCTAGAGCCACTTTTGCCGGGGACGAGACAGCTCAGCCTTGAGGAAAAGTTCAGGATAATCTCCGCAGGTAAAACCCTGGGCTTGAGGAGCATGCCCCGGTGCAAATTGAAAGGGTTGCGCAGGCAAAGGCAGGGTGGAGAAAAAGACCGGTCCTGCCCGAGACAAGGGCCACCCCCCAGGCAAATCCCAACTTTGCAGAGCAAACACCTGCTAAACTGTTGAATTAAATACACAATCCAAAAAGCTGGCCAGTCTTCTGACTCAGCCGCTCCAGGTTGAGCGCTCAGTCATCTTCAGTGGGGAGAAGGCATCGTGGCAACAGGGGCCTATGCACTGGTGGATAGCCTGCATCGACATGGGGTGCAGCACATTTTCGGCTATCCGGGAGGGGCGATTCTGCCCATCTACGATGAGCTGTACAAGGCCGAATCCCAAGGGCTGCTCAAACATTTCCTAGTCCGCCACGAACAGGCCGCGGCCCATGCTGCCGATGGCTACGCCCGCGCCACCGGCAAGGTGGGGGTGTGCTTCGCAACCTCGGGGCCAGGGGCGACCAACCTGGTGACGGGCATCGCCAATGCCATGATGGACTCTGTGCCCATGGTGGTGATCACCGGCCAGGTGCCCCGCCATTTGATCGGCACTGACGGCTTTCAGGAGACCGACATTTTTGGCATCACCCTGCCCATCGTCAAGCACTCCTACGTGGTGCGGGATCCGCGCCAAATGGCTCGGATCGTGGCCGAGGCTTTTCACATTGCCGGCACAGGGCGACCGGGGCCGGTGCTGATCGACATTCCCAAAGATGTGGGTCTGGAAGAGTTCGACTACCAGCCGGTTAGCGAAGTCAACATCCCCGGCTACCGGCCCACGGTGCGGGGCAACCCTCGCCAGATCCACGCGGCGGCCAAGCTGATCCTGCAGGCCAAGCGGCCCCTGCTCTACGTGGGGGGCGGGGCCATCATCTCCGGGGCCCATGCCGAGATTGCCGAGCTGGCCCACACCTATCAGATCCCGGTGACCACCACCCTCATGGGCAAGGGGGCCTTCGATGAGAACGATTCCCTCTCGGTGGGGATGCTGGGCATGCACGGCACTGCCTACGCCAACTTCGCCGTTACTGAGTGCGACCTGCTGATTGCCGTGGGGGCCCGCTTCGACGACCGCGTAACCGGCAAGCTGGACGAATTTGCCAAGCACGCCAAGGTTATCCACATCGACATCGACCCGGCAGAGGTGGGCAAAAACCGCACTCCGGACGTGCCGATTGTGGGAGATGTGCGCACCGTCCTGGTGGAGATGTTGGCGCAACTGAGCAAAATGCCCCACACCCCTGGCCAGACGCAGGCTTGGCTGGAGCGGATCGAGCGCTGGAAACGGGACTACCCCCTTCAGGTGCCCCGCTATGAGGGCGTGATCGCCCCGCAGCAGGTGATCGATGCGTTTCGTCGTCACGCTCCCCGCGCCTACTACACCACCGATGTCGGCCAGCACCAAATGTGGGCAGCGCAGTTTCTGCGCAACGGGCCGCGCCAGTGGATCTCCAGTTCTGGCCTGGGCACCATGGGCTACGGCTTCCCGGCGGCCATGGGGGTCAAAGTGGCCCTGCCCCACGCAGAGGTGATCTGTATCAGCGGCGACGCCAGCTTCCAGATGAACATGCAGGAGCTGGGCACGGTGGCCCAGTACGGCATTGCCACCAAGGTGGCCATCATCAACAACGGCTGGCAGGGCATGGTGCGTCAGTGGCAGCAGGCCTTCCACGGCGAGCGCTACTCCCACTCGGATATGGCTCCGGGCATGCCGGATTTTGTCAAGCTGGCCGAAGCCTTTGGCGTCAAGGGCATGCGCGTCGATCACCCCGATCAAGTGGACGACGCAATCCAAGAAATGCTGCGCCACGAGGGGCCGGTGGTGGCCGATTTTGTGGTCAAGCGGGATGAGAACTGCTACCCGATGGTGCCCGCCGGCAAAGCCAACTACCAGATGATCGGCCTGCCGGAAAAGCGGCAACTGGAGCAAGCCGCCGAGCTTATTTACTGCCCCAATTGCGGCACCAAAAACCCCAGCCTGCACAAGTTCTGTGCCGAGTGCGGCACCAAGCTCTAGAACCGGCAGGGCTGGCCATCAAGGCAGGGAAGTTGGGATCCCAAGTTCTCTGATCTGAGAGGGTTTGCAGCAAGGCCCGCCCTCGGCAGCGGAAAGTCCGCGGGAATGTCGATCATGGCTATTTCAAACTGCGGTCGTTTCAAACCAGATTAAATAAAACACTTCCCGAGCGCGCCGCTGCCGCGACCGCCCCCAGCCCATCGTCCAAGAGGAGGGGGGAGTGAGGCCCAGGTAGTCGGAAATTCTTTTTCCACGCGGTGCGGATGGAAGTTGCCAACAGGCTCCGGCCTTGCCCAATGGTCAGAGGGGCCGGTAGACCCGGTAGTTGATGTTTGGGAAGATGTTGTCCATATACTCCACCTTGGCCAGCCACTGCTCGTCTTCGGGGGTGGCTTTTTCTCGCCGAAACTGGCCGGCTTGGATCTTCTCGTAGAGGTGATTGAAGCGCAGCAGGTGGGATTTGGTGCGGCGTACCGCATAGGGAACCATCGTCCCCGTGCGCATGATGAAGGCCCAGTCGGAAGATTGAGCCAGCAGCACTTCCCGCGCCGCCTGGTTCAAGGCTCGCCACTCCAGGTCGTCGGCAGGCTCGCGGCGGCTCAGCTCGATCATCCGCTCGGTGGCCTTGTGCAAGTGGGGGTAGATCCAGGCGTTAGTGGGGTTGAGCCAGTACTCGTGGAAGCCGCGCGCCCCCCAACTGGACTGGGCAGGTTTGCACACCTGTTGGGTGGGGTTCTCCCGCAAGTACTCCGCCAGGTGGGTCATGCGATAGGTGGTTTGGTCGAAGTAGCTCTTGCGAATGAGAAAATCCAAAAACCAGGGGCCCTCGTACCACCAGTGGCCAAACAGCTCGGCATCATAAGGGGCCACCACCAACGGCGGACGACCCATGACGCTGTACAGATACTCGATCTGTCGCTGGCGGTTGAACATGAAGTTGCCCGCATGTTCTGCCGCCTTCTCCCTGGCCCAGTAGGGATCGTAAAGTTGCTTTTGTCCCAGATCCAGGTTGCGCCCCGTGATGCGGTGGTACTTGATGCCGGTGTTCTTCCGCTGGCCGTTGGGCATGATGTAGGGCTTGATGTACTCGTAGTCGGCCTCGTACCCCAGATCTTTGTAGAACTCGCGATAGACGGGATCCCCGGGGTAGCCCACCTCTGCCGACCACACCTGCTGGGAAGACTCGTGGTCGCGACCGAAGACAGCAACGCCGGTCTCGGTAAAGATGGGGGCGTACATGCCGTAGCGGGGCCGTGGCTTGGCGTAGAGCAGGCCGTGGGCGTCGGTGATCATGTAGCGCAGGCCGGCATCGGCGATCATCCGCTCCAGCCCCTGGTAGTAGGCGCATTCCGGCAGCCAGATCCCGCGCGGCCATTGGCCAAAGTGTTCGTTGTAGTGCTCGCAGGCCACGATGAGCTGCGCCCAAACCGCCTGCGGGTACATCTGCATCAGGGGCAGGTAGCCATGGGTGGCCGCGCAGGTAATGATCTCCAGGTTGCCGCTGTCTTGAAACTGTTTGAAGGCCCGCACCAGGTCTCGGTCGTAGCGCTCCCAGAGATCGCGGACCATGGCAAATTGCTTGATGTAGTGCTCGGCCAGGTAGCGAATGTGGCCGTTGTGGGCGTTCTTGTCGTACTCCAGTTGGGCCAGTTCTTCCAACTTGGTTAGGTAGTGGTCGTAGCGCTCCTGCAGCAAGGGATCCCGCAGCATCGACACCAGCGGCGGCGTCAGAGACATGGTGAAGCGAAAGTCGATGCCATCTCGCCGCAGTCCCTCGAACATGTGCAGCAGCGGGACATAGGTCTCGGTGATGGCTTCGTAGAGCCATTCCTCTTCCAGCACAAAATCCTGCTCAGGGTGGCGCACAAACGGCAGGTGCGCGTGGAGTACCAAGGCGAGATAACCCATAGTGACCAGGGATCCTCAGATCGATCAAAAAGCAACCCAGCCTTCTCAGCGGCAAATCTGTAGAGAAGGTTAAGAGCGGGATTGCTACCTATCGTCCAGCATTTCCCCCTCGCGGTCAAGGGCTGGGATCGCTGGGGATCGCTGGCGGCCGCCGGGCGGCGAGGGGATGTTGGTCAGGACCAGCGGTGGCGAATTTGGTCGTAGATCTCCAGATATTCTTTGCCGGGGTAGTTCCAGGAGTAGTCGTAGCTCATGCCCTGGATTTGCAGTTGGCGAAACTGGTCGGGAGCGGTGTACCACAGGTCGATGGCCCGATCCAGAGCCGACTCCAGGGCAGCATGATCCGTGTGGTAGAACACGTAGCCATTGCGTTGCTCGGGCAACTTGTGGGTGTCGTAGTCGCGGTCGAAAACGGTATCCACTAGGCCGCCTACACCCCTCACCACCGGAACCGTGCCGTACTTGAGGCCGATCATCTGGGTCAGGCCGCAGGGCTCGTAGTGGCTGGGCACCACAAGGATGTCTGCCCCCGCATAGATGAGGTGGGAAAGTTCTTCGTTGAAACCCAGCTCGATGTGAACGTCGGGGTTGTCGTTGAGGTAGCGTTTCTCATGGGCAAACCAGGCGCCGATCCCCGGCTCCGTGGCGGATCCCAGGAGAACAAACTGGGCATTTTTGAACAGGGAGCGGTAGATGGCGTGGTGCACCAGATGCACGCCTTTCTGTTCATCGAGGCGTCCGATATAGGCCACAATCGGCTTTTCGACATCTTGCAACAGCAGTCGTTCCCGCAGGGCTCTTTTGTTTTTGGCCTTGTTTTCCAAGGTTTGCGCTGTGTAGCGAAAAGGAATAAAGCGGTCGATCTCAGGGTTCCAAATATCGTAATCGATGCCGTTCAAGACGCCGCGAAACTTGTGCTGGTGTAAATAAAGCGTGTGACCCAGCCCATAGCCGTAATCGCCAAATCGCACTTCCAGGGCGTGGTTGGGAGAAACCGTGGTGACAAAGTTGGAAAAGACGATCCCGCCCTTCATAAAGTTGAGGGCAAAGGGGTTAAAGTTATCTCGCAGACGATCGTAGTGGAAGTAATAGGGCTCCCGATTGAGGCCAGTGGCCCAAAGAATTTCCGGGCCGCCAAAGCCCTGGTGCTTGAAGTTGTGGATGGTGTAGCATACCCGCTGGTTTTCCATGCCGTGGTACTTGTAGATCTCAAACAGTAGCACTGGCACCAGGCCCGTCTGCCAGTCATGGCAATGGATGATGTCGGGACGCTTGTTACTTTTGAGGAGAAACTCCAAAGCTGCCTTGCTGAAAAAAGCAAAGCGCATGTTGTCGTCCGGGCAGCCATAGTAGCAGCCGCGATTGAAGAAGTTGTCGCCGGAGTGGGGCTCAATAAAAAAGCAAAGGCGGCCATGTACCCAGCCGCAGTACACCGAGCAGTGGATGGCTCCCCCATACCAGGGCACCCAGAGGTCGCGGTAGGCATCGTGCAAGCCCCAGATCTGGTCGTAGCGCATGGTGTCGTACTTGGGCAAAACCAGCTCGACACAGTGCCCCCGCACTTCTAGCTCCCGGCTGAGGCCGTACACCACATCCCCTAGCCCACCCGCCTTAATGACGGGGGCACATTCCGACGCAATCTGCACGATGTACATTTCGAGATCTCCCGTAGCACCGCCTTACTTTTCTTCACAAAAGATAATCTCTTTTGGCTTCGCTAGCCCATCCCCCGCCTCAGCGAAAAGGGATCCCCGCATAGGGATCCCTTCTGGCAGAACAGGCGCGATTTGGCTGGGCTATCTAGGAGCTTGGATCCCTCAATACCACTGCTGGGCGTAGAGGCGCTGCACCAGATAGAAAACAAACAGGTTCACGTCCACGCGGCGCTCGTCGATCATAAAAGACTCGAGGGTGCTGGCCGGGGATCCTTCAACAGCACAGCGGAAGAACTTGGGCCCGTTGAGGGATCCCTCGGCAAAGAGGACGCTAAATCGCTTCTTTCCGCCAGCAAACGAGCCGACCAGCGTCTTGCCCTCCAGGCGCAGTTGCAGATCGTTGACGCCGCGTTTCTGAAAAGCGGCGATGG
>Ga0197142_1002839_pt1 | contig 14884 bp, 9 predicted proteins | sample GBS60_MetaG_FD_148614 | JGI IMG/M metagenome (GOLD analysis project Ga0197142, IMG submission 148614) | Sediment microbial communities from Great Boiling Springs, Gerlach, Nevada, United States - GBS 60_MetaG | ecosystem: Environmental > Aquatic > Thermal springs > Hot (42-90C) > Sediment... | reverse complement strand
ATACGCGCGGCGCCCGCCCACCTGCTCTTCGCCGCCCGGCTCGAGGGAGCTGTAGAGCTCGCGCCATTTCAGCGCACGGTGAAACTCGGCCTCCAGGCGCACGCGCTCCCGATCGCGGCCTTCCAGACGGCGCAGGCCCCCCACGGGGTCCTCGATCCACGCCACTTCGCCATCGAAGCCTTGGCGCATCCGGCCAACGTGTTCCAGATCGGTGATGAGCAGCCGCTTGTTGGGCGCCTTGGCGTATAACTCGATGACGCCGTGCAGGTGCTGGCCGACGAACTCGATGGCGCCTTTGGCGTAGGTCGAAGTTAGTTGGCTGTAAGCCTCTCGCCCGCCGGTGGCGGCGACAGATTTCTCCAGGATTTCCTCGGCGGTGAGGGCCGGCGTTTCCCGTTGCCTTTGTCCCGGCCACGCGAGAACGCCCAATGCGGCGACCAGCGCCGCGGTCGTGACTCGCCCAATCTTCAATGGGGTCTCCGAGGCGCCATAGACGCCTGCCCCCAGCTTAACAACAGATCACCGGGCGCCGCCGCCTGGCGAGCCGGGGTTTTCGGTCTTCTCCGCTACGACAGTCGGCTACAGGCTCCGGCAAGTGATCCGGAAGGCGTAGGCGTACTTGCATGGTCGTCGCGCCGGGGGTTGAATGACCAGCGCGTCGGGCTCGGCCCTCCACGCGATCGCTTCCGAAGAGCCCAGCAACTCGACTTTAAGTACCGCTTTGCCTGCCAGCGTAGTCAGCCGCAGTTCTTCCTCGGGCCACTCGAGGGCAATGGCGTAGAGGGTGTTGCCCTTGCGAGTGAAGCGAACGTCGCCGTCCTTGTGAGTTTCCCAGGGCCGCGTTCCGTAAATGGCTTCGCCGTTGACGTGCAGCCATTCGCCCACGCCGCGCAGAGTTTGCTCCATCACTGCGGGGATGACGCCGTCGGCGGTGGGACCGACGTTGATGAGCAAGTTGCCGTTCTTGCTCACCACGTCCGCCAGGTAATCCACCAGCTCGTTGGCCGTCATGTACTGGCTGACGGGAAGGCGGCGGTTGTAACCCCAGGAGGTGGGATCGAGCGAATCGCAGGTTTCCCATTTTTCCAGAGAAATGCGTTGCATGCGCGCGCGCTCCGGCGTGTGGAAGTCGCCCAGGATTTTGCCGTCCGTGTCCAGACCCCAGCGGTCGTTGGCGACCACTTCCTCGGGCTTGGGCGAGCGGTTGTAAAAGTAAGCGAGGACTTCCTTGCTGCCCCAGTAGTCTGCGGACAGCGGGTTGCCGCGGGCGTCGCGGACCGGGCCCACGCGGACGTCGCCCCAGAGGATATCGGGCTGGTACAAGTCAATGAGTTCCTTGATGGAGTTGTTCATGTACTGGACCCAGTCTCGGCCTGGGTATCTGGGATCCCAAAAGGTGTAAGTCGTGTTGTGATAGAAACCCATTTTGAGTCCCAGCTTGCGCACGGCGCGCGTGAGATCGCCGGCCAGGTCCCGGCGCGGTCCCATTTCCATGGCGTTGCGTTTGGTCAATTTCGAGGGCCACATGGCAAACTCGTCGCCGTGCTTGGCGGTGAAGACCACGTAGCGGGCGCCGGCTTGCCGGAACAGGCGCGCCCAGGCGTCAGGGTCGAATTTTTCGGCCTTGAACATGGGGATGAAGTCGTCATAGGCGAAGTTCGGTCCCCAGTTTTGCAGGTGGTAGCGGTAGGCTTCTTCCCGGATGCCCGCGCGGAACAGCTCTTCGGGCAGGTTGTCCCGGCCGGCGGTATAAGGCGGCCCGCCGTACATGAATCCGAACTGGGCCTTCGGACTGATGAATTCGACGTACCATTCGTGAAACGCCGGAACCGCGTAAGGCCCCCAGTGGATGAAAATGCCGAACTTGGCGTCCTCGAACCACTGGGGCGGCTTGTGCTTGCGCAGGGACTCGGTAGTGGGCTGGTAAGGCTGAGCGGCCAGCGACCATGCCAGCGCGCACATCGCAGCCGCGAACTTCAATACAACGGACGCCATGGCGCCTCCTGCTCTTGCTCGTTCGGCGGCAAGCCGACACCCAAGGATAGTGCATACCGAAGATCCGGCGCGCCGGCTCGCGCCTGCTCCGCCCCCTGCGTCGGCCGCAAGCTCCGCGGCGAAGGCGGGTACGGGAGTGGCGCAGGATGTGCCTGGACGGGAAAACGTGGGGGCAGCCGAGTTGACGAACCGGTTCCCGTTTTGCTAATACTTGCTTTACCGCCACTCGAGCTGGGTCCTGCTACGCGGCGTGTGGCGCCAACAAGGGGGTACGATGAAGCAAGTCGCCAGTATTTGGCTTTGCCTGGCGTGGGCGCTTGTCGCCTTCGCCCAGTCCACAACGTCTCTGACCGGTACTGTGACTGATCCCACCGGCGCCGTGATCCCGAACGCCACCATCACGGTGGAAAACGTGGACACCGGTCTGAAGCGGAGCACCACAACCGATGCGACCGGCGGCTACTCCTTCCCGCAGATGCCGCCCGGCCTGTATCGGGTCACGGCTGCGGCAGCCGGCTTCAGGACCACAACGATCCCGGATGTGCGGCTGCTGGTCAACAGCCCGGCGACGCTCAACATCCGCATGGAGGTCGGGCAGATTACGGAAACCGTGGCTGTGACGGCGGAAGCCGTCCAGGTCAACACTACCGACGCCTCCATCGGCAACGCCATCGGCACCAAGCCGGTGGTCGAGCTGCCGCTCAACGCGCGCAACATCATCAGCCTGTTGGCCGCGCAGCCGGGCGTCGTCTTTACGCGGGAGGATGATACCGACTCGCGCAACGGCGCCGTCAACGGCGGCAAGAGCGACCAGGCCAACGTGACGCTGGACGGCGTGGACGTCAACGACCAGATGGACCGCTACGCCTTCACCAGCGTGCTGCGCGTCACTCCGGACTCGGTCCAGGAATTCCGCGTCACCACCCTCAACGCCAACGCCGATCAGGGTCGCACTTCGGGAGCGCAGGTGGCGCTGGTGACCAAGAGCGGCACCAACGAGTTGCACGGTTCGCTGTATCATTACCACCGCAACACCGTCACCACCGCCAACAGCTTCTTCAACAATCTCTCGGGTATAGAGCGTCCCAAGCTGATCCGCAACATCTTCGGCGCTTCGGCGGGCGGTCCGCTCAAGAAGAACCGCTTGTTCCTGTTCGGCAACTTCGAGGGCCGGCGCGACGCTCGCGACGGCTCGGCTGTGCGCTACGTGCCTTCCATGAACATGCGGCGCGGCATCTTGCAGTACCAGCGGCGCGACGGCACGATCGCCACGGTCACCCCGGAGGAGATCGCCGCGAAACTGGATCCGAGGGGCGTCAACCAGGCGGTGCTCCGACTGCTGCAAACGTACCCGGAGCCGAACGACTTCACGGTGGGCGACAACCTCAACATCGTCGGCTTCCGGTTCAAGGCCCCCACACCCTTGCGCTGGAACACCTACATTTCGCGGCTCGATTACATTCTGGATTCGGCCAGCAAACACAACCTCTTCGTGCGCGGCAACCTCCAGAACGACAACGAGAAAGGCATGCCGCAGTTCCCGGGCCAGCCGCCCAACTCCGTCACTCTGCGCAACAACAAGGGGCTGGCGGTGGGCTTGACCAGCACGTTCCGGCCGGACCTGATCAACAATTTCCGCTGGGGCCTCACGCGAGTCGGCTGGGAGGCCACCGGCATCGCCAAATTTTCGCCGGTGACGCTGCGCGGCCTGGACAGCCCGGTGGGGCTGACGCGCGGCTTCGCGGCCATCATCCCCACCTACACGCTGGCCAACGATACCAACTGGATCAAGGGCGGCCACAACGTCCAGTTCGGCTTCGTGATCCGCTGGACGCGCAACCAGCGCAACACGGACCAGAACTCCTGGTCCAGCGCCGTAGCCAACGCCTCCTGGCTGGTGGACTCGGGCGCCGAGCTCAATCGCCCCTGGCCGGATATGGCGCCGGCCGGCATTACGTACTTCCGCTACGCCATCACGGATGTGTTGGGCCTGGTGACTCAGGGCAACGCGCAGTACAACTACAAAGTGGACGGCACGGTGCTCAAGGAGGGCGAACCCGTTTTCCGCAACTTCGCCAACGAAGAGTACGAGTTCTATATCCAGGATACGTGGCGAGTTACTCGCGGGCTAACGTTTACCGGCGGGCTGCGTTACTCGCTGATGCCGCCTTACTATGAGAAAAACGGTCAGCAGGTGTCTCCCAACATTCCCATCGGCCAGTGGTTCGACATTCGCGGCGGTCTGGCCATGCAGGGGCGTTCGCAGATGGAAGCGGGTCGTATCTCCTTCGTCCCGCGGGATCAGGGAGGCCGGCCGCTCTATGCCAACCACAAGAAGAACTTTGCGCCCCGGCTGGCGCTGGCGTATTCGCCCCAGGGAACCAGCGGTCTGAGCAAGTTCTTCTTCGGCGGTCCCGGCCGCAGCTCCATCCGCGCCGGCTGGGGCATGTACTACGACCTGTTCGGAAGCGGCCTGATGCGCTCCTACGACGCCACTGCTTTCGGCCTCTCCACCCGGCTGGTCAATCCTTCTGCGGTGTTGACTGTGGCCACGGCGCCCCGCTTCACGGCGATTGACCAGATTCCGCCCGGGCTGCTTCTGCCTCCGCCCCCGGCCAAGTTTCCGGCAGAGTATCCCGACGTCTTCGCCATCACCAACGGCCTGGATGACACCATCGTCCCCCCCTACAACATGAGCGCCAATTTCTCGGTCGGGCGCGAGTTCCGGGACGGCTGGTTCGTTCAGGGATCGTATGTGGGGCGGTTCTCCCGTCGTTCGCTGGTGCGGCGCGACGCCGCCATGCCCACCAACATCTGGGATCCCAAATCGGGCATGAGTTACTTCGAGGCCGCCACGATCCTGGCGCGCCAGGCGGTCGCGGGCGTGCCCGTTTCGGCGGTCCAGAAGGTGCCCTACTGGGAAAACCTTTACAGCAGGGCCGCGACGGCGACCATGACCGCGACGCAGGTGGTGTACGCGCGGTACGCCGCCAACCTGTTGGACTGGACCTACGCGCTGTATCAGCTTGACACCGGCGCCGGCCAGGGCAACTGCGCGGCGCGCAACCGGTGCAGCGATCTGGGACCCTGGGCGTACTATCACCCGCAGTTCTCTTATCTGTCGGTGTTCAGCTCCATCGCCGGCGGCAACTATCACGGCATGCAGTGGACCTTGCGCAAGCGCTTCGCCAACGGCGATATGGTGGACGTCAACTACACCTGGTCCAAGTCCATTGACCTGCGCTCGAACACCGAGCGGGTGGGTTGGAGTACGGGCGTGATCTGGAACCCGTGGTATCCCGGCTTGCACAAGGGCGTTTCCGACTACGACAACACGCACCTGTTCAACATGCTGGGCGTCTACAACCTGCCCTTCGGTCGGCGCGGGCGGTATCTGACGGACGCTCCTGGCTGGCTGAACGCGCTGGTGGGCGGCTGGCAGCTCGCCGGCATCTGGCGCTGGTCGAGCGGCTTCCCGATCAGCGTCTTCCAGACGGGCGTCTGGCCGACCAACTGGAACAACAACAACTGGGCGGTCTGGAACGGCAAGCAATTCGAGCGCAAGCAGACCAAGAACGCGCCCGCGGTTGCCGGCCGTGGCGGGCCCAACATGTTTCCCGATCCCAAGAAGGCGCTGGAAGCTTTCGACTACGAAATGCCCGGCGGCATCGGCACGCGCAACGGCATCCGCGGCGACGGCATTTTCAACGTGGACGCCAGCCTGGCCAAGCGTTTCACCATGCCGTACGCCGACGGCCGCCACTCGATCCAGCTCCGCTGGGATGTCTTTAACATCTCCAACACCGTGAAGTTCGATGTGGGCGACGCCTCGCTGGACATCTCCACGGCGGGCACCTTCGGCAAATACAGCTCGCAACTGACCTCGCCGCGGGTGATGCAGTTCGCGCTGCGCTACGAGTTCTGAGCTCGCCGTCGCGCCTGCGGGCGCTGTGCTAAGATAAAACGGCTGGCGCTCGCAGGCGGCCTTGCGCGCGAGCGCAGACCGGCGCCGCACGCGGACGGCGCCGCTCCGGCCGATCCCGAACCGCTCAGGTTGAACGAGTTGATTCGAGCCGTCAAGGGAACACGTGATCTGTTGCCTCCCGCCACCTCGCTGTGGAATCAGGTCGAAGAGACAGCGCGTCGCGTGTTCCGCCGATACCACTACCGCGAAATTCGCACGCCCATCCTGGAGCCGACCGAACTTTTCGCCCGCGGCGTCGGCCAGGAGACCGACATCGTCAGCAAGGAGATGTACACGTTCAAGGATCGGGACGGCTCGTCGCTGACGCTGCGTCCGGAAGCCACCGCTTCGGTGATCCGCGCCTACGTCGAACATCGGCTCGACCAGCGTCCCGGACTGCAAAAGCTTTATTACATCGGGCCGATGTTCCGGCGCGAGCGGCCCCAGAAGGGACGGTACCGGCAGTTCTACCAGATCGGCGCCGAGGCCATTGGTTCGGCGTCGCCGGCCGTGGACGCCGAGGTCATCGAGCTGGTCGTCGAGCTGCTCGATCAACTGGGCGTGGAGAACTTCCAGCTTCTGCTCAATTCCGTCGGCTGCCCCGAATGCCGGCCTGCCTACGTCGAGCGGCTCCGCGCGACGTTGCGGAGCAGGGCGGGCGAGCTGTGCGCGGACTGCCGTCGCCGCGTCGAGACCAATCCGCTCCGCGTGCTCGATTGCAAAGTTGCCGAGGATCAGCCTGTCATCGCCGACTTGCCGTCCATCCTGGATCATTTGTGTCCCGCTTGCCGCGCGCACTTCGAGGCGTTGCGGCGAATGCTGGACGCGCGGGGCATCGGCTATGAACTGGCGCCGCGGCTGGTGCGCGGTCTGGACTACTATATGCGCACGACGTTCGAGGTCGTGCACGGCGCGCTGGGCGCCCAGAACTCCGTGCTCGGCGGAGGTCGCTACGACGGGCTGGCCCAGGCTTTGGGGGCCAAGATCCCCGCGCCGGGCATCGGATTCTCGATCGGAGAGGATCGCCTGGTGCTGACGCTCGAGCAGGCGGGCAAGATGCCCGAGACGTGCGAGCTGGACCTGTTCGTGGCTCCCGTCGGGGATGCGGCGGTGGAGCACGCCGCGTTGCTGGCCAGGCGACTGAGAGCGGCCGGCGCCGCCGTCGAGGTCAGTTTCGACGGCCGCCTGAAACGGTCGCTGGAAATCGCCAACCGGCTGGGTGTGCGCCGCGTCCTGATCGTGGGCGACGAAGAGATTGCCGCGGGACGCTATACACTCAGAGATATGCAAACAGGCGAGCAGCAGAGCCTGAGCGAGGAGGCTCTCACCACACGGCTCGCCGCCGGAAATTGATATGCGGGAAGCGCCTGAAACGACCAAAGCCGCCGCTGTACCCCTGGATTTCCTGGGTGATTTGCGACGCACGCACTCCTGCGGGGAGCTGCGCGCCTCCGACGCCGGGCGTCGCGCCCTGCTCATGGGTTGGGTGCATCGGCGTCGCGATCTGGGCGGCGTGATCTTCCTGCACCTGCGGGATCGGGAGGGCGTCACGCAGGTCGTCTTCCACGCCAGCCTGGATCCCGAAGTTCACCGCAAGGCGGAACTGCTGCGACTGGAGTACGTGATCGCGGTCGAGGGCCGCGTGGAGAAGCGGTCGCCCGAGACCGTCAATCCCAACATCCCCACCGGCGAGATCGAGCTGGTGGCCGAAAAGCTGTGGATCCTCAACGACTCGCGCACGCCGCCTTTCCCGCTGGAGGACCACGTGGACGTCAGCGAGGAAGTGCGGCTGAAATACCGTTACGTAGACTTGCGGCGACCGCGCATGCAGCGCAACATCATCCTGCGCTCGCGCGTTTCCTTCGCCGTGCGCGAGTACCTGACCTCGCAGGGCTTCCTGGAAATCGAAACGCCCTTCATGACCCGTTCCACGCCTGAAGGTGCGCGCGACTTTCTGGTTCCCAGCCGGTTGCAGCCGGGCTGCTTTTACGCTCTGCCGCAATCGCCGCAGCTCTTCAAGCAACTGCTGATGGTCAGCGGCATGGAAAAGTACTTCCAGATCGTGCGCTGCTTCCGCGACGAGGATCTGCGCGCCGACCGCCAGCCCGAGTTCACGCAGATTGATTTGGAGATGTCGTTTCCCCAGCAGGAACGCATCTTCGAAGTGATCGAGCCGATGCTGGAAAAGGTCTGCGCCGTGGCCGGACGCCGCATCCGGACGCCGTTTCCCCGGCTCACCTACGCCGAGGCGTTGCGCTGCTACGGAACGGACAAGCCCGATCTGCGCCTGCCGCCCATGCACCCGGTCGAGGACCTGTTCCCGCAGGGCGTTCTGTCCGCCGACGGCATGCCGCTGGTGGCGATCCGCATTCCCAAAGTGGGCCCCGTGAGCCGGCGAGAACGCGACGAACTCAAAGCCTTCGGCGCCGAACGCGGCCTGCGCGTCCTGGACGACCTCAAGCGCCTGGAGCGGGATCACCCACAGGCCGTGCAGGCTGTGCGCGACCGCAGCGGGGCTTCCGAAGACGACCTGCTGCTCATTGCCGGATGGGCCGGCCCGCCGCAAGGACCCAGACCGGAGGAAGCGGCCCTGACGGCCTGCGGCCAGCTCCGCTTGTTCGCGGGGCAGAAATACAACGACCGGCACGGCCTGCTGGACCCGGGAGATTTTCGATTCCTCTGGGTGACCGACTTCCCGATGTTCGAGTGGGACGAGCAGGAACAGCGCTGGACCGCCGCCCACCACCCGTTTACTTCCCCGCATGATGAAGACCTGGACAAGCTCACCACGAACCCCGCAGCCTGCCGGGCCAAGTCCTACGACTTGGTGCTCAATGGCGTCGAGCTCGGCTCCGGCTCGATCCGGATTCATCGTCGCGACGTGCAAGCCCGTGTTTTTGACGCTCTCGGATTCAGCCGCGAGGAAGCGATCGAGCGCTTCGGCTTCCTGCTCGAAGCGCTGGAGTACGGGGCGCCGCCGCACGGCGGGATCGCGCTCGGCCTCGACCGGTTGGTCATGATCCTGGCCGGGGAGGCGACAATTCGCGACGTGATCCCGTTCCCCAAGACAGCGCGGGGCGCGGACCTGATGTGCGAGGCGCCCTCGCCGGTGCCCGAGCCGCAGTTGCGCGAGCTGGGCATTGCGATTTTGCGCCGGTGAGTGTGGGCCCCGCAATGGCGCCCAACCAACCCGCGAATGCGGCGCTGCGGGCCCGCCTTGGTCAGTCATCCCTCGGTGAGTCATCCATTGCAAACAAAGGCGGTTAACCTAGGATATCGTCCGCAATGGTACGGTTAATAAATCTTTTTAATCGCTCGGCCGATTGACTGAGTACTAGTATTCGCCATAGAATCAAGCGAGACCCCGAGGAGCAGTTTATGGAACCACGAGCCGATGTGACTGACGTGGGTCCCACCACCGAGCCGAAGAAGGAGCGCATCCGGATCGTAATCGCGGACGATCATCCCATCTTTCGCGATGGCCTCCGCAAGTTGCTCAGCCTGGAGGAGGATTTTGAGGTCGTCGGCGAGGCCAATGACGGGCCGGAGGTTTTTCGACTGCTGGAGGAGCTGGAACCCGATATTCTCTTGTTGGACCTGCGCATGCCCGGCCTGGACGGTCTGAGCGTCCTGCAACGTTTGCAGTTGGCGCGCAAACGCACCAAGATCATCGTCCTGACCGCTTCCGAGGACAAGAACGAATTCGTGCAGGCCATGAAGTTCGGCTGCTCGGGCATCGTGCTCAAGCAGACCGCCACCGAACTGTTGATGAAAAGCATTCGCAAGGTGCATGCCGGCGAAATCTGGCTCGATTCGTACACCACTGCGGCCGTCATGCGCCAGTTCGCTTCCGTGCCCGACCCGGCGCCGTCCGGGGACCGGCGAGGCCGCGGGCGGGCGCCTTTGAGCCAGCGGGAGCGCGAGATCGTGGCGCTGGTCGCGCAGGGCTACAAAAACAAAGAGATCGCCGAGAAGATGTTCATCAGCGAGCAGACGGTCAAGAACCATCTGCACAACATCTTTGACAAGCTCGGCGTTTCCGATCGTCTCGAGCTGGCTCTCTACGCCATCCACAAGGGCTTGCACGATCCCAATCGCCCCGACAGTTGAACCGGGGGCTTCTGGGCTGCTCGCGCCCTGGCTCGACCGTCACGAGCACGCGGCGGCTTGCATTTGGCCGCGGACAGGACTAGCATTCTTGATTGGAGGACCGCATTCAGATGACGTCATTTCAACTTCTGCGCATGGCCCTGGCGGCCGCTGTTCTCCCGGTGCTTTGGGCGCAGGCCCCGATGCCCCGCATGATCTCCGTGGAGCCGACCTCCGGCAAGGTGGGCGACATTCTGACCGTCACCGGCGAGAATCTGGAAAAGACCCACGTTGCCGAAGTCTTCTTGACCGACGGCAAGAACGATTTGAAAGTGCCCGTGACCGAGCAAGGCGCGACCACCCTGAAATTCCGCATCCCGCCCAACGTCAAACCCGGGCGCTTTGCGTTGATGATCCTGACCGCGGGCAAGGATCCCAAGTACATCGAGCAGCCGGTCAAGGTGACGGTGGAATCGCCCGAGGCCAAGCCGGCCGAGCCCAAGCCCGAGGAGGCCAAGCCAGCCGAGCCCAAGCCCTAGGGACCCAAGCCGCAGCCCTCGCCGCCCGCCTGAGGGCCGGAATCGGCCCGAGCGTGGTGGTGCAGGCTACCTCATAACCGGCCGCGGAGCTTGCGTGCCGCGCGGAGCGCACGCGGATGATTCACTCCTAACAAGCCGCTGAAATTTGCCCCTCGAGTTGTTCGCGAGTGTTCCTATGGTCGCTTGTGGAAGTCTGAACGTGCCCGGCAGCGGCTGTTCACTACCCCGGCTTCCGGCCTTCGGGGCCATTCCAGGCCCCGTTTGCCCCCTCCCGCCGCTTCACAGGCACTCGTGGTCAGCACGTTCCTCCGCCTGATTAGGGTGGAGGCCGCCGGTGTCCGACCAGTCGGGGCCAGCATCACCGGCCATCCCACCCTCTCAACCCGCGCCGTTTCAGCTTCCTCTTAATAGGCGATAATGTGGACGGTTAGGAGTGCTGGTTGTTCCTTCCGTCGCGTCAGCGCGAAGGGACGGAACAGACCATCGGTGGAGTTGCAGGCCATGATACCGGAGTGGATCGTTCAATTGATCGCCTTGGCTGCTGGTGCATCCATAGGGGCCCTGCTGCCGTATTACCAAGTTCCGAGGCTCAAGCGCCTGTTCACAACGGCCGCGATCATTCTGGTCCCGCTTTCGATCGGCATGTTCGCATGGAATGAGCACCGCCGCAATCAAGCAGAGAGGAGGAAGCCGATCTACTTTGGGGAACTCACGCCGGCGGCCAGCCACGACGATCCCAGTATTCTGAAGCCCCCTCTAAACTGCGTCGCACTGTTGCTTGGAGAAGACCTTCGTCTTCTCGCTGCGCATTCGGAAAACACGGTGCTAGCGGTGCATGGTCAACCGCTTATAACGATCGGGTTGCGCGAGGGTCGCTTGAGGCTCACGGCCCGTGTGCTGGACTCCCAGGGTCGCAACATGGTGAGTATCATTGACAACGAATTCCAGGTCGATCCCCAGAACGCATTTCTTCCCAGACGACCAGATCCGTATTCGCTCGTAGTGCGGGATCTATACGGAGTTGAGGTCCTGAACCTGCGGTATGTCTCGCCGCGAGTCGTCGCGTTGAAAGGGCGCTTCTATGCCCCAGGGCTCGGCGGGCCTGTGGAGATCTTGAACCGGGGCGGCATCCGATGGCCCGGCGGCGGTGGCATCACCGGATTGACGATTGACATGACCAGAGCGAAAGGTGGCTTCCTTTCCATTCAATAAGGTAGCTGAGGGCATTCAGATACCTGTCCGCCTCCTCTGCCCTACCATTTTGTTGGACACTGATTCGACGACCGGGTCACAAACTGAACATTTTGCGCCGCAATGGTTGCACCGGAACCGCCCATTCGGGGCCAAGCCCCCAAGAGAAGCGCTTGGCGGCCTATTGGCAGGGCTTGGCGAAGGCCGCGGGGATCGGGACCGGCAGGAACCGCTCAATGACTCCCGCCGCGGATTGCTGTTGCCCGGCGAACGCAACTCCATTAAACCCATGGGCGCCCGCGTGCACCCGGTTCGCGTCGAGGCGGCTCGGCAGTGCTTGAATCACCTGGCGGCCAAAACTGCTCGGAGGGACTAGGCGGCACCGGCGCCAGTCCGCTGCCAAGTCGTGCTGGCGACGACGCGCAAACAGCCCATCAGGTCGTGGATTGCCGATGAGACGGGCATCCGCTACAAGGACCGCCACTCGGTCGGGGTCGCCCGGCGGTACCGCGGGCAATTGGGCAAGCAGGAGAACTGCCAGATGGCGGTGACGCTGTCGGTGGTTGCCCGGCAAGCCAGCCTGCCGGTCACTCAGCGGCTGTATTTACGGGGGTGGGAACCCAGGCACCTCCCTAAGAGTCAGGTTGGCAACAAGGGCGTCAAGTTCCAGCCCAAGCCGAGGAGCCCACGCCCCAGCGGTGACCGCCCGCTCGAGGGCCGGAAGCGGCTCGCCGGTGAGCCATAGGTAGCGGGCTGACGCCGCAGGCTGGAGCCCATCAGGGCTCGCACTCTTCGTCGTATTCTTCCAGGACGCTGTCGGAGAGATGGCGCAAATGGGGGTTTCGGGCGATTTCTTGCACGCTTTCGTAAGACAGGTAGGTGCATCTTTCCGCCAGTGGCCGGGGTTCGAGCAGTGTGAAGACCGGGCGGCGCAATTCGCGAAGTACTTTGTCGCGCCGGGATGAGGGCGCGACGATGTGCAGCTTGATGTCCAGATTCGGTTGCAGCGCGAGAAGGTCCGCCATTCGGAGCAGGCCGGAATAGACGGATGTAGTATGTTCGACCTCGAACGCTCTCCTGATACTGTGTCCCCGTAACCAGAGGACGTCAATTTGCTCGATGGTTCTCATCGTTGCTTCGTCATAGGTTAGCGGCAGGCGCTCGATGAGCTTGATCTTGCCCTCGGGCCATTCATCCAGGACGCGTGATCGGTCAGCTTGAGGGATCCATATTTGAAAACCCATTTGGGCACCCACGTCCGCCAGCAGCGCCTGGATCTTGGTGGACTCCCGCGCCGCCGGAGGCGCTGCCCCCTCTTCGACTTCCTCCTCCACGGCGTGAGTAGGCACCGTGACCTCGACCTCTCGGCCAGGCCGTCTGACGCGGTGGAGCATCACGCTGACTGCAAGCTTCGGATCAATGGGAAAGCTTTCGCCGCTCTGCTCGCGCTTTTTGAGTAACTCTTCGAGGAAAGCTCCGTCGTTGTCTTCAAGCCGCCGCAAACTTTGTCGCACGATCCCTGTCCACTGCTTTGAACCCGGGGGCAATCCAGCCGTGAAAGAGAGTCTCCCCCACACCTCCGGATGGGGGATAGGGATGCCTTTTTCAGGCGACAGCCACACGATGCTCCGCACGCGGAATCGGACGACGAAGGGATCCTTTCGAGGACAGAAAATCGGCGTTTCATCGATGAACGGGCCCTCGAGGACCTCGAGGACGCCGATCCATCGCGAGAGTCCGGTTAGGTAGCAGATAAACTTATCACCCGGCCGCACCCCCTTCGCGGTGGCGTGGTACCGAATGCGTGCGCCGTAGATCGCGCGGCCATGCTGGTCGAAAGCTTTGTAGGTCTCGGGCGCGAACAAACAAAAGTAGTAGGCCATGGGTTGGGGCTCCCGCATTCTATCACGGCCTCTTCATCCGGGTTCCCGGGCGCTCGGGTTCTGCGATTCCAGGGCGCCGGATTTTTATGGTCGTCCGGATCCGTGCGTCCCGGGCGATGATCCTTGTGTACAGCTCTCCTAACCACCCAGCACATGCAACTTCATCAGGTTCGTCGTGCCGGGGCGTCCCAGGGGTTGACCCGCCACGAAAACCACGCGTTGCTCGGGTTGAAGCCACCCGCGCCCTACGAGGGTACGGTCCAGGTAACCCAGCATTTCATCCACCGAGTGCATCGCCGGGGTGAGAATGGCCCGGATCCCGAAGACCGGCGCCAACTGACGCGCCAGCGCAGCCTCGGGCGTGAACGCGTAAATGGGCACAGGCGGCCGGTGCGCCGCCAGCAATCGCGCCGTCGAGCCGCTCACCGTGAACACCGCCACCGCCGCCACGCCCGCGCAGCGCGCCGCCCGGATGGCAGTCTCGGCCAGGATCCGCGCGTCCGAAGAGGGCGGCGGTCCCTGTCCCGCCGGTCCCTGCTCGCCTAGCGTCTGCTCGGTCTCGCCGGCGATCCGCGCCATCATGCGCACGGCTTCCACGGGGTAGCGGCCAACCGAGGTCTCGGCGGACAGCATCACAGCGTCGGTGCCGTCGTGAATCGCGTTCGCCACGTCGCTCACCTCGGCGCGCGTGGGATACGGATTCTCCACCATGGACTCGAGCATTTGGGTCGCCGTGATGGCGAAGCGCGCCCGGCGCCGGGCTTCGCGAAGGATGCGCTTCTGCGCCTGAGGAACCTTCTCGAGCGCCAGCTCCACGCCCAAATCCCCGCGCGCCACCATCACGCCGTCGGCTTGCTCGAGGATTTCGTCCAGGTGTTCGAGGGCCTCCGGCTTCTCGATCTTGGCGACGACGGGCAGCCGGGCTCCGAGCTCCTCCAGCCGCTGCCGCAAGGCGATCAGCTCGGAGGCGCGACGCACGAAGGACAGACTGATCAGGTCCACGCCCGCCGCGACGGCCATGCGCAAGTCCGCAAGATCCTTTTCGGTCAAAGCGGGCAGGTTCAGGCGCGCCCCGGGCAGGTTGACGCCCTTGCGGTCCCCTATGCGGCCGCCGCTGACCACGCGGCAGCGTGCAGTGATGCCGTCGGTGCTTTCCACGCGCAGCGTCACGGCGCCGTCGGCCAGAAGCACTGTATCGCCCGGCCGGACGTCGCGCGCAAAGC
>Ga0197142_1002838_pt1 | contig 14884 bp, 18 predicted proteins | sample GBS60_MetaG_FD_148614 | JGI IMG/M metagenome (GOLD analysis project Ga0197142, IMG submission 148614) | Sediment microbial communities from Great Boiling Springs, Gerlach, Nevada, United States - GBS 60_MetaG | ecosystem: Environmental > Aquatic > Thermal springs > Hot (42-90C) > Sediment... | reverse complement strand
GCCACACCTGGGCCCTGCCCTACCTCCAGAGGAACGCGGGGATTGGCCCAGAAAGATCAAGGCCCTCAAGGCAGTACTTCTCCCCGCCTTGATCGTCTTCATGGTCCTGGGATCCATGATGGCCGGCATAGCGACTCCCACGGAGGCAGCGGCCATGGGAGTCTTGGGAGCCCTGATCTCTGCGGCTGTCCACAGGAGACTCAGTTGGAATCTTCTCAAGGAAGCGTGTCTGAGGACATTCAGGCTCACGGGAATGATAGTCTGGATACTATTCGGCGCATATTGTTTCAGTGCCGCATACCATGGAATGGGAGCCCCTGGGCTCATACACGAACTCATGAAACACATCCCAGGGGGGCCATGGGGGAGCATGGTGTTCATACAGGCTGTTCTTTTCTTCCTGGGGATGTTCCTGGATCCTGCTGGCATCATGATGATAACGGCTCCCATCTTTCTACCAGTTGTAAAGGCTCACGGATTCGACCCCCTCTGGTTCGGTATACTGTTCACCATAAACATGGAGATCGGTTACATGACACCACCTTTCGGATTCAACCTCTTCTACCTCAAGGGAATTGTGCCACCCAGCATAACAATGGCGGACATCTATAGATCAGTGATACCGTACGTCATCGTGGAGATCATCGGTCTTGCCTTGGTCATGGCCTTCCCGTCTCTGGCAACTTGGCTTCCGAGAAAGATATTCTGAGGCAGTTTCCCAAATAGGGCCGCTCAATTGAAATTTCCCCACGCTCGGGAAAGTTTTCGAGCTCCTGTTCGACGAGGGAAGCGAGCTTCCCCCAAAAAACCTCTGCCTCCCCAGAAGAGGAAAGGCCTTTTACTCCGTGAAACTTGTCATCTCGCACAAACAAGCGCCCCTCCCATTGGCGAAAGGCGCCGGAGGCTCGATTTCCTTTTTCCCCGCATCCCTTTCAATGGCCCAAAGCATGGAACTAGCAATCCTCGGCTGTCCTCCACGGAAGGATGCCCTTCCAAATCATTGCCCCTGAGCTCCCCAAGTCGTATAATTCAGGCCGAAAGTCGAAACCGGGTGATCACAGAGGGCGATAGGGAGGAGTGTTTTGGGCCGAGTGCGGGTAATGGTGCTCTGGGGAAATGGGATAAATTGCGAGATGGAGACAGCGCATGCTTTCAAGCTGGGGGGTGCAGAACAGGTAGACTTGGTCCATTTCTGGGAGCTCATCCATGGGGAGAAGAGCCTCGATCAGTACCACATACTGGCCCTTCCTGGAGGATTTCTGGACGGGGATGACCTGGGTGCAGCGAAGGCGGCAGCCAATCGATTTCGCTATGCCAGGGTTTTGACAACAGGCGAGCGACTGAGGGATCAACTCGACAGGTTCATCCAAGACGGAAAATTGGTCCTCGGCATATGCAACGGGTTCCAGTTGATGGTCAAGCTGGGACTCCTTCCTGCCCTGAATGGGGATTACGACACCCAGACCGTGACACTCACCTTCAATGACTCTGGAAGGTTCGAGGACAGATGGGTTTACCTCGATGTGAATGAGCAAAGCCCTTGTGTTTTCACAAGGGGCCTCAAAAGGCTCTATCTTCCAGTGAGGCATGGGGAGGGGAAGTTCTTCTGCAGGGATGATAAGGTCCTCCGGGGGATGTTCGAGGGGGGGCAGGTAGTGGTCCGTTACATCCATCCGGAGAGCGAGAGGCCCACTATGGAGTATCCGTGGAACCCCAATGGGTCCTTGGAGGCCATAGCTGGAATATGTGATCCAACGGGCAGGCTCATGGGCCTCATGCCCCACCCAGAGGCCTACCACCACAGGACAAATCATCCCCGCTGGACAAGGGAGAACTTGCCAGAGGAGGGAGAGGGTGTGGCCATATTCAGAAATGCCGTGAATTTTGCGAGGGAGAACCTTCTCTGAGGAATCCCAACCCCTGAGGAGGAAAGACATGGGGCTTTTCAAGAAGATCCTTTTCTGCACTGACTTCTCTCAGACAGCTGACCACGCATTCCACTACGCATTGGAGCTCGCAAAGACCTATGAGTCTCAACTGATCATCTTTCACTCGGTCCATCAGCCCTTCTATCCCATGCTTTCGGAGCCATTCGTTGTGACTCAAGTTGTGGACCAGGCAGAAGATGCCATGAGACAGGAAGCTGAAAGGGAGATACGAAAGCGGTATGTCGCATCCCTGCCTGAGGGCATTGAGGCCCAGATAGTGGTTCGCTCGGGCACACCCTCTCAGGAAATCCTGAGGTTCATAGGTGAGGCGAGGGCGGATCTAGTAGTGATGGGTGCCAGGGGACGCTCCCCCTTGGAGTTGCTCCTTTTTGGAAGCGTGGCCCACAGGGTGGTCAAGCGTTCCCCTGCACCGGTCCTGACTGTGTCCTATGGGGGCCAAAATCCCTGACCTCAGACAGCCTCAACCACGGTCGCTATTCCCAGGCCTCCTCCTCCACAGAGCATCTGAACCCCTGCCCTTCCCTTGATCCTTTTGAGGTGGTGGACCATCTCCCCGAAGTAAAGGACTCCCGATGCTCCTATGGGATGTCCCAGGGCAATGGCTCCTCCTGTGGGATTGATCCTGGGATCGAACCTGTCATATCCAAGCTCGTCAGCGAAAACGAGAAGAGGCGATGCGAAGGCCTCATTGGGCTCTATTATGTCCATATCGTCTATTGTCTTCCCCGCCCTTTTCAAGGCCTTCCTCACAGCTGGGATCGGGGCCAAGAGCATAGGCACCGGCTCTCCTCCGGCAACGGCGCAAGATGCTATTCGACACAGTGGCTCCAACTCTAGCTCCTCAGCCTTCTCCGCGCTCATCAGTATCACGGCTGCGGCACCGTCCACTATTCGAGACGAGCTTCCAGCGCTCACCCTGCCATTCTCCTTGAATGGAGTTGGCAGCTTTAGGGAATCCGCAAGATACCCCTCTGGATCCTCCACTGCCCTAGGCCTGAGACCTTCGTCCTTTTCCACCCTCCTGGTGACGCCGTCCCAAGTGAATTCGAATGGTACTATGTGATCTGCATACCAGCCATTCCTCTCGGCTTGCACGGCCTTCTGCATGCTCCAGAGGCCGAATCTCTCCAATTCCTCCCTGGTATGACCGTACTCTTCGGAGATCATCTCAGCGCAGAGTCCCTGGGGGACAGCCAGCGCCACTTCCTTCACCCGAGGGGATAGCCTCACTGGGTAGTTGGCCTGGAGTGCCACCTGGATATCGGAGCCCATCCCGTAATGGGACATCAACTCCACACCCCCGCAAACCACTATGTCCGCCTCTCCCACCATTATCTCGTGGGCCCCAATATGAATGGCCTTCAATCCGGCATTGCAGTATTGGTTTACCGTGCAACCGGCCGCCTCCTTGGGAATCCCCGCCAAGAGAGAGGCTATTCGACCGAGGTTGGAGCCCTGCTCCCCTATCTGGCTAAGACACCCTATGATGACGTCTTCTATGTCCCTTTCATCGAACTTGGAAGACTTGGCGTGGACCCTGTCCAGGAGGCCTCTCAGGGTATTGGCCATCAGTTCCTGGGCTGAAGCCTGGCAGAGTTGCCCTCCCTTTTCCATCCCTTTCCATCCAGACTTGCCAATGGGAGACCTCACGGCATCTATTACGACCACTTCCCTCAGCTTTGCCATTTCTTTCCACCTCCTTACGGGGTTTCAGGGTCTCCAATCCCTTCCCTTTCCAGAACCTCCCTGATGAGAGAGATGAGTTCCTCGGGCTCTATGGGCTTTTTCCAAGTAGCCCGAGGGTCGGCTGTACCTTCTTTCGCCCTTTGTGGTCACCAATGGGTCGCCTTCACCTCCAGGAGGCCTGACCGCGAAATCCCTGAAATCCACACCAGTTGCTTGGGAAACACCCGTTACTATTATGACTGGAATCTCCCTCAGCTCTTCGTCGATTTTCATTTCCTGGAACATCTTTATCCCGCTTTTATTGGGCATCATGAGGTCCAGGAGGACCAATTGAGGCCTCTCCAGCCTCACCTTTTCCATGCCCTCCACTCCGTCTCGGGCAGTGAGCGCCTCATAGCCCTCATCTTCCAACACATTCTTCAAATAACTGAGATTGTCAGGATCATCATCCGCAAGGAGGATGTGAACCCCCATTGCCCCCTCTCTCTGTTCGTGTATTCTCTTAGATGACCTCAGCTTTCGGGTTCCCAAGTGGATGTACCGAGAAACTTTGGTCCCCCCCAACTCCTTGCAGTATGCTATCATGGCAAAAATGGGAGATCAATGGCGGCCGAAGAGGGAGGCCCGACAATGCTCATCTCTTTTCTGCGCGAATACCACAGAAGAATGGGCGTACATGAAAAGTTTTCTTCGCTAGTTTGGCCATGCTCGTCTTGATCCTCCTCCTGAATACCATAGCTTACCGAAGAATCTTCATCCCCATGTTCGTGGACTAGATGAAGACCTATAGCGCGAGGGTTGCATACTATATAGCTACCAGAGTCCGCCCCCTCATCCTCTCGGGAGAGTTTGAGGAGATGAGAAAAATAATAGTCCACAGGGAGTCCGTGGAATACGAGATAGCTTACATATTTGTCACGGACCCAGGGGGAAGAGTGCTGGCCCATAGATTCCAGGGGGAGTTTCCTCCAGAGTTGGAGTGGACAAAACCTTTAGGAAAGGATCACGAGACGACAAGATTGGTCCAAGTGGAAGATTCTTGGATCTACGATACAGCAGTAACCGCCGAGGATAACGATGTCTCCATAGGGGTCGTGCACGTGGGGATGAGAAAAACTCCCCTTGACAGAATGATCCAGGAGATGGGCTTGATCTTGGGGCTGCTCTTGGTGGTGATAATTGCCCTAACAGTATTCCTGAGCCAGCTTGCAGCCACTTACATCACTACACCTTTGACCAGGCTAACGGAGGCTATGAAAAGACTGGCCAGGAACCCGGATGATTCCCTTCCCCAATGTTGAGGCTTCCGAGATGTTGGAAGCTGAAAAATTGCATCCTCACGGACTGCCCTGCCCATGGAAATGAGACTCCTCCTTGCTGGACTTTGGTCTCCCAGGTTCCCCAGGCCACGGGTTCAGGGCTTCCTACCAGGGGAATGTGCAAGGCATGCAAGGTTTACGGGGAAGCCCAGGTAGACGAGATAGTTCAGCTCGCCCATGCCTTTGGCGAAATAATTTGGGCTATTAGATCTAAGACCGAGAAAGTCTCGAGGCCAGAGAGAAGGAAGATTCATTATGATAACGATCCCAATGAAGTTTTCCTAGTTGTGCCTTCAGAAGGGAGGATCTTGGAAGCAAACGGCACAGCCATAGAAAGGGCTGTTGCAGAGATGAACTTTTGGAGAGGGATTTGATCTCCCTGCTAGAGGCCGAGGATGGGAGGATCTTCTGGGAAGGGGCCCTATGCTCGAGCCCCGGGGAGGCCTTCGACATTCCCAAGCTGAGAGTGAGAAGGTGCGATTGGGAGAGTTTGCCTGCGGATCTCCATGCCAGAGTATTGGACCCGAAGGAACTGGGAATCGAGTCAGAGGGCCGAGGTTTTCTAATTCGTATGGTGGATGTCACCAAAAGGCTGGAGGCGGAATTTCTTCTCCTTCAGGCAAGCAAGATGGCAACTCTCAGTGAGATGGCAACCGGAGTGGCCCATGAGCTGAATCAGTCTCTCAATATGTTAAAGGTAGGGGCAGATTTTTTCAGGAAGATGGCAGAACGAAACGAGACCATTCCCAGGGACAAGTTCCTCACCATAGCACGAAACATGAGCGAACAAGTGGACAGAACATCTAGGATAATAGACTATCTCAGGGAGTTCGGAAGAAAGTCAGAATTCCACCTCCATCCTTCCGGACGTAAACGAGGCAATAAGAGGGGCCTTCAGCCTCCTCGGCCAGCAACTGGCCCTGAGACAGATAAAGGTTGAGCTGGACCTCGATCCCCAGCTCCCAATATCCTCTCAGACAAAAGCAGATTGGAGCAGCTCTTCTTATCAAATCTCATTACCAATGCCAGGGACGCCATGACCGCGAGGGATGAAGGAGCCCCAAGGAAGCTCAAGGTAATATCCAGGCTCCATAGAGAGAGAGTTCTGGTGGAATTTTTGGACACGAATGTGGGGATACTGGAGGACGTCAAGAAGCGAATATTCGAGCCCTTCTTCACCACCAAACCTCGAGGAGAGGGGAACGGTCTGGGACTTTCCATAAGTTACAATTTGCTCAAGGATTCCAAGGGGACCATAGAGGTGGAATCCGAACCCGGAAAGGGCGCCATATTTCGATTGAGCTTTCCGGCAAGAAGGGAGTCGGAATCCCATGGAAAAGAGGTTGCTTCTCATAGATGATGAAAGGCCAATTCTGGAAGTTCTGGGAATCTCCTTGGCTGCCGAGGGATACGAGATCATCACAGCTGAATCGGGCTACCTAGGTCTGGAAATATTTGAGAGGGAGAAGCTCAAGCTCGTTGTGACCGACATAAAGATGCCAGGCACGGACGGAATAGAGGTCTTGAAGAGGGTCAAGACCTTGGACCCAGAGGCCAAGGTTGTCGTCATAACGGGCCACGGAGACATGGAGTCTGTCACTGCGGTATTGAGGGAGGGAGCCTCTGATTTCATAACAAAGCCCATAAAAGAGGAGGCCCTTCTTTTAGCCCTGAAGAGGGCTGAGAGAAAGATAGAGATGGCCGATATCATCAAGCAATATACGCTGGGCCTCGAGGAAAAGGTGGCACAATGCAAGAGGGAACTGGAATTGGCCCAGGAGGAGCTTCTCAAAAGGGAGAGGCTCGCGACCATAGGGGAGACCGTAGCCGGGCTTGCCCATTACATCAAGAACATCCTCAACGCTCTCAAGGGAGAAGCTTGCAAGGTGAACAGAGGGCTAGCCAAGTCCTACAGCCGACTTCTGGTAGAAAGGTAGCAGATGGTTCAGAGGACCATAGAGAGGATATCCCAGCTCTCCCTAGATCTCCTGGATTTTTGCAAGGAGAGGGTGTCGGATCGAGCCCCATGCGACCCCCAGTCCTTGTCCAGGAGGCCGCTTCCATCATTCAGCCCTTGGCGGATGAGAACAATGTAGAATTGAGACTCCATTTGGAGCATGTGGGAGAGGCTTATTGGGACAAAAGGTCGATCCAAAGGGTGCTCGTGAACCTGGGGACGGACGCGGTAGATGCATGCAGATTCGACCCTGACAGGGGAAAGAACTTCGTGGTCGCCATGTCATTGGGTCTGAAGGGGAGGGCCGAAGGAGAGGAGAGGATAGTGATAGAGGTTTCCGACAACGGCTGCGGAATGGACGAGGAGATCAAAGAAAAGATCTTTTCTCGATTCTTCAGCACCAAAGGAGGACAGGGAACTGGATTGGGTCTTCTTTTGAGCAAGAAGATCGTGGAAGAACACGGTGGCCCAATCTCCTTCGATTCGATGCTCGGGGTGAGGGGACCAAATTCAGAGTAATGCTTCCTAGGGGATCCCAGTTGTGACTTAGGGTCGAGACCTACCTTCCGCGGATCGCATTTGGCCCCTTACCCCCTGGTGAACCGGGGGGCCATCCCGATGACATCCTTTGACAAACTCGTCCATATGGATAAACACTCTGATTGTGGGTTTGAAAAACGGTCCGGGTCTGAGTCGGAATTTCCCGTAGCGGGCGTCTTGGCTCTCGAGCCTCCAAGGTCGCGTAGTTTGCAAAGGATCTGGCTCGGGCCCGTTTGCTAGTCCCTCTTGCCTGGAAAGGGATAGGCAGAGCTTGACCTTTCAGGAGGTGGAGGGTTTTCTGGAAGAAGCCCTACAGCTCCACGAGCTTCTGGATATCGGGATGTTTTCGCATGACCTTTACAAATTGTCTTGTCCTTCTCTCTAACCTTCTCCTGAAAATATGAAAAATTCTCGTCATCACGAGATAGCCTGCCTTCGGGTCGGATTCAAGAATCTCCAGGAACTTCCCCCCTGGGATTGAAAGGACCGAGCAAGGCTCAGCGGCAACGGCAAATGTAGTGTGAGTCGCATCCTTTACAAGAGCTGACCAGCCGAAAGAATATCCCTTCTTTATGGAGCCCAGAGACATGATTATGTCAGGGGCTATTTCCACCTCCAGAAGCACCTTCCCCTCTTTGAGCATGTAAAATTCTCTGGCCTCGCTTCCTTCTTCGAATATCAGTGCCCCTTTTCCATAGCTATGCATGGTGCAAAAGTCCGCAATTTTTGCGATCAGGGGCCGCGGAATTCCCTCCAAAAGAAAGATTCCCTCAAGATCTATCGGGCCGACCATTCTCATCCCCCTCAAGGCCGAGTCCTTCGAAAAAAGGGCTCAAATCACAACAAAGAGAATAAAGAGTAAAACCGTGGCCGCGGCGGCTCCGAGCCCAATTGGAACCGCGCCAGAGGCCACTGCCCTCTGGATCCGGGCCACCTTTTCTGCAGCCTCCTCCCTGTCTTCCCCTAGAATCATCCATATAGGATACAGAGCTATTGGTGCAAACCAGGCCAGACCATCCCGTGATATATGGGCGATGAAGGGAATCAAGCCCTCATCCACAAAACTCCTCGACATTTGATGGCCCCACGACAAGGCCCGGCCCAAAGCTTTGTGAAAAGCCCTTGCGCCCTTTCTGTAAAACCAATCGGTATCTATCGAGATCGTCTCGGTCCTCTTTAGAAGGGGAAGAAACACGAAAAAGGCCAGAGCTGAAAACAAGAGCAACTGTAACTGGGAAACAACATGCGGGTAGCGATAAGGCTCGTAGATGACCTCATAGGGCAACAGATTATACAAAGGTGCTGGGTAAAGGCCTAAAAAGATGCATAAGAAGGCTAACACGCTCATGCCCATTATCATTGACTTGTTCGCGTCCTTGGGCTTTAGGCCGCTTTCTCTCGCGAAAAATACGAAGTACGGAAATTTTATCCCCGCGTGGAGAAACACCCCGGCAGAAGCAATCTCCAGCACCAGCCAGACCCAGAACCTGTTTTCCTCAAGAGCGGCTTCGAGTATAAGAGACTTGCTCGTAAAACCACTTGTCCCGGGAAACGAGGAAATGGACACAGCTCCAACACAGCACAGGAAGAGGGTCCATGGCATGTATCGATATAGGCCACCTAACTCAGTGCATTTTCTTTTGCCTGTCCTGAAAAGAACCGCTCCTGCGGACATCCACAAAAGGCTCTTGTAAATAATGTGACAAAACGCATGAGCAACGCTGCCGTCTATAGACATGGGCGTCCCTAGACCAATACCAGTCACCATGAACCCCACCTGGTTGATAATGCTGTACGCTAGAATCCGCCTCATGTCGTTTTCAAGTAAAGCATATATAATCCCGTAGATGGTCATGATACATCCGACCACCACTAGAATTTCCCATCCCGGGAAACCCCTCGCCAATGCATACACCGCTGTCTTCGTTGTATAGGCGCTGAGTACGACCCCGCCCATTACCGAAGACTCCGGATAGGCATCCGAAAGCCACGCCGACAAAGGGGGAGCCGCTGCGTTTGTGAGAATGCCTATAAGTATGAGCCAGTTCCACACTGCAGGATCCACCAAGGACTCCAATGCCGCCGATCCTGTAGCTGTAATTCGCGTCAGGATACCAGCCAATAAACAAAGTCCCCCAAAAATGTGAACCATGATATATCTGAAAGCAGCTCCTCGAGCTCTTTCGGTCCGACCATCAAGGACGAGAAAGGCGGAACTCACCGCCATCAATTCCCAGAAAACATAAAACGAAATTAGGTCACCCGCGAAAACGGCACCTAGAGAGCTTCCCACATACGCGACTGTGATCCCGTGGCAATATCGATCGCGCATCGAAAAGGCAAAAAGTTCTACCGCAAGAACGTTTATGCAGAATACGTAGGCGAATGCCTTGCTGAGCTTATCTACATGCAGAAGTTCAATCCTCTGGTCCAGGAACCAGATACGGAGATAAGTTCCATCGCTAAGTGACGCCACTATGAGCAATGATAGGAGCGAGAGTCCCACTGCATAGAGGTTGACCATCCTCCCCCTGAGGATGGGGAAAACTGATGCCCCTGCTAGGAGCACAAGGCCAGGATGCAGTTCAATCATAGTAACTCTCTTCCACCTTCAGAACGATTCCCAGAAGTTTGGCAACAACAATTAACATAGCGCAGGATACAAAGCCAAAAATGGCGTAAAAGGCAAAAGTCTCTTTCAGACCTTCGTGAACCTCTCCTTGCCCGATCAGCTCCAGAAGCAGGGTCATAGCGCAACCTCCCCCGAGGGCCAGCCAAAGGGCACCCTTTCCTCTTTTGCTTCTAGGCTCGGATCCCTTCTCGGTTTGGCTCATTTGTTTTGCTTCACTTCCTCACAATTATCTTCGTTAGCTCGAGAAATGGCTCAGGGAAAAAGAAGGCCAGTATGCAGCCAGTTGCTGATACCACCATGGGAGCCAGGCACCACCCTGGCGCCTCCCTGATTCCCTCTGCTTCGATGTCGGGCCCACTTCCAAAAAAGCCTTTATAAACAACGGGAATGAGGTAAGCAGCGCTCAATATGGAACTTACTAAGAGCACTACCAGAGGCCAGATTTGCCCAACCTCCAGGGATCCAAGACACAGAAACCACTTACTAGTGAAACCACCAGTCGGAGGAAGACCAATTACACACAGAGCTCCCACGAGAAAGGCACTCATGGTCAGGGGCATTCTGCGGCCTATACCTCCCATCTCGCTTATCCGTTCCTTTTTTGTTGCCACATAGATGGCTCCTGCACAGAAAAACAATGTTATCTTCCCCAAGGCGTGCATCGCTATGTGGAGCAAGGCCCCCTTCCACGCCAATCCCGACTGTAGCGTTCCTCCGAGGACTATATAGGAAAGCTGTCCGACTGTGGAGTAGGCGAGCATTCTTTTCAGACCGTCTTGGGTAAGAGCGACCAAGGAAGCCCCAATGATAGTTCCCGAAGCGACCAAACCAACTAGCCATGTCAGTTCCGCATTGCTGAGAAATTCTACACCGAAGACCCAGCCCAGGACCCTCAGGATGCTGAACACCCCCACCTTCACCACAGCCACTGCATGGAGCAAGGCACTGACGGGGGTGGGGGCCACCATGGCAGCGGGAAGCCATGAATGAAAAGGCATTATCGCCGCCTTGGCAAAACCGAAGACGAACATGAAAAGAAGCAGGCCCAGCTCTAATCTCGAGAAGCCGGAATTGACCAGGATTCCCCCAGGGGTGAAATCCAGGGTTTGCGAGGAACCGTAACATACGAGCATAGCTGGAAGAACCAGGCCTATGGAGCCTCCCACAATGTAAGTCAGATATCTCCTTCCAGCGCTCCTTGCCTCCTCGTCTTGATGATGGGTCACCAGGGGGTAAGTGGCGAAAGAGAGGAGTTCGTAAAAAACGTAGAGGGTCAAAAGATTGGCCGAGAAGGCAACCCCCATTGTAGAGGACATGGCCAGGGCAAAGTAGCAATAGTAACGGGTTTGACTGTGCTCCTTGAGCCCCCTCATGTATCCAATGGAGTAAGCCGAGGTGACAATCCAGAGAAAGGACGACACGAGGGCAAAGAGCTCTCCCATGGCATCTACCCTGAATGCGAGGCTCACTCCCGGAAACACAGGGGCTATCTCGAAAGAGAGCTTATTCCCCCTAAGCACATGAGGGAGCATGGCCAGGACAATACCCAGCTTCCCAAAGGCAGCGACGAAGGTCCAAGCCTCTCTCACATTGGCCGAACGAGAAGAGGCCAAAATGGGAACCACAGCCGCTGAGACTATCACAGCGAGAAGGGGCAAAAGGGAGTTCACTTCTGTTCCCACTTCCATCTCCTCAGAGGACACCCCTGGGCAGAGCGGGCTCTATTATTGAGGAGATGATCTCCCCGCTCATGAGCCCCAGTGCCACTATCCCTATGGCCACAACCAAAAGGGGGACGACCATTCCCAAAGGGGCCTCTCTCATCCTATGGTGGCCGTGAGAGCGCTCCCCATGACCGTAGTATGCGGCCTCAAAAACCCTGAAAAAGAGAACCAGACACACTAGGCTGCTCAAAATCAAAGCAGCCATGAACTCGTAGTGACCAGCCTCCAAAGCACCTTTCAGGAGGAGCCATTTGCTGAAGAACCCGCATGTAGGAGGCACTCCCACTATGGATAGAGCCCCTGTCACCAGAGCTCCCATGGTAAAGGGCATTCTGGCGAAAAGACCTTCCATACTAACCATTTCCAACTCTCTTTGGCGAAAGGCCATGCTTGCAACAGCCAGAAAGACGCACAGGGTCATGAACACATCGTTGACCAAGTGAAAGATGGCGCCCGTTATTCCCGAACGGTTTCCCAGGAATGTGCCTCCAACCATGTACGCTATCTCTATCAAGATGATGCAGGTGATCATCCTCTTCAGGTCCTTCTGTGAGAGGGCGATCATGCAACCAGCAACAACAGCTAGAGATGCCCACCACACGACAACATTCTTCAATCCCAGAAACCCGAAGGAGTATTCTGGACCGAAAAGAAAGAGCACAAGCCTCATCATCACGTATGCCATCACCTTGGTCATGAGAGGTGCAATGAGTGTGGTGGCGGGCCATGGGGCATGGGTGTAAGCATTGGGGAGCCAGCCGTGCAAGGGGAAAAACCCCATCTTTAGCCAAACCCCCACGATGATTATCACGAAGGCTACCAAAATGGCCTGGGAAGACCTCATTCCTTGAAGAATCGAGGCCAAATCAGCCATATTCAGGGAGCCCGTCATTATGTACAGGTAGCCCACGCCCAGAAGATAGAAGCAAGCCCCTATTGTACCCATGAACACGTAATTTAGACTCGAAAGGGGAGCGCGGCCTCCCCCCATGGCTATGAGGGCGTAAGCTGTTATGGAGGCTATCTCCAGGAGGACGTAAAGATTGAAGGCATCCCCCGTAACTGTTATTCCCATGACACCGGTGACAAATAGGAGCTGTAACCCATAGAAGGCCCCGAGCCTGTCGCTGAATTGGCTCTTCACCGAAGCCCTGGACGCAATCCACTGGATAAAAGCGCACAGGGAAATTGCTCCCAGAACCACGCCGCTGAGCCTGTCCACAACATACACAATCCCCCATGGCGCTGGCCACCCCCCGAGCTCATACGTCACGCTCCCAGCCCCCAACACCTTTTCCAGGAGCCATATGGAGCTCAAAGCGGTGATCCCCAGGCCCGTGAGACCAACCGGGAAGCACAGTTTCGGTTTCAGCCAGCCAGCAGCAAATGCTGCAAAGGCCGTAAGTAGAGGCACGGTTACCACCAGAGCAGGGAGCTGGCTGGTCATGACTTCCTGATCTTCTCCAGGATCTCGTCCTCTTCCAGGGTGTTGAACTCCTTGTATATCTTGACAGCCAAAGCTAGAGCAACTCCGAGGGTCGATACCGCCACGACTATAGCCGTGAGCATAAGAACATGGGGAAGAGGATTGATGTAATCAGATGCCCTCAAAGAAGCCTCTTGTCCGTGAATTATTATGGGAATCGTTGCTCCCTTTTTCATCCCCATTGATATGAAAAACAAGATGATGGCTGTCTGGAAGATGCTCATTCCAACTATCTTTTTCACGAGATTGTTCTTAGCTATGACCCCATAAAGGCCTATCATCATGAGCACGATATAGATCCAGTAGTTATATTTTGCTATTACAACCTCCAATATCCTCTCCATTATCACAGTCCCTCGTCTAGAAAACCTTCTGACGCAAGGTTGTGGTAGATCACGATCATGGTCGCCATCACAGCTATCCCCACACCCACTTCCACGAAAAATATTCCCAGGGAGCGGGCTCCTACGGGGTCCACTGGAAAGATCCTTGATAGGGCCCCATAGTCCAGAAAATTGGAGCCCAAAAGCAAGCACAAAGTTCCTGTGCCCGCATATGTAGCGACCCCGGCCACACTGAATATGGCTAAAGTCCTCTCTCGGATCCTCCTGAGGGCGCTCCTCATGTCCTGGGATATGGCAAGAAAAATCATGCTAGCTCCGAGTATCACCCCTCCCTGGAATCCTCCTCCCGGGCTGTGGTGCCCATGGGCTATGACATAGAGGGCGAAGAGCTGGATGAAGGGGAGGAGAAAGCGGCACAGTGTCCTCAGGATGAGATCGTAAGGGGTCCAGAGGGAATCCATGGGCTCGAATTCTTCTAGCTCTGGAAGTTCTTTCCCTTTTCTCCTCACCCTGAGGGTCAAGCCTGTGAGGATGTGTCTGTAATGCTGAAAGCTTCTCTCCCTGCCCGAGAACAGCCTCAAGAGCATGAAACAGCTCACACCCGCTGCGAAGATCACTGTGGTCTCGAACATCGTGTCGTAGCCCCTGTAATCAGCCAGGACCGATGTCACTGCATTGGGCACAGAGGTCTCCTCCATGGTCTTCTCGATATATCGGGGGGACACGTGGAGACTTGCCGGGGAGTTGGGATCGCCCCAAGGGGGAAACTCACCACTCGCCCATATGAGCATGGCCCCTGTGGTCACACAGACCAAGATGCCAAGGATTCTCAATCTTTTGTCCTCCTGGTGGTATGGAATACAGTCGCCACAAAGAAGACAGTGCTTACTCCTGCGCCGACTGATGCCTCGGTGAGAGCCACATCCACCGCTCCCATTACTGCCCACAGGACACACATCATGAAACTATATGCCCCGAAAAGAATTGCTGCTCCCAGAAGATCCTTTATCATTAAGGAGCCTATCCCACATATGACAACCAGGGTGAGGATGAGAAGGTCCAGTTGCCAAATCATCTCTTTCCCTCCTTCTTCTTGCTCCATGGCTCCAGACCTGCCCTCACTCCTGCATCGACTATGGCATGGGTGGCCGTTGGATTCACGAGAAACACTATGACCACGATGAGAATGATCTTCAGGCTTGTCAAAACCGACTCCACCGAAAGGGGGAAGAGATTGAAGATGGCGA
>Ga0197142_1002836_pt1 | contig 14887 bp, 13 predicted proteins | sample GBS60_MetaG_FD_148614 | JGI IMG/M metagenome (GOLD analysis project Ga0197142, IMG submission 148614) | Sediment microbial communities from Great Boiling Springs, Gerlach, Nevada, United States - GBS 60_MetaG | ecosystem: Environmental > Aquatic > Thermal springs > Hot (42-90C) > Sediment... | reverse complement strand
AAAATGGGAATGTTGACCTGACCTTCGGGGCAGCCTCGGGCACAACGCAGGTAAGCGGTTCAAACCCGTATGTGGGATATCCCGGGTCGTCTCGGGAATCATCTGTTTCCGCTTCTACGAACGGGATTAGGAGACTGATGCGGAAGCAGCCCCAAAGATGACAACCAAGGATACACGTGGTGTTCGGCAAGCCAACGGCTATAGCGGAAAGCGCCTCGACGCAAGAGATGATGCCCATCCGCGAATTCTTCCTCCTGCAAATTCAGCTCATCCAGGAAAACAGGAATGTTCCACTGCTCAGCCAGGTCGAGCATACTCTGGCGTCCATGTTCCCAGACACCAGAAGCAAACCAGCTCCGGAATAGAGGTGATGTCGGGGCTTCGACCCAGGCCATGGCAATCCCTCTCTGTCGGCAGAGGGAGACGAGCTCGCCAAGGGCTTGGACCGAGCGTTGTCCGAAAGAAATCCCCTCAAAGGCGTAAGCATATTCCTGCCGGGCATGCTCGTAGCTACGCCGTCGAAATTCCGGCGTTGGCTCTACATGCAGAAACGGCATGAATCCATCATCCATCATGCCCGTCCAGAAGGGGTCTAGCCGTTCGCTCCAAGGTAACCATTGGGGAAACCAATGACTTTTCAGGATGAGTCGTTGGTTGGACCAGGGGGTCGCCCGTTGCTTCAACCACTTCCAGTACAATTGTCCGTAATCGACGCAATAGGGACGCAAATGACATAAGTCGCTCCAGCTGAGTCGTTCGGAAGTTCGCATGAAAACTTCCTCAGCGGGTGCATCACTGGCCAACCATAACGGGAGGACCTCGACGAGAATGGCATCGGGAACGATACCGGCATCCAGTAGACGATGAAGAGTCAGTAACACTTTGAGAGGTGGAGAACCTGTAAGCGCGCAATTGAACACCAAAGGCACTGGTTTGTCATCGGACAATACCATGGCGGCGGGTTGTAGACCGTTTTGGGCCCGTGAGGTACCGAGAATGATCACTAAGGGCCGTGATTTCGAGTTATCACTAAGCAATTTCTGCAATCGATGCAGACGATGGCCAAACTCCGGGTCGCGCCAATGAGAGCAGTATGTTTCCAAAAGTCCCGATAAACCCAGGTGCAGTAGACACAGTACTAACACGCCCCAGAGCAGAGATCGTATCGCATGATTGCGGCGTGAAGACGCTTCTCCTCTCTGATGATGCGGAATACCCTCCTCACGCCTTTGCGAGGGCGGATGACTCTGGTCTGTCACCACATCAATCACTCTTATCCCAGGTAATCGCCTTGTGCGCAGCTTGAGTCGGGTGCTCATCCTTTCCTTCCCGAAGTCGTGAACTTACAGGTCAACAGTTGGCCCAACCGTTGGGTGAAGGCCGCGGCCCCTTGGCGAGATAGATGAAAACCATCAACAAAGTCAGTCTCTTCCATCCACGATCGGGTATCCAGCCACTCGATGTCCAGATCATGCTGCAGTTGTTGGCGATGCTGGAGAATCATCCGTTCCGCATGGGGAGGGTACCATTGCTGGAATCGTTTTGACTCGGGAAGGTAGAGGAGCACGACTGTAATGCCTGCCTCTTGCAACAACTGGACGCCTCGGTGCAGGGCAGCTTCGGCTTCCTTGGCACTGTAGAATCGCGCGAGTAGAGGCTGATAGATTTCTTGACATTGTTGCGTCATTCTTTCCCTTCCAACCTCACCCAACACGTGGGCATCCAGTCCCGGATACCATCCCCAACCGTCCAGATGCTTCCAGGTCCAATCGATCCGCCGTTCCGGAGGGATCCACTCGGGAACCAACTGAAGCAAGATTCGTTCACGTGTGCCCCAGCAAGGCAGTAAGTGTTGCCACCAGATGCTCTGATGCAGAAGCCTCGCTTGTTCCGGGGGGTAGCAGGCAGTGACCCAAGGCAGGTCTCGTGGTGATAGGCGGTCCTTGTTGATGCGTTGATGCTCATTCCAGCCCTCATCGTGATGCAGGAAAGGTGGCCAGTATTCCCACAGTACAAGTGCTGGTCGGATGCCATCTTGAATGAGACGGCGTGCTGTCAACTCTTGCAACATCGGTCCTGCCCCAACCAGGCCGAAGTTGAATAGCATGGGAATGCCTTCGGTTTGTTGACAGGTGAGAGATGCCTCCCAAGCTGAAGGACAGATTCCCATGGCGGAGCGCGAATTCCCGAGCACCACTATCAAGGGTCGGTTTGGATTTTCCGCTTGTCTTTGTCGGCACATGTGGAGTCGGAGAGCGTATTCCGGGTCACGCCGTCCCGGCGGTAAACCGTCGAGAACGCAGGCCAACACGAATTGGATTACCGCGAAAAACATCGCTGCCAGCAACAAGCTACGCCAGCCACGATGACGTTTGAAAACAAATCGTTCCCGATCCCATTCAGGAGTGCTCCGAACTGTACCGACCCAACGCAGGCGGATCAACGGAAGCTTGCGCTCTGTGCTGACAACGAAAGGCATCCATCTCACTCCGTGATAGCTCTCAGCAGAACCTCCTCGGTCAGTCGCAAGGTCCAACGTACTGCACCTGTTGGAAGCAGATGATGTCCATCGGAGAAATCTTCCTCAGTCATCCAATCCCGGCAGTCCACCAGGGGTACACCGGTTTCTTTCGCGAGGTTATGGAGCCATCGCTCGATCCTTTTTTGGGACTGGGCAGAATAATGCCTTTGAAAGCTGGGACCCTCCGGTGTCCAGATGATCCAGACCTTGACCTCGAGCTGCTGGGCCAAGGACAGCAAATCCCGTAAGGCCTGCTCCATATGTGGGCTGAGTTGCCAGTAACGTAAGCGATCCTCATACTCGTGTCGTGCCCTTTCGATACGGAGGGCACGTTGTTCGGCTGTAAGATCCTCATCGAGGATGGGACTCCAACCCCATGGATCAGGTCCCCGACTCCAGTCGTAGCGCTGATGATAGGGCAGCCAGGAGGGGGCCAGTCGCCCCATCAGTCGCAAGCGGAAAGTCCACCAGGGTGCGACCCAAAAGTTGCGTCGTTCATGCCGCCAGGATACCACTGGGAAACCGTAACGCTCCAGAATTGGCAATTCCGAATCGTCCCAAGGTACAGCCTCGGTGAAGCATGCTTCCACCGGCAGACGCGATACCTCAGTCATCAAGGCCGGGAATATTTCCAGTAACAACACATCCACCTCCAGTTGATTCTTGGTGAGTCGTCGGAAGTGAATCTGCTGGGTCACTGGTCCAGAACCCGGCAAGCCCCAGTTGAAAACTGTCACGGGGCGGCCAGTGATTTCACGGAGATGTCGTTCTGCCGCCTCGGCTGCGAAACCATTCGCCACCCGTGACGTTCCCAGGAACAGGATCCGAGGCCTGGCCTCGGGTAGCCGGCTGATCAGTTTCTGCCATTTCCGTTCCTTATCAGCATAAACGGGATCGCGTAGCCAGCGGGACCACGAAGCGGTGCTGGCCAGTCCTAGGTGCAACACCATGTAGACCAGTGTTCCGGCAAGCAGTGTCCGACGGGCCTTGCACTGCTGGCGAACTGCATACGCCCCCGAAGTGGGCAATCCGACTCGATGTCGTTCCCCCTTCCGACCTGCAACCCTAGTTATTGTGGGTAACAATCGCATGGAGGTCAGAATTGGAAGTAGATAAACGTGGAGCCTTGTCCAGGTGCCAACAGCATCGCCAAGCAAGCACAAATAGCGTATCCTCCTCCTAAAACCGCCGCGGGCAATCGCTCATATATCCTGGACCAGATTCCGGAGACAACGATCACGTGGCAGGCCAACACAAACAGGACCGTGTACCACAGGCTGCGGTTATGCAGGGGCAAGGGGGCGCCAGTGTGCATAGTGAATAGTTGTTGGTACATCGTCCACGCTCGACTCAACTCCGGTTGGAACAGAACCCAGCAGAGGCTGACTGTCGTGAACGTGAGGCTGATACGCAGCAAGGTTCCCGCGGGAGATCGGAGGAGTTTCTGCCAGAGTAGATGTCCTTCAGTTAACTCACGAAACCAACGGTGGATGACTAATAGTAAGCCGTGAATGATTCCCCATAGGATATATCCCCATGCAGCACCATGCCACAATCCACCTAGTGTCATAACTATCATGAGATTGCGATATGTTTGCCATCGACTCCCATGACTTCCGCCCAAAGGTATGAAGAGATAATCACGGAGCCAACTACTGAGGGAAATATGCCAGCGTCGCCAGAATTCTGAGATGTTGGTGGAGAGATAGGGCATATTGAAGTTCATGGTCAATTTGTAACCGAATAAGTGCCCTAAGCCCACAGCCATATCAGAGTAACCGGAAAAATCGCAATAGATGCGGATGCTGTAGGCCAGGACTGCCAACCAACAAGCGGTGGTGCGGAAGTTCTCGGGGTTTTGGAAGACAGGATCACAGAACAGAGCCATCCTGTCAGCGATCGCCAGCTTCTTGAAGGCACCCATAAGGAACAATTGCACACCCACTTGGATGCGAACCCAATTCCATCGCTTTGGACGGCGAGCCTGGCCTAGAAAGTCTCCGGCACGTACAATCGGTCCAGAAACAAGATGGGGGAAAAAAAGGATGAAGAGCAAAAATTTCGGAAGACTCTTTTCAGCTTCTATCTTGCGTGTATAAACATCGACAGCATAACTGATAGCTTCAAAGGTATAAAAGCTGATTCCGAATGGAATAATGATGCTTAATACATCTAACTTTCCATAACCTGGATCATAGCCTAATCGTGTTAGAATATCATAAAGTTCATTCAGGAAAAAACCGCGATATTTGAAATAACAAAGAATACCTAAGTTCATGCTGATGCTGAGTAACAACCAGAGTCTCCGCCAGACGCGACGATGGGTCAGGTTCATAAGCCGACCGAAAGCATAATCGGCACAGGTTGTGGTTGTGACAAGCAACGCGAGTTCTCGGCTCCATGCCGCGTAGAAGTGAAAGCTGGCGACCAACAGGACCCAAATGCGTATCTCGATCCAACGCCGTGGTATCGACCAATACACCAGAAATACCAAGACGAAGAACGTCAGAAACGCCTGGGTGTGGAAGAACGGCTCCGGCAGGATGCCACTGATGGTTGAAAAGTAACGCTCTAATGTGGCCCTGAAGACAAGCCATACGCTCTGCGTTACCTCCGAAAGATGGGAGAAGACAAGGTTGACATCCATGACGTCTTTCTTCCTCGACGACATCACCTGACTCGGCCGGACTATATCCGCATGCAGAAAATGCGGTCAAGCCCGATACAACAGCACCAACCCGGTGGACGGGTACCTTCCATTCGAGATCAATTCGGTGGACGAATACCCCCTGACTACGACGAATACCCCTAACTGCAGGGAGTTGGTCATGACAGAACGCTGGGACTATCGCAAGGCGGGTTTGGATTTGGAAAAATATGAAGAGACCCTAGCCCATATCGCATCCTTGTTGAAACGAACCCAGGATCCCTTGCGTGTCCTGCCCCCTCCTTTTCCCCCTCGTCGAGGTGGCAAAGGGAGTAGCGGTTTCGCCGCTCTGTTTGACCTGGATCCCCGTGCCTGGCTTTTCCGCCGACGATATAAGCATCCCGTGCTCGTTGCTTGTACGGACGGCGTGGGCTCGAAGTTGAAGGTGGCTTCTATGTGCCAACGCTTTGACACCGTTGGCATCGACTTGGTTGCCATGTCGGTGAACGATCTTATTTGCACGGGAGGTGAACCGCTTTTGTTCCTGGACTATCTCGCCATGCCGCGGGATGATCCGCAGTGGACAGCTACCCTGGTTCAAGGAATCAGCGACGGGTGTCGCGAGGCGGAATGTTCCCTGGTAGGTGGAGAAACAGCGATATTACCTGATGTTTATCAACCGGACGACTTCGATATGGCAGGTTTCGCCGTCGGAGTGGTGGAGCGTGACCGGATCATTGATGGCCGCTATATCTGCTCGGGTGATGCTATCATCGGATTGGCTTCCTCCGGTCCGCATTCCAACGGTTACACGCTGATCCGCAAAATTGTGTTTGAAGCAGCCCGCCTGACAGTGGATGATGAAGTGCCCCAGTGCCAGAGCCGCGTTGGCGACCTGCTGCTGACCCCCACCAAAATATATGTTCGTCCCATTCGCCAACTGATCGCTCATTATCCTGTGAAGAAACGCGTTCTCCGTGGCCTGGCCCACATTACGGGCGGAGGCATCGTGGATAATCTGGCACGTATCCTCCCACCGAACTGTCGGGCGGTGATTCATCGGGGTAGTTGGCCTGTGCCGGAGGTTTTCCTCTGGCTCCAACGACTAGGTAATATCACCGATGCTGAAATGTTCCGAGTCTTCAACATGGGGATTGGCTTTATAGTTGTTTGCGCACCTGCTTTTGCACACAGTATCATCAATCAATTGAAAAAAATGGATATCCAAGCATGGAATATAGGCATTATTCAGGAAGGAGATACTGCAAATGTAGATATAGTTTAAATTGCATTACTGCTGCCTGAGATTTGTGATAATCTATCCGAGAGTTTGTATTACGGTTACGGCAGGGTAAGCAGTCGCCCTTGCGACTGACTCGGCCCTCATGCCATAATGTGTCTTCCAACTGGACCTATAAGTGAGGGAGATTATGGACAAACAAGCCGCTATCTTCTTGGATCGGGATGGAGTCATCATTGAAGAGAGGGGATATCTATCCAAGCCGGAGCAGCTATGCTTGCTTCCTGGCGCTGCAGAAGTTATCGCACTGCTCAACCGTGCCGGTTGGCTTGTGGTCATCGTGACTAATCAATCGGGAATTGCCCGTGGTTTGTTGACTCCATCCGCATTAGATCGGATCCATTATCGGTTGCAACATCTCTTAGAATGCTATGGAGCTCGAGTGGATGGAATCTATGTATGCCCTCATCATCCGGAAGCAGAAATCGATAGTTATCGGCAACAATGTTTTTGCCGTAAACCTCAACCAGGTTTATTGTTACAAGCTGCTGAGGAACTTCATATCGATCTGTCTCAATCTTGGATGATTGGGGACCGCGTCAGTGATTTGCAGGCAGGTGCGGCCGCAGGATGCCGGACGGTTCTGGTTCGGACCGGCTATGGCTCCCAAGTCGATACGATTGCGCTTGATCGTTCTGCCCTTCGTCTGGAATTGATCGCCGCAGACCTGACTGATGCTGTGGGTAAATTAGGTCTGGCTCATGGTCGGCTGGTGCGTGCTCAGCGTTTAGTGGCCTGATTGGCGAATCAGGGTTGACACTGCCGTGGAACAATGTGATCTTCTCGTCGTTGGTGGGGGAATTGTGGGGTTGGCCACGGCGTGGAGCTTGCGACGACAGTTCCATGTGATGGTCGTCGAGGCAGAGACCACCATTGCTGCACATCAGACCGGTCACAATAGCGGCGTAATCCATTCCGGTCTTTATTATCGTCCAGGGTCTTTCAAAGCTCGACTGTGTGCATATGGCAGGGATTTGCTTTACCGCTTTTGCGCGGAGCACAACGTGCCTCATGAGCGTTGCGGCAAGCTGGTTGTAGCGGTCCATGAACGTGAGTTGCCGCGACTTGATGAATTGGAGCGCCGGGGACAAGCGAACGGCCTGGTGGGACTGCGACGCCTGGATGCTTCGGAAATGCGGCAGATTGAGCCTCATGTTCGTGGGGTAGCGGCCCTCCATGTTCCCCACACCGGTATCGTATCGTACCCTGCGGTGGCTGAGGTGCTCCGTCAGCAGATCATCGAGGCAGGGGGGGTGGTCCATACGCGGCGGCGGTTCCTGCGCGGTTTCTCCCGAGAGCAAGCCTTTTGGGCCGAGACTTCAGCTGGTTCCATCTCGGCTCGCCTGCTTGTCAATTGTGCTGGTCTGTTCAGTGATCGTGTAGCCACTGCCTGTGGTCTTCAACCCCAGGTAAAAATTATTCCCTTCCGCGGCGAATACTACCGATTGAAACCCTCTGCGGAACACCTGTGTCGGCATCTGATTTACCCGGTGCCAGACCCTCGCTTGCCGTTTCTCGGTGTGCATTTTACGCGCATGATCCACGGGGGTGTGGAATGTGGCCCCAACGCTGTTCTGGCCCTGTGCCGGACCGGGTATCGGTTCTCGGATATCAGCGGCCGTGATGTGATCGACATGTTGACATATCCGGGATTCTGGCGGTTAGTCGGTCGATTTTGGAGGACGGGAATCGAGGAGATGCGTCGCTCACTGAGCCCCGCAGCATTTTGTGCAGCGGCGCGACGTATGGTTCCTGAGTTGCGCTGCCAGGATCTGGAGTACGTCGGAGCGGGGGTTCGCGCTCAAGCGGTGGACTATCAGGGTCGATTGGTCGATGATTTTGTGATCCATGAGGAGCGACGCATGATCCATGTCCTGAACGCTCCCTCGCCTGCCGCCACCGCTGCCCTGGCCATCGGTGAGTACCTGGCCGCTCGGGTCGTATGCCATCTTCGAGATCAGTAAGGGTGCTCTCATTCGTACAGACGATGGTGGGGTACGCAAAACTCGGTCGCTCCGTTATGCCAGCGGAATTTTGTGGGCTTGGGCGATGGTCAGGATTCGTTCCCGAGCCAACCGTGCTGCTGCGTCGGGATTTTTGTGACAAGTATAGAGTTCGATTGTGATCCAGCCCTGATATCCGATACTCTGCAAGGCCTGCAGGGTGGCGGCGAAGTCGATAACGCCTTCTCCTGGAATCAAATGGTAGTGCACACGTGTAGCAGCGATGTCTTCCAGATGGACATGACAAATCCGGGATCCCAGGCGGCGGATGGCAGTAGGGGGATCATCTCCTACACAGAAAGCATGGCCGATGTCAAAATTCAAACCCAGGTATGGCGAGGCTATTTTTTCCGTGAATTCCAGATACTGATCGACGGTTTCCAGAAGCAAGCCCGGCTCCGGCTCGATGAGGAGCAGAACCTCTTCCCGTTCGGCGTGTTCGACGACCGGTCGGAGCATCTCCACAAACAGACGTAGACATTCATTCCAGGAGCGTCCTTCCAAAGGGCCACCCGGTTCGGTGGTGATGCAAGGTGCTCCCAGTTCGCGGGCCAGGGTCAACGCGCGTTTCGTGTGCTCGATGCGGATCTGCCGGTAGTGGGGATCAGGTTCGATCCAGGAGGGGTGCCAATATTTTTGTCGAGGGTCGTCGATGGCGTGCATCATAAAGGCATTGACGTTCGAGATGGCAAGGCCATGCTGCTGTAAAGTGTTCCGAATGGCTTGCTTTTGCTCGGGAAGCAGGTAAGCGGGCCAGGCATGAGGGACGTCAGCCATAATTTCTACGCCCCGATAACCGATATCAGCCAGCCGTCGTACAGCTTCGGAGAAAGAAAAGTGCAGATATGCATTGGTGGAAAAGGCCAATTTCATTGTGCAGATTCCTCGGAACTGTCCATGATCATTCGGTGATAAAGTATCCCTATGAGTATCCCTCGGGTGCTGGTATAGGAGAGTATCCCCCTACGACAACAAGCTTTGAGGGACCGTTGGGGTCTTGCCGGTTGAACATGAGCTTGTAACATTTCAATCTGCAACGAGTTTTTGAGGGCGTATAAGTCATTCGCAAGAGGCGATGGCCTGGAACGATCTTCATCACCCTAACAAGCGATTGCAACCTCAGTACAAGCAGGTAAGTTATGTCCCTGAGAACGACTTACATGGCCAAACCCGGTAGTGTGAAGCAGGAATGGCTTGTCATCGATGCCACCGATCAAGTGGTAGGCCGGCTAGCGGTACAGATCGCCAATTTGCTTCGCGGTAAACACAAACCGGAGTACACACCTCATTGTGACACCGGTGATTATGTCATCGTCATCAATGCGGAGAAGGTCCGGTTTACGGGTCGCAAGTGGGATCAGAAAGAATATCAGGACTATTCACACTACCCCGGCGGTTTGAAAATCACACCGGCCCGCGAGATGCTCGCGAGCAAGCCTGAGGAGATTCTGCGCCGTGCGGTCAAGAGAATGATGCCCCGCGGACCGCTCGCCTACAAACAATTGAGCAAATTGAAGATTTATGCTGGTCCGAGGCATCCTCACCAAGCCCAGCAACCCAGGGAGTATAAGCCTTCGATGTGATGCCGGGCCGATCACCCCAGAACGTCATTGCAAGGCGTTATGCGGACAGCATCCCCGCCGATTGTGAAGAGCATGCATACCATCATCGGATAGTCCTCCGGTAATACCAATCGGTTTCTAGTGGTTTCAGTACGAGACGAGAACAAAACCATGGCTGAGAAAAAGAGCAAAGAGGGACGGACGTACTATCTCGGCACCGGTCGCCGCAAGACTGCGGTAGCCCGTGTGAGAATTTGTGAAGGCTCAGGTACGATTGAGATCAACGGACGCAGCGTGGAAGATTATTTTCCGGAGGAGAAGGACCGTGCCCTGGTTTACGGACCATTGCTGGTGACCGATCAACGCAATCGGGTGGATGTGTATGTGAATGTGCGAGGGGGCGGAGTATCGGGGCAGGCGGGGGCCGTCTCCCAGGGGATCGCCCGTGCACTCAAAACCATGTTCAGTCCTCCTGATGAGCAGAAGCGTTACCAGTTCCACAACACGGTGCTGGTCCGTTCCTATGTCGATGAACAGAAGCTGCGGGAGCGGGCCAAGGCTCTTCCATCGCGAATGCCCTCTGCCGAAAAAGCCAAGATCAGCGGTGATGGTGTGATGACAACTGAGGAGCAAGGACCTAGCGGTATGATCCGTCGTCTGCGGGATTCAGGGTACTTGACCCGCGATGCGCGTATGAAAGAGCGCAAAAAGTATGGCAAGCGGGGTGCCCGCCGTGGTCCCCAGTTCTCCAAACGCTGATCCTGCTGTTTTCCAGACCGTCGAAGCCATCGTGTCGGGATCCGCTCTCGATGGAGCTTCCTGCTTCTTTATAGGCACAATTCAGGATTAGATGCCAATCTTCTAGCATGATTCAGGAATGGATGCCACAATCGCGGGTGCTAAGGAACCAATCGTGGCCAGCCCCAGATGGTGAGGGCACCTGCCTCCCCACGAGAGGGGAAATCCACCATCAACGTCAAGCGCCGTACCTTGTCCAAAGGTACTTGCAAAAGCTGGGCTGGGCCATAGCTCAATATGCCATCCTGCGGTAGTGGCATGGGCTTGCCATCGCAAAGAATCCGCAATTGGACACGGCTATCTGGCACAGCTGTCGGTACTAGAGAGACCCATGTTTCCAGCCGATGGTAACGTTGGTTCAACTCGTAATGGATGGTTGTCCGGGGAGCTATGGCGAAGCCCCAATCTACCGTTACAGGAGTGGTCTGACCGATGAGTTGCAGCATTAGACCCCCTGGAAATTGCTCGAATCGGGGGGATAGGCTGCCTTCCAAATACGGCTGGTGTTCGATCTGGGAGGGTGCAAGGTCCGTCAGGCGTGGTGATTGGGGTGAAGTAGCACTGGCCAGAACGACCTTCTGCCAAGGAATTGTCACGGTAATCCCCCAAAGGGTAGTTCCGTGGAGTTGGTGGTTAGCCAGGCGGAATCGCGTGAGATGGAGACGGGAACCGTCATCGAGCACTAGGAGTAACTGAGGTTCTTTTGGGAAACGTCGGCGTGCGAGAGTTGGATTGAAACAGACAGCGGCTATCTGTTCGGGAGCTATCCGTAACGTCTGTCCCGAGGGGGTTTGCAGTTGCCAGACCAGATGTTCCGGAGCTCCTGAGTCTTCGAGCAAAATACCGGACATTACATCTCCGTTTCGCAGACGAAGCACATCTTGATTTTTGCGTGGTTCCAACCAGGAATAGAAGGAAGGATCCGTAGGTATGTCTGCGGGCAGATCGATCACCCAGGCGGCTCGGAGGGCAGAGAAGGGGACACGCCACTGAGGGGCCTGAGCCCCTAAGGTGGTGGGTTGGAAAAGAATCCGACCTGTATCGAGACCACGGATGGTGCCCGTTATACGGTCACCCGCTGTAGTGATGATATGCGCACAAGTAGGATGAGAATGCGGTACAATCCCTTCCCGCTGCCAATGGTATGCTCCGCGGAGAATACGCTCCCGCCCTTGCGGTGTGCGAAGGCGCGTTTCCGAAGCATCCATTTCCAAGATGATCCCCCGTTGCGGCGTGAACTCCCCCGGATGCCAGACAGACCAGTATGAGCTGGTCAATGGTGGTAGCTTGTCCTCGGTTTCTTGTGCGAGCAGATGGGGAATAGTCGATAAAACCACGAGCAGGAATGCCTTTGACGTAAGCATCCTGGCTCGGAGCAGAGTGAGTCGGAAGGAACGATAACGAACGGGCATACGCGATCTCCATCCCAGGGTGCTGTCGGTGTGTAGAATATCTGGCAACTCGAACAGGTCAGGGTTTTGATTATGAGAGAATCGCTCTTCGAAAGACCCCCCTGCCTGCCATCGAATTCGAGTCAGCGCCCTATATCGATGTCACCAGAGTAGAAACGTTCGATGACAATATGAGCTATCCCGCAATGATACAGGCCCTGGTAGTGGTATGCTTATGAGAGGAACATACTTTCGGGACAATCTGATACCCGCGGTGTTGACGCCGTTTCATAGCGATGGTTCATTGGCTCTTGAGAGGGTGGAACAACAGGCGGCTTTGTTGTATGGCGATGGGGTGAGGGCAGTTTTCGTAGGGGGTACGACGGGTGAATTCAGCTCACTGACCATAGAGGAGCGGTTGGCGTTGGCAGAGCGATGGCTGCAGCTAGGGCGGGAAATGGGCTGGACGGTTCTAATCCACGTCGGCGCAAATTGTCTGGCCGATAGCTGCCTCATGGCAAATCATGCGCAAAAGTTTGACGCCGGGGGGATTGCCATGCTCAGCCCCTACTATCTTAAGCCGACCTCGGTTGAGACGCTTCTCACCTGCTGTGCCAAAGTAGCGGCATCAGCACCCGATACGCCGTTTTACTTCTATGAAATTCCCAGCTTGACGGGTGTACATCTTCCCATCACGGACTGGGTAGAGCAAGCATACGAGCGGATTCCCAACTTTGCCGGGGTCAAGTTTACCCATACGGACTTGCTTGCCTTCCAGTGGCTCGTGCATTGTTGTGGTGGGCAGTTGCAAGTCTTCTACGGAATGGATGAGCACCTTCTGGCAGCGTGGGCTTTGGGAGGGAGGATGGCGGTAGGGAGCGGCTACAATTTTGCAGCCCCGCTGTTCCGGAGGTTGCTGCTGGCTGCGGAACAAGGCGACTTGACGACCGCACGACACGAACAGTGGCGAGCGACTCGATTGATCCACAAAATGCTGTCCCTAGGATATCTTGCATCAGCGAAAGAATTGCTGCGCATGCGTGGGGTCGATTTGGGACCCGTTCGCCTTCCGCTCCAGAATTTGACATCGGAACAGGTCGCGAATTTACGGCGCTACGTCACCGAAGAGGGGATGGAACACTACTGGTGATCGGAGTGATTATGCGTGTTCTGAGTTGACTAAAGAGCGTCTCGACCTGACTGTACAGTGTCCGCTGCGAGGAACATGAACATTTTCAAACAGGCACTTGCATCAGGTCCAAAGCTGCTCTATGATCGGCGTGCTATCGGTTCGTTCCGCATGAATGAAGTATGGAGATTGGCATGGCCAGTTTTCCCCTTCCCTTGCAGCAAGCGCGTGGTTTTGGCCAGACTCAGCGACGGGATCGGTGGTGGCTTCAACCTCTGGCTGTGTTGTTCGGATTATCCTTGTTTGTGATTTATGCGACCTGGGCCGCCCTCCAGGGTGAGCATTACACTCACGGGCCTTATTTGTCGCCGTTTTATTCTCCGGAATTGTGGGGACACTCGCCGCATGCCTGGTTGGGTCCGCCGCCCACATGGTGGCCTGACTGGCTGCCCTTTTCCCCTGCCATTTTCATTCTGTGGGCGCCGGCAGGCTTTCGCCTGACCTGCTATTACTATCGTGGAGCCTACTACAAAGCTTTCTGGGCGGACCCTCCCAACTGTGCGGTGGGGGAACCGCGGCAGGGCTATATCGGAGAAAATGGCTGGCCTTTGCGGATCATGAACATCCATCGCTACTTTCTCTACCTTGCGATTCTGTTCATCGGCATCCTGGCTTACGACGCTGTTATGGCTTATCGTTTCGAGGATGGCTTCGGAATTGGAGTGGGCAGTCTGGTTCTGACAGTCAACGTTGTGTTGCTGGCGGGATATACTTTCGGTTGCCACTCCTTGCGTCACCTGGTGGGTGGCCGACGAGATAGCCTGCATACCAGCTCCACGTGTTATGCTATGTATCGTGGTTGCAGTGCTCTCAATCGGCATCATATGTTCTGGGCTTGGCTGAGCCTCTTTTCGGTCCTTTTTGCCGATGTTTATGTCCGCCTCTGTTCCATGGGCATCTGGCTAGATCGACGCTTGCTCTAAGCTCCGAAATCATCATGCGGGGAAGCAGGGAGAGGTAGGTAATGACCATTGCTTGATGACTTCAGGAAAGCAGTGCGAATCGTGGTCATGATATTCCGGCTGCGAGACTGATGTTTTTCCTTATCGTTCAGGCTCATCTCATAGTGGTAGGGATGAATTATGGCTATCGAATATCCGATTTATGAGCATGATGTCCTGGTGATAGGTGCAGGTGGTGCTGGCTTGCGGGCTGCCATTGAAGCCAGTGCTGCGGGAGTGTCGGTGGGGTTGGTCTGCAAATCGTTACTCGGAAAGGCCCATACGGTGATGGCAGAAGGGGGCATCGCTGCTGCCCTGGCCCATGTGGATGCTCGCGATAATTGGAAGGTCCACTTCGCGGATACGATGCGGGGAGGACAATACGTCAACAACTGGCGGATGGCTCAATTGCATGCTCAGGAAGCACCGGCTCGGGTCAAGGAATTGGAAGCCTGGGGAGCCGTATTCGACCGTACGGAGGATGGCCGGATTCTGCAGCGGAACTTCGGTGGTCACAAATACCCGCGCCTGGCCC
>Ga0197142_1002834_pt1 | contig 14894 bp, 15 predicted proteins | sample GBS60_MetaG_FD_148614 | JGI IMG/M metagenome (GOLD analysis project Ga0197142, IMG submission 148614) | Sediment microbial communities from Great Boiling Springs, Gerlach, Nevada, United States - GBS 60_MetaG | ecosystem: Environmental > Aquatic > Thermal springs > Hot (42-90C) > Sediment... | reverse complement strand
GCTTCCCGCAAACCCCCGAAGTGCGCCAGACGCGTCAAGCATACCGCACAGGCAAAATCACCGCCGAAGAGTACGACGCCTACATCCGAAGCCAAATCCGCGAACTCATCGCCTTCCAAGAGCAAATAGGGCTCGATGTGCTGGTGCATGGCGAGTTCGAGCGCACCGATATGGTGGAGTTTTTCGCCGAGAAGATGGACGGGATTGCCTTCACGCAGCAGGGCTGGCTGCTATCGTATGGCACGCGCGTCTACCGTCCGCCAATCATCTACGGCGATGTCGCCCGCACCGCGCCCATGACCGTCAAGGAGACCGCCTACGCCCAGTCGCTGACCCAAAAGCCCGTCAAGGGCATGCTGACAGGTCCCGTGACGATTATCGCGTGGAGTTATGTGCGCGAGGACATCCCCGTCGAGCAGGTCGCTTACCAGATTGCGCTTGCCCTCCAAGACGAGGTGCGCGACTTGGAGGCGGCGGGCATCGGCATCGTGCAGATTGATGAACCCGCCTATCGCGAGAAGGCGCCCCTCAAACGCGCCGACTGGGACGCCTACTTCCGCTGGGCAGCGCAAGCGTTCAAACTCGCCGCACGCGCCAAGCCTGAAACCCAGATTCACACCCACATGTGCTACTCGGACTTCAACACCGTGCTGCAGTATATCGACTGGATGGACGCCGATGTGATTACGATTGAGGCAGCGCGCGCCAAAGGCGAGGTCATCAGCGCGTTCGAGCACTACAACTACACGCGCCAAATCGGGCCGGGCGTGTTCGATGTGCATACGCCCGCCGTGCCGAGCGTGGAGTCCATCGAAGCGGTGATGACCCGTGCAGTGCGCGTCTTTCCGAAAGAGCAGTTCTGGGTGAATCCCGACTGCGGGTTAAAGACACGCAAGTGGGACGAGGTGATCCCCGCGCTGAAGCACATGGTGCAAGCCGCGCGCAACCTGCGCGAGCGACAGGCATAGCATGCAACAGGCGCTGGAGGAACTGCAACGCGCGATTCAGCATGTGCTGGCGTTGGGGCTAGGGCGTGCGGGCGGTCTGGAGCCGCTGCGCGACGCGCTGCGCGCCCTACAGCCCCACGATGCGCTTGCGCCGCTTGCCGACGGCGTGCAGGCGGTGTTGGATACGGACGACGCGCGCGTGCAACTGGATGTGCTGACGCGCCTGCACTACGCCTGCGGGCGGCTGCTGACGCGCCTGCGCGCCGACGCGCTGCCGACGCTGCACGCCGACGCGCTTCACGAGCCGACGCGCAAGGTCGCCGCTGTAGTACCCCCCAACACCGAACCGTTCGCCCGCCTATTTCGCGGTGAGGCGTCGCTGCTGGAGACGCTACCCGCCGTCTACGCCCACCTGCAGGCGTGGCAGCCCGACCAGCCCCTGCTGCCCATCCAACTCGCGCTGGCGCACTACGGCACGGCGCACATCGCGTTGGAGCGGCTGCGCGCCCTCGGCACGGACGCACTGCAGACGGTCATCCAACTGGCGGGCAGCAAAAGCCCTGCCGTGCGCCTGCGCGCCTGTGAACTGCTGCTGGAGTACGATGTGCCCAAAGCGACCGCCGCCTTGCGCAGCGCACTGCCCAAAGCCCCGCGCGCCCTGCCCCTGATTCAAAAACTGCGCGCCCGACCCGACCTGCACGAGGTGCTTCTCAAAGACGGCGCGCCCAGCCTCGAACAGTGGCTGTCCGCCCTCGGCGACCGACGCCAGTACCACCAGATGTTGCAGCAGACTGAAGTGCAAATTATGCTGCTGCCCGCCAACGCGCCCGCACTGGACGCCCTGTTCCAGAAAATCCGCGCGCTGGCATTCAACGAGTACGAATCCTGGCGGATGCTGGCGCGTGTGCCCCACGAGCGCATTACGCAGACCCTGCTGGCGCACCCCGAATGGCTGCGCAGTCAGTGCTATGAGCATTTCCTTGCGACGCTGGACTACCGCCTGATTCCGATTCTGCGGAGCGTCCACCCGCAGTTTTGGCGCGAGCAGATGCGCCAACTCACACAACACCTGCCTGACGCGGCGTTTCTGCCCGATGCGCTGCGCGGGCATCCCGACCTTGTGAAGCGGTTCGGCGAGCCTGCCGAGGTTGCCCAGACCCCGAATTAGGACTTAAGTCCCTACCGCTGGGCGGCGGGCGCGAGGTATGCTCGAATCGGAGGTGATTGGAATGCGCTTTACGCGCGTGCTAAACGCTCTTACAGCGCTGCTAACGGGAATGATGCTGCTTGGGTGCATTATCCCGATGGGGTGGGTGCGTACCTCGCCCGATGGACAGTATGTCACGATAGTGCGTCAGCCGCCCGACGCCCCCGCCGATTCTGCCGACCTTGAACTCGCGCTTTACCATCCCGATCGCCGCGAGACAAGTCCAATCTTCCGCTTCTCCCTCGATAAGGACTCGCCCAACAGCGGTCTTCTCTACGAGTGTGCGTGGACTCCCGACTCGCGCGCTGTGTTAATCACCTGGATTCCTGATTGGCTGGCAGATGTGGGGAGACCATCGTCTGAGAATAGCGAACGCGGCTCTACTGACACATCCCACGACTCTGAACGCAAGCCGCAGGTGATGCTGTACGAGGTTGCTTCGGGGCGCTTGACACGTCTGCCCCTTGAGGTGTACCTCTCCCGCTGGAGCGCGGACGGCAAGTATCTGATGGGACTGAGCGACGATGAGGACCAGCCTTCAATCCACATCTACCGCACGGACAAATGGATTCGCACCCAGCAGGTATCGCTCCCTGAAGGATGGAAAATCGTCTCATTCGACTGGGCGCGCTGGATAAACTCCGAGCCTGCCACCGCGGTGGTACATTTTGAAGCGACGGACTCTGCGGGCGCGTCAGGGCGCAATCTCTATCTTTTGCGTGAGGCGCAACTCATCCCACTAACGACCACAGGCGATGTGCAGGCGTTCTGGGTGGACAAGTCGGGCGTCGTGATGCGCTGGGCGCGCGTGCAGCCTGGGAAGTTCCTCGCAGTGTTCGAGCGACTCCTGCAAGGGGGCGCGCCGCGTCGCATAGCGCTTATCCCCTACGCGACAATCCCAAAAGACGCCTGCATCGATGAGACCTTCTACCGCTTCTCGCCCGACGGGCAGCGACTGGCATGGCAAACAGACCACGGCGTCAGCGTGCTGGAGATTACGGCAGAGGTTATCCGCACGCTACACGCTCACCAGCCCCACAAGGCTACCGATGAGACCCGCACTGATGGTGAGGGCTGGAGTTTCAAGCTCAAACAGCCTGCCATCATCGGCTTCGACTGGCGCGACGCGGAGACGCTGGTCATCCAGTGCGACTTGGGTCAACTGGAACTCCATTCGGTGCGCGTGTTGCATCCGTAGGGGGTACTCTCCGCTGCAGGGGCAACTGGGGGTTGCCCCTGCAGCAGGCTGATAAAGCTTCAGGTACTTCTGCGCGGCAGCGGAAGCCCTCCCCACTCCTTCTCGGTGAACAGCCACATCTTTGGGCATCAGTCAGTCCGACGCACTCCGAGCACGCAGCGTCTTGGTATCTATCAGTTTCCGTATATGCCTGCCGCGCAGTTGTCCGCAGGCAGCGTCGATGTCGTGCCCCCGCTCCACACGCTGGGTGACCTCAATCCCAGCCGATTCGAGAATTGCGCGGAATCGGCGCACGCGCGTGGCTCCGGGACGCTCGAACCCTTCGGGCGTGGACACATAGTTGAACGGAATCAAGTTCACTAAGCACGGCACCCCGCGCAGTTTGCGAGCGAGTTGTTGTGCATGGTCGGGCGTGTCGTTCACTTCGCGCAGCAGCAAGTACTCAAAGGTAATACGCCGCTTGGTGGTTTCGAAGTAATCGCGTGCCGCTTGGATCAGCACATCCACCCCCCACTTGCGGTTGACGGGCATAATCTTCGCACGGGTCTCGTCGTCAGGTGCGTGCAGCGATACGGCAAGTGTAATCGGCAGGTTCTGCGCCGCTAGCGCGTAGATTTTGGGCACGATGCCCACTGTCGAGACCGTCATCCGCCGGTAGCCGATTCCGAGTTCGTCGTGCATCAGGCGCAGGGCATTCAGCGTGTTTTCGAGGTTCAGCAGCGGCTCGCCCATGCCCATCAGCACCACATGTGTGATGCGCCGCTCGCTTAGCCGCTGCAGGTGCAGCAGCTGGTCAACGATTTCGCCTGCTGTGAGGTTGCGCGTGTAGCCGCCTTGCGCTGTGGCGCAGAATCGGCAGCCCATCGCGCAGCCAACCTGCGTCGAGAGGCACACCGAGACGCGGTCTTCGTAAGGCAGCAGCACACACTCTACCTCGTTGCCGTCCGCAAGACGCAGTAAGCACTTGACCGTACCGTCTTGAGAGCGCTGGGTGGTGCTGATGGTGTTCGGCGACACACGGGCGACCTCGTTCAGGCGGGTACGCATTGCGGCAGGCAGGTCGGTCATCACACTGAAGTCTGCCGCCGCTTTCGCGTATATCCACTGCGCCAGTTGTGACCCGCGATAGGCAGGCTCGCCTAATGCCGCGAACACCCATTCGCGCAGTTGCGCACGGGATAGCCCCACCAACACGGTTCGGGTCTCCGTTGTGGGCATATCGGGCGAAATTGTACCCGTCTGATTATACTACGAATCATTACTCGGAGGGATGACCATCGATCGCCCAGAACAACAGGAAAAATCGTTCATTGGGTATCCCCACCATTAAGCAGGAATCGCCCTGCCCCATACGAATCCGTCCCCAGAGCTTGGAGGATACCGATGCCTGCCCGATGGCACAAAAAGTCAAACGACAAACTTCGCGACACCACCTACGGTGTAATCCGAGGGCACCAGCAGGCAACCTGGCACGGGGGGACACTGTGAACAACAAACCACCCTACCGCAAATGGTCTCACTGCCTGCCCAAAGACCTGCAGCAAGCCCTTCGTGACCTGCCCGAACCGCTGCAATCGGCTGTTTACCGCGCGGTTGCACGCTGTCAGCCCCAGAACACTCCACGCCTTTACGCAAATGATTGGCTGGAAGAGCTATATCACGAGGCGATAGCCGCCGCACTGGAGGCGCAGCAGCGTTATAACCCAGGCATGGGCTGTTCGCTTTACAGGTGGGGTTTGCGGGTGATACGGCAGCGGTTGCAGGCGTTTTGCGATTCGGTGTGGGACGCGGCGAGGCACGAGTGCGACTATCCATGCGATGAGGAGACGGGCGAGGAGATAGAGTTTCCCGATGAGAGGGCGCTGGAGCAGATAGAGCAGGAGTTGTTGGCGTGTGCGGTGCGGGAAGCCTTGCACGAGTTGGGCGGGCTGGACGAGCAGTTAGGGTTGTGTTATTTGTTCAAGGAGTTGAGTGAGCTGGAGATAGCTAAGGTATTGGGTATTTCGCAGCAAGCTGTAAGCAAGCGGCTGAAACGAATTTTGGTGCATGTAAGGAGCCGCGTGGGTGTAGAGGGAATAGAGAGTGAAAGCTGAAAGGGACAGAAAAAGGGCTTGAATGTGGTTGTATTTTTTGGCAAAGTCGGCTACATTAACCAGCGAGGGTCGGGGACGGCGCTCTGAAAGCCACCCTGCCCCTTGACAGACCAAATCGATGGAGGAGGTATGAGGCGATGGAGACTGGCAGAAAAAATGGTTTCCGATTAGCCAGAAGGAACCGAATGGGGTTGCTCAACGGACGGCTGATACTGCTTGTGCTGGGACTTTACTGTTCCGCTATGACATATTCCCAGCCTCGTCAAAACTATTTTGTCCACGCTGAAACGCTGCAACCGATTACATATCTAATCCCTGACTTTGCTGTTCTGTCCGATGTGTCAATCGAGCCTGATCAGGACAAATATCGTATCTCTCTGGTAATGGAGGCGAACCTTCCCCCTAACCTGTCAGATCGGGGGCGAATGGTGATGGAGGTTTGGTTCCGCCACACTGATTCACCGCCCTTGGGATATGATCGGGCGGTAGTTTATGCTGCTGGTGGTATCGAATATCCCAGCATTCCGAGCTTATCTCCAGGGCAAGCAGGTCTGATTGAGTGGAAGCGGGATGAAGATAAGGCAGTGAAACATGCCTCTATAAATGTTCAGGTGGTAGGCAACCGAGTGCATTTACAGGTACCGTCGCGGCTCCTGTCGGGCTATGAACCGATTATGGCGGTTGTACGGTATCTGCCGAGTGATGTAAACTTGGAGCATGTCGGGGGTGGATTTGGAATGTGTACCAGTTCCTTTCAACTGCTTGATGACAGGTTGAGGAATGGGTCATCAGTTTTGCCCCCTTTTCCGCCTTCACGGTGATGGGGTTCCAGATGATGATTACCCAGTAGATACGCGACAGATTCGCCTTTTTGGGAACTATGAACTGGCGTTGGTGTAGCAGCACATGGTGAAGCGCCTGTTTTCGCAGTTTCTAACACGCAGGGCGCATGCCCTTGTCGCTGTGTCCCGCTCGTGTCCCCTTCTCGGCTACCTCCACCCAACACGGGTATAATCCTACCGCTACGAAGGAGTGTGGACGATGGCAACCACTATGCTAACGAAGCAACGGAGCTGTGTGTTTCTGATCGAGCCTGCGCAGGCAGGCAGTGTGTTCACCCCCGAAGATTTCGACTCCGAGACGCGCATGATGGGCAAGGCAGCCGACGACTTCGTGCGCAACGAGGTGCTGCCCCTGCTTCCCGAAATCGAGCAGGCGAAAGAGGGCTTGATGCGCGAGTTAGACCGCAAGATGGGCGAGCTGGGCTTTACCGCTGCCGAAGTGCCCACCCACTACGGCGGGCTGGACTTGCCCAAGACGACCGTCGCGCTGATTGTGGAAAAGCTGGGACCCGAACCCGCGACCTGCTTGACGCTGCAGGCGCACGCGGGGCTGGCGATTCTGCCGCTGGTGCTGGAAGGCACGCCCGCCCAGAAGGCGCGCTACCTGCCCAAACTCGCGTCGGGCGAGTGGTGCGGCTCGTTCTGCCTGAGCGAGCCGAGCAGCGGCTCCGACGCGCTCGCGATGCGCACCCGTGCCGTGCCCACTGACGGCGGCTACCTGCTCAACGGCGAGAAGATGTGGGTCACCAACGCGGGCTTCGCTGACCTGTTCACCGTGTTCGCCAAGCTCAACGGCGAGCAGTTCACCGCGTTTCTGGTGGAGCGCACGACGCCTGGCGTCAACTTGGGGCGCGAGGAGCATAAAATCGGGCTGCACGGCTCCAGCACGCGGCGCGTGGCGTTCGAGAATGTGTTCGTGCCCGCCGAGAACCTGCTGGGCGAGGTCGGCAAGGCGCACTACATCGCGCTCAACACGCTGAACTTGGGGCGCTACAAGATGGCAGCCAGCGCGCTCGGCACGGGCAAATACGCGCTGGAGGTCTCCACTCGCTACGCCAAAGACCGCCAGCAGTTCGGACAGCCCATCGCTAACTTCGGGCTGGTGCGCCACAAACTCGCGCGGATGGCGACGCACCTGTTCGCGCTGGAGAGCATGCTGTACCGCACGGGACACCTGATGCAGGCGTGGTTTGACCCGATTCACGACCTGCCGCCCGACCATCCTGAGCTGCACCTGCGCTACCGCGAGGCGGCATCGGAGTACGCGGGCGAGTGCGCCCTGCTCAAGTTCTATGGCACAGAGGTGCAGTACCTGTGCGCCGACGAGGGCGTGCAAATTCACGGCGGCTACGGCTACACGGAGGACTTCCCCATCGCCAAGATATTCCGCGAGTCGCGCGTGCCGCGCATCTACGAGGGCACGAACGAAATCAACCGCCTGAACTTCACGCAGCATGTGATTCGGCAGATGCAGCGGGCGGGGCTGCCCATCTTGGAGGAGGCGCGTGCGCAGGCGTCCGCGCTGACCGCCGAGCTGCCCACCGACACGCGCGGCATGCTGGACGCGCTGGTCGCCCAGTTCCGCACGGCGACGCTGATGGCGTTCCAGCGGGCGTGGGAGGCGTATGGCGACCACCTGCGCGAGCAGCGTCAGGAAGTCGCCGCCGCGATTGCCGAGATGGCGGTCTACCTGTACGGGCTGGAGAGCATCGTCGCGCGGCTGCCCAAGTTGCAGGGCGCGCACGCCGAAGCGGGCGAGCTGATGGCGCTGCTGTTCGCACGCGAGGGCGCGTTCCAACTCCGCGAGCGACTGGAGCTGGTGCTGCATGCGCTGGGCGTGTCGGACGCAACGCCGAGCCTGCCCACTCCGCGCATCGACGCGATTGCCGTCGCCAACCGCCTCGCCGAGCATGTGCTGCAGCGGGAGGGGTATCCGATTGCGTAGGAGTTATGTGCAGGTGTCTGGGTTGCCCTCACCCCCCATGTCCCCCCTGATAAGGGTGCATCGGTTCGGCACAGAATCGCTGCGGCAGGGGCGATTTTCCCCGCATGGGCGTGAACGGGCAGGTGCGCCTTCTTGCCCTCACCCCCTTTGTCCCCCTCTCCCGCGGGGCGGGAGAGGGGGAACGGGCGGCTCCCCTCTCCCACGCAGTGGGAGAGGGACTGGGGGTGAGGGCGAAAAAAGCGTGTCTGTTCCCCAAGCAGCGAACCCAAGTGCTGTACCCTTACCAGGTATGTCCCCCTCTCCCGCAGGCAGGCGAGGGGGAATATGTAGGGGCGACGGGTCCGTCGTCCTACACCGCCATGCGCCCCTACGCCCTCCCACGCAGTGGGAGAGGGGCTGGGGGTGAGGGCAAAAGGAGCAACAAAACCCCGTGAAACGCTTAGAGCCAGTTTTTGAGACGCTGCGGGCACGGGGGGAAGCCGCGCTGATTGCCTACATCACGGCGGGCGACCCGTCGCTGGAACGCTTACCCGACATCCTGCGCCTGCTGCAAGACGCGGGCGTCGATATGGTGGAGGTCGGCTTCCCCTTCAGCGACCCGCTGGCGGACGGACCCGTGATTCAGGCGGCGATGCATCGCGCGTTGCAAGCGGGCACGACGCTGCCCCGCGTGCTGGAGACCGTCGCAACGGTCAGCCCCACACTACAGATGCCCCTCATCGCGTTTACCTACTACAACCCCGTGCAGCGGTACGGGCTGGCGCGCTTCGCGCAGGAGGCGGTCGCTGCGGGCTTCACCGCATGCCTGATGACCGACCTGCCCCCCGACGAGGCAGACGAGTGGCTGTCCCATGCCCGACAGCACGGCTTGCAGCCCATCTTCCTGCTGACGCCGACCAGCACGACCGAGCGCATACGGCTGGTGGCGGAGCGCGGGCAAGGGTTCATCTACTGCGTCTCGCGTACGGGCGTCACGGGCGCACGCGACCAACTCCCGCCCGACCTGCCTGAGCTGATTCAGCGCATCCGCCAGCAGACCACCCTGCCGATTGCCGTCGGCTTCGGCGTCTCCAAGCCTGACCATGTGCGCCAGATTGCCCAAATCGCCGACGGCGCGGTGGTGGGCAGCCAGTTGGTGCAGTACCTGCACGAGTTCGCCGACTCGCCCAACTGGCAAGCGGCGATTGGCGACTACCTGCGCGGGCTGAAGATGGCAACGCACCGTTCGGACGACCCACAGTGAGACGAACGTGCGAGGGATTAGCGCAAGATACACTGGCGCATGCGCTAACACATCGTTTACACCCGTGCCTGCCCCCTATGCTCTACCTACACTTGAAAAAATAACCGCACTCCCTGGAGAATCGCTCCAACATCACGCACAACAAAACACGTGCCACCGATGAAACTGACCTACAAGAAGGTGAAACCCACAAACCCCACCAAAGCACGCAAAAGCATCGTCCCAACCGACCAACACACCCAAACAACGCTGCACGCCCCCCCAACGCGTGCGCCAGTGGGTCAAACACAAAACAATACGGCGAACAAGGATTGCACAACCTGCCCAACCCCTCAAACGTCAGCCCACAAAACCCGACCCCGACAAACAAGCGCGGGCTCCAACGCCACCAAAAAACCACTCCAGATGCGGACACCTCGCCCAACCACGGCATGCACCTCTCCCCCACACTCTCCGACACATCCTAAAACGCCACGCGCCCGCAACCTGCTACCCTCGCAAGCTGCGCCGACGCTGCTATCCCACCCACTGGGTGAGGGAGAGCCAAGAGCCGTTTACGCTCATTCAAGCCGATGGCAAAGCCATCTCCAACAAGGGCGCGCTCGGCACGGAACGCTGGAATCACTTGCGCAAGCGTTGCCTGCCCCGCTATTAGTCTTGCAAGCTGCACGCGTGTGCGGGGTGCCGACGGAGATAACCCTTCAGACCGACCGGGGCAAGGCGAACCCTGACAAAATTGTCCGTTCGGCAAGGCAGAGGTCTTTGATTGGGGCGCGACTTCCGATTCCTCTAGCTTCAGCACAGGTTCACTTTTCTGTTCCCAGAGGCTGAGTCTGGTAGCCTTCACGGTTGTTTCCTATGCAGTTCACAGAGGCGGTACACAAGCGGTAGGGGCTTGCATGCGGAGGGCTGTTATCGGGTATACTTTACATGCGTTGCCGGGTCGTCTAACGGCAGGACGCCAGACTCTGGATCTGGTAGTGGTGGTTCGAATCCACCCCCGGCAGCCAGAATGCCCCCACGAGTGGTATACTCCCCCTCTGGAGGAAACCCGCTGATGAAGAAACGATGGTGGATGCTTGCGGCAGCCGTTGCGCTGACCGCCATCGAGCAGCGGTTCGAGACCGAGTTGCGGAAAGCGATTCAGGCGAGCAAGTAGGTGATGGTCGGCGACGCTATCCTCGCACGGACGATTCTCGCGTTAGACACGCCGAACTTGGGTCAGGCGTGCGAGTGGGTGCAGCAGTATCGCGAGCGGGTCTATGCGTTCAAGTTGGGCGGCGCGCTGGCGATTGGGCACGGGCTGCCGATTGTGCGCACGCTGCGCGAGGCGGGCGCAACGCGCGTGTTTCTGGATCTGAAGTTCCACGACATCCCGCACGCGGTCGCGCTGGCAGTGCGTCAAGCGGCGGAGTACGGCGTGTGGATGCTGACGCTGCACTGCTTGGGCGGGGTGGAGATGCTTCGCGCGGCGCGCGCGGCAGTTGCCGACCTGCCCAGCCCGCCACTGCTGATGGGCGTCACGGTGCTGACCAGCATGGACGCCGACGCGCTACGCGAGGTGGGCATCCCGCGCACGCCGCGCGCGCAGGTGCTGCGCCTGGCGCGTCTGGCGCACGCCACAGGGCTGGACGGGGTGATTGCCTCGCCGTGGGAGGCGCGGATGCTCCGCCGACGCCTGCCGCCGCCGTTCCTGATTGTGACGCCTGGCGTGCGCCCCGCAGGGTACGACACGGGCGACCAGAAGCGCGTCGCCACCCCAGAGCAAGCGCTCCAGTGGGGCGCGGACTACCTCGTGATGGGGCGCGCGCTGCTGCAGCCCAAAGCGTGAGCCTCACCGACTGGGCGCGCAGTAGCTGATTTGCTCGAACTCCTCCGCGCTCAGGCTCGCGCCGCCGACCAGCGCGCCGTCGATCTCGGGCTGGTGCAGCAGCGCGTGCGCGTTGGACGCCTTCACGCTGCCCCCGTACAGAATGCGCACGAACTCCGCCATCTCTGCGTCGTACATCTCGCGCAGCGTCTGGCGGATGAAGCCACACACGCGATTCGCCTCATCCGCGTCGCACACCTGCCCCGTGCCAATCGCCCACACGGGTTCGTAGGCAATCACCAGTTCGTAGAGTTCGTCGGACGCCAGCCCATCCAGCGCGCCCTCCAGCTGCGCCCGAATCACTGGCTCGGTCTGTCCCGCCTCGCGTTCGGCGAGCGTCTCGCCCACGCACAGGATGGGCTTGAGCCCATGCGGCAGTACCGCGCGCAACTTGCGGTTCAGCGTCGCCTCCGTCTCGCTAAAGTACGGCAGCAGGCTCGCGTCCAACTCAGGGTCAGCGACGCCGAACCTGCCGCGCGTCTCCGAGTGCCCCAGAATCACATACGCGCAGCCGACGGCGACCAGCATCGGCGGCGAGACCTGCCCCGTGAACGCGCCCGCATCGCGCCAGAACACATTCTGCGCGCCGAGCTTGAGTTCGCTGCCCCGAATCGCCTCCGCAACCGCTTGCAAGGCGACGAAGGTCGGGCAGAGCAGAATCTCCACATCGGAGCGCATGCCGATGCGTTGGCGCAGTGTGGTCGCCAACGCCGCGCCCTCCGAAGGCGTCAGGTGCATCTTCCAGTTGCCTGCAATCAAGGGTCGTCGCATAAAAATCACCTCATCGCGCCATCTCTTGCAGCAGATGCGCGTACTTTTCCGCCACCACGCGCCGCTTGACCTTCAGCGTCGGGGTCAGCTCGCCTGTCTCGATGCTAAACGGCTTGCTGATGAGCCGAAAGCCTTTGAGCCGCTGGAAGTCCGCCAGCTCGCGGTTCACGCGCTCCAGCTCTTGGCGGAAGCGCTTCTGGATGGCGTCGTGGTTGAGCAGCGCGTCGCCATCCGCCTCGATGCCCGCTTGCTTGGCGAAGGCGCGTAAGGCGTCGATGTTGGGCACAATCAGCGCGACGGGCGCGCTCATCCCGTCGCCGTACACGACCGCCTCCTGCACCAACTCGCTCTGCTTGAGCATGTTCTCGATAGGCTGCGGGGCGACATTTTTGCCGTTTGCCAGCACGATAATGTCCTTCTTGCGGTCGGTGATATACAGGTAGCCGTCGGCGTCCATATGCCCCACATCACCCGTATGGAACCAGCCGTCGGGGTCAATCGCAGCGGCGGTCGCTTCGGGCTTTTTGTAGTAGCCCAGCATGATGTTCGGTCCGCGCGCGAGGATTTCGCCATCTTCGGCGATTTTGATTTCCACGCCTGGAATGGGTTTGCCGACGCTGCCGAAGCGTGGGGCATTCGGCGGGTTCACCGTCAGCACGGGACTCGTTTCGGTCAAACCGTAGCCTTCCAGAATTAGGATCCCGAAGGCGTGGAAGAATTCGGCGACCTCTTTGGGCAGCGCGGCGCCGCCTGAGATGAAGTAGCGCAGCCGCCCGCCGACCCGCTCGCGAATCTTGGCGGCGACCAGCTTGTCCAGCACCGCGTGCTGTAGGCGCACCCCAAGCGGCGCACTGCGCCCCTCACGCCAGCACTGCGCGTAGACCTTGCCGACCTCCAGCATCCGATAGAATAACTTCTGGCGCAGCGGCGGCATCTGGCGCACCGACGCCAGTATCCGATCCATCACCGACGCATAAAAGCGCGGCACGCCCAGCATCAGCGTCGGCTTGACCTCCAGCATGTCGTTCGCCAGCGTGAACAGGCTTTCGGCGTAGGCAATCGTCAGCCCCGCGTAAATCGGCAGGAAGTGCCCGCCCATCCGCTCGAACACATGGCTGAGCGGCAGGAACGACAAAAACACATCGTCGGGACGCCAGTCAATCAGCTCCAGCACCGCCTCGATGTTGGAGATGAGGTTGCGGTGGGTGAGCATCGCGCCTTTCGGCTCGCCTGTGGTGCCCGAGGTGTAGATGAAGGTGATGATGTCGTCGGGCTGGCTCGCGTCCACGAGGGCGCGCAGCTCCGATTCGGTGAGCGCGCCTGGCTGGTTGAGCATCTGCTCGAAGCTGGGCGTCTCGCTCCCGCTGTCAGGTTCGATGCAAATCATCTGGGGGTTCAGCCCCGTGCCCTCGACGGCTTCGCACGCTTTGCGCCGCTGCTTTTTGTCGCTGACGACCAGCACTTTCGGCTCCGAGTCGCGCAGGATTTCGCCGACCTGCGGGGCGGTGAGGGTGGGGTAGATGGGCACGGTGATCGCGCCCAGACACAGCGTCGCCCAGTCGGTGATTGCCCATTCGGGGCAGTTCTCGGCGAGGATGGACACGCGGTCGCCCTTGCGCACGCCCAGCTCGTGCAGCGCACGCGCGAAGGCATACACGCGCCTGCCCAGCTCGGTGTAGGTAATCGGGCGGTACTGCTTCTCGCGCTTGACCAGCAGCGCGGGCTTCTCGCCGTGCTGCTCCACGCTGCGCCAGAACGCCTTGCTCAAAGTGTCGACAGCCATCGTTTTGCTCCGACACCCAAGTTCGCGCATGGCGCAGCGATTCCTGCTAATAGGCATTCGTGGAGCAGTAGTAGTAGGGGACAATATAGGATGCACTGTCCCCAACCGCGTTCTGGAGTCTCAGATAAACAGCGTCGTTTTCGAGCGGGTCGCGTCGCCCAAGAAGGTCGCCACGCCGCCCACCTCGACGCCGTCGATGAGCTCCTCTTTGCGGATGCCCATCACATCCATCGACATCTGGCAGGCGACGATGCGCACGCCCAGCTCGCGCGCCATCTGCGCCATCGCTTCGGGCTGGGGCACGCCTTGCTGGCGCATCATTGCGCGGAGCATCTTCGCGCCGACGCCGCCGAAGTTCATCTTCGACACGCCCAGCCCGCGCAAGCCCACAGGCGTCATCCAGCCCATCAACTTCTGGAACAGCGTCTTGCCGCGCGTGGCGCGTTTCTGGCGCAGCGCGGTCAGCCCCCAGAAGGTGAAGAACATCGAAACCTCTATCCCGCTGGCAGCCGCGCCCGACGCAATCACAAACGCCGCCAGCACGCGATCCAAGTCGCCTGAAAAGACCACCATCGTTAGGCGGTTGTCAGGCGACTGCGCACGCAGCGTGTCCACCTGCGCCTGCAACTGCTGCACCTGCGCCTCCAACGCGCTTAGGTTCCTCGTCGAGGCATGCTCTACTACTGCTTGTCCGTTCATCGGCATTGCCTCCTCACCTCACTTCTTGCGTATGTAATGCACATACACGGTCTTGCCGTCCATCTCGGCGGTCTCTTGTGCGACCAGTTCCGCGTCGGCGACCATATTCGCCCAGCCCTTGAAGTCGTTCACCGAGCCAGGGTCGGTCGCCAGCACGCGCAGCGTCTGACCCGATTGAAGCGTCTGAAAGGTCTTGCGTGCGTTCACAATCGGCATCGGGCACTGCAGCCCGCGCGCGTCCACTTCCACATCGTATCGGATTTCCATCGCTTGCCTACCTCCTGTCGTTGTCATAG
>Ga0197142_1002833_pt1 | contig 14912 bp, 7 predicted proteins | sample GBS60_MetaG_FD_148614 | JGI IMG/M metagenome (GOLD analysis project Ga0197142, IMG submission 148614) | Sediment microbial communities from Great Boiling Springs, Gerlach, Nevada, United States - GBS 60_MetaG | ecosystem: Environmental > Aquatic > Thermal springs > Hot (42-90C) > Sediment... | reverse complement strand
GTCGGTAGAGATTAATTTTTTTTTTTTTTAAAATATGCTAAAATTTAAAGAGATTAATTTTTTTTTTAAAAAAATATGCTAAAATTTAAATAGTTGATGTTAAAAAAAGTTAAAAATAAATTTCATTTAATTTTTAAAATTTTATTTGTCTTGGTTTTTGTTATTGTTAAGTTTTCTTTGGCTTCAGAATCTAGTTGTAAATTAGATAGTTTAAAAGTTGCTAAATACAAAGAGTCAGGAAATAACGTAAAAAACCTTCAGCAGTGTTTAAGGAAGATAGGTTATTCTTTGAAGGCTAGTGGCTTTTACGGTGAGGAAACTAAAAATGTGATTAGACAATTTTATAAATATCAAGTTGATATAGATGATTATAAAGGTTTGGTTTTTGATGAAAAAGGAGTAAAAAAATTGAAAGAGTTAGCTAATTTAGATTCAATTGATGATAAAAAGTTTGTGGAAGAAGTAAAAGAATTTCAAGTTTATTCATCTAATCAGAAAATTACTTCTTCAGAGTCTTGTAATTTTATAGACTATTTTTATTCTGAAAAAGAAGCAGAAAGTTTGTTTATGCCAAGTTATCTTAAAATCCAAGAATTTTTCCACTTGTCTTTTTTTGATGAGGGTTTTTCTAAGTCTTTGCTTTTAAATTTGCCTAATGAAGACCATATAAAAATTAGCAAAGATGGTAAAAATGTTTTTCTTTGCCATAAGGAAAATGAAGATTTAGAGCTAGAATATAGATTAATTAGCAATAAAAAATTTTATGGACCGTATAAGTTTTTAGGCATAGAAGATAAAGTTGAAAATGGAGGTAGTGGTTATAAATATCCCTTTTATATCTCAGAAGATGGTTTAATTTCTTCTTTTATATTTAGGCAAAAGGATAAAACATATTTAGCTATAAACGATGAACTTTATTCTATAGATGGTCAAGTTCGTGATTATTCTGACTTAAAAAATAAGATTAATTTAATAGATAAATATAAAAAATTTATTAAAGATGAAGCTTGGGTTTTTATTGAAGAGAAAAGTGAAAATAAAAACAAAGAATATGTAATCTTAAAGGAGAAAACTTATGGGCCTTATGATGAAGTTAAAAATTTTTGTCTTTTAAAAAATGAATCAACTTATGCTTGGAGTTATCTAAAAGACGGCAAATTGTATTTAAGCCTAAGTAGCGGTAGGATTTATGAGAATGAGGCTGAGATTTTAGGTATACTTTCAAATTGCGACAGTTCTTTAAAGATTAAAAGTTATAAAAGCCCTTGGTTGGATAATATTTCCGGGATCTATCTTTTTTATGATATTAAGTCAGTTGATGGTAAATCGATTGGTTTAGATAATTCTGAAATTCATAACCAAGGTCTTTATTTTACAAATGACAACTGGGAAGATAATAAACTAAAAATTTTATATTACCAAAATAAACTTAACAAAAGATATACTCATTCTAGTATTTGGGATAGATATAATTTAGAAGAAAACTTTTTTTCTCTTGACAAATCAAATTCAGCTCGTATTTTGAAAGAAGATAATAAGTATTGGGTTGAGTTAAAAGATGGTAAAAAGTTTGGGCCATATCAAGATGTTATAGAAGTAAAATTTTCAAATAAAGGATTAAATTATGGTTGGTCTTTTAAAAAAGATGGAAAGTTTTATATTCAAATAAATGATAAAGTTTTTGGTCCTTATGATACTTTAGAAAGAGATTTAAAACTTTATGATGGAAAAGTGAAATTTTATTTTTTTGCCAGAGTGGAAGACAAGAGTTATCTTTATGTAAATGATGAAAAAATAGATTTAAGTCAATTTTACAATGTTTCTAATTTATATGTTTCAAAAAATGCTTCTAGTTACGGGTTGATTTTTTCTAAAAGAGAAAAAATGAATGAATCTGAATTTTATTACGTTAAAATTAACGATAGTTTGTATGGTCCCTATGAAGGCATCATCAATTATATGGTATTTTCAAGAGATGGTCTAAAATACGCTTGGGAAGTTAGAACTGATAAATACATAGATATTTATCTTAATGGTTCTTTATATAAAAGATTTAAACGTGTTTTAGATAGCGATTCTAGATCTTTATTGGACTTTGATAGATCGGCTATTTATTTTTCTAAGGAGGGTTTGAAATATTATAGATTATTTTCAGATGCTAATAAAAGGTTATTTTATTTTCAAATAGATGATGAGCTTCTAGGACCATATCAATTTGAAGATAAATTTTTAATAAGACATAAAGGAGATTCTAAGAATAATCCTTTTAATTTACCGATAATTTTTGCTTCAATAACAGAAGATGGTCTAAGTTATATTTTTTCTTTTGTAGGATTTAGGAAATTACCAACTTATAGTATTCAGATAAATTCACAAAAATATGGGCCTTATCAAGAAGACTCTGGATTGGCAATGGAGATGTTTGATATTGAGCCTGATGTAGGTTATTTAGCTAGAAATCCAGCATATGTGATTTTTCAAAAAGAAGGTATTTTTAAAAATTTTTGGAGGTATAAAAAAGATAGTAAATATTACATTCAAATAAACAATAAATCTTTTGGGCCCTATGATTATGTGTGGGGGCCTTATTTATCAAAAGATGGGTCAGTTTATGGTTATAAATTTGAAATAGATAAAAAATATTATTATAGAATAAAAGACAAAATCTATGGACCTTATGATAAAGATGAAATGTTATTTAATTATGATGAGGATAGAATTTACATTAGTTCTGATGGTTCTAAATTTGCTTTTAGATATTTAAAAGATGATAAGAAATATGTAGTTTTTAATGGTAAAAGATATGGCCCTTATGATAGTGTTTCTGAAATTTATTTTTCAAAAAATGGTTTAAGTTATGGTTGGCGTTATATAAAAGACAATAAGGCTTATTTTTTAATAAATAATAAAATTTATGGTCCTTATGATAAAGCTTTAAAGTTATCTTCTAAGAGGTCTTACTCTTATGGATATCGATACGGTAGTTTTAAAGATATTCCTGTTTATATTGAGTTTTCTCCTTACGGGTCATTTTTTACCTTTGCTTACATCAACAAAGGAGAACCTTATCTTCAAGTGAATGATAAAGTCTATAAAGGATATCTTAATCTTGATATTGAACAAATCAATAACATTAAAGATGGGGACAGATACGAAGGTTTGTTTGTCTCTCAACCTGTTTACTTTTCAGAAGATGATTCATCGTATGCTTTGTTAACTTCTAAAAAAGAAGGAGATAATAAGATTTATTATTTAGAGTTAAATGGTAAGTCCCTTATTTTAGATAAAGAAGTAATTTCTGAAGTAAATTTATATCTTTTACCCAAAAAGAAAGGTTATTTTGCTATCTACAGGAAAGCTTCAAAAGATTCAAGAAAAGATAAAAATTATGATTCTGATTTTATTTCTTATACTTATGTTAACTTAAACGGTAAAATTTATGGGCCTTATGAAAATGATCCAGATAATTATAATTATTTATACAGTAAAATTTCTCCTGATGGAGAAAAAGTTGCTTGGGTTTATCTAAAGAAAGATAAATTTTATTTTCAAATTAATGATAAAACTTATGGACCATATGAGGTTAGCAAAATAGAAACTCCTTGGTCTTCTGTTTCTGGTTTTAATATTTTATTTTCTGATGATCTTTCTAACTATTTTGTAATTTACAAAGATAAAAAAGAAAGATATTATTTTCAAGCAAATGATAAATTTTACGGCCCTTATCAAGAACAACCTGTTATAATTTTTTCTCCGGATAAAAAAAGATTCATGATATTTTCCAGTATATTTTTAAAAAGAAAATCTGATAGATCAGATCCTATAAAAGAGGCTAAGTTTTATATTGAAACAGAAAAGGGAAAGAAATTTAAATTAGAATCTAAGGAATTAGACAAAATAAGATTTTTAATTAACTTAGAAAACAAGGTCTACTATTTAAAATTAATTGAAGAGAAAGTTAAAAAAGGAAGTGGAAGTAAAGCTAAGATATATCTTAAGAGATTAAATATTTAGATTTAAGAGATTAAATATTTAGATTTATTTTTTTAAAAAGCCAGAATTTTTTGGATGCTTGTAAAAATGTTTTTATTTTTGGCAGTTAATTTTGACAATTTAAATTCTTGTCGATTTTTTAGTAATTTTAAAAACTTTTGATTATTTATGATAGAAAAAATTAGAAATTTTGCAATTATTGCCCATATTGATCATGGAAAATCAACTTTGGCTGATAGATTTTTAGAAATTACCCAAACTGTTCCTAAGGATAAAATAATACCTCAATATTTGGATCAACTTTCTTTAGAAAGAGAAAAGGGGATTACTATTAAAATGCAACCAGTAACCATGATTTATAAGGATTATGTTTTAAATTTAATAGACACTCCAGGTCATATAGATTTTAATTATGAAGTTTCAAGAGCTTTAGCAGCAGTTGAGGGTGCGATTTTACTTGTTGATGGAACTCAGGGCATTCAAGCTCAAACTGTGCATAATTTAGAGTTAGCTAAAAAGCAAAACTTGGCTATTATTCCTGCTATTAATAAAATTGATCTTCAAATAAAAGATTTGGATAATTTAATTGAAGGTATTTATAAAATTACTGGAAGGAAAAATATACATTTTGTTTCAGCAAAATTAGGAACAGGTATTGAAGAAATATTAGAGTCAATTATAAATAATGTACCTTCACCTAAAAAAAATAAGTATTGTCAAGCTTTAATTTTTGATTCTCACTTTGATTCTTACAAAGGAATTGTGGCTCATGTTAGAGTTTTTGGGGGTGAATTTAGAAAATTTATGAATGCTTATTTTAGGCAGAGAAGCCAACAGTTTAAAATTTTGGAAGTTGGTTTATTTAAACCAGAGATGAAAGAGATTGACTCTTTAATTGAGGGGATGATAGGTTATGTGGCTACTGGGATAAAAGATCCGGGAATAGTCAAAATTGGAGATACTATAACTTTAGATCTTGAAACTCCGGCTTTAACAGGTTATCAAGAGCCAGAACCGGTTGTTTTTGCTTCTGTATTTCCTTCAGAAAACGTTAGCTTTAAAAATTTTGAAGATAGTTTAAAAAAATTTCAACTTAATGATCCGTCTATTTCTTTAGAGAAGACTGTTTCTTCTTTTTTGGGCAAGGGTTATAATGTTGGTGCAATGGGTCTTCTTCATTTAGAAATATTTGAACAAAGACTTAAGAAAGAATTTGGTACAGAAATAATTTTAACCTTGCCATCTATTAGATACAAAGCTGTTTTAAAAGATGGAAATGAAATTTTTGTTTTTAATGCTCAAGATGTTGATTTATCAAAGATTTTTTACTTAAAAGAACCTTTTATTGAGATTGAAATTTTTTCTCTTTTTGATTATGCTGAAAAAGTATTTTTATTACTCAGAGAAAAAAGAGGAAAAATTAAAGATCAAACAATTGAATCCAATTTTATAAAAATTAAAGCAGAGATGCCACTTGAAGAATTAATTTCAGGGTTTTATGATGATTTAAAATCAGTTTCTTCAGGTTATGCTTCATTAAGATGGCAATTTTTAGATTATTATCAGTCAGATTTGGTTAAACTGGATATTTTAATAGCAGATGAAAAAGAACCTTCGCTTTCAAGACTTATTTATAAAGATAAGGCGGAAAAAGTAGCAAGAAAAATACTTTTAGAACTTAAAGAAAATTTACCGAAAGAAGAGTTTGCTGTTAAACTCCAAGCTGCTATAAACAATAGAATTATAGCTAGAGAAACTATACCAGCTTTAAAAAAAGATGTAGCAGGGTGGCTTTATGGAGGAGATAGAACAAGAAAGATGAAACTTTGGCAAAAACAAAAAGAAGGTAAAAAGAAGTTGCAGAAATTAGGGAAAGGAAAGGTTAAAATACCAAATAATGTTTTATTAAAAATTTTAAGGGTTAAGTAATCGAATGAAAATTTTAATCCAAAAAGTTAGTAAAATTAAAATTTTTTCTCAAAAGAAATTGATTTTTGATTCTAAGGGTGGATATCTTTTTTATATTGGACTAGAAAAAGGAGATGAATTAAAAAATCTTAATTTTATTGTTGAAAAAATAGAAAATTTAGAAATAGTTGATGAAAATGGGAAATTTTTAAGAAATTTAAAACAAACTAGACCTAATCTTTTTTTCATTTCAAATATTACTTTAATTTCAGCTTTTAAAAATAAAAAAATTAATTTTAATTTGTCGTTAGAACCTAAATTAGCCAAGGAAATCTTTGATAACTTGGTTTTTAATTTTGATAAATTAGGTTATAATATCTTTAAAGTAGAATTTGGGAGTTTTTTAGAAGTTGAAGCTTCAAATATCGGACCAATTAATTTTTTTCTTTCTTTTTAAGAAACAATTAAAAAATAAGTTAGGTATTTTGATGGGTAAGTTAGAAAAAAAAATTAAACTTTTTAAAATTTTGATATTTTTTTTATGCATTGATTTAGTTTTTTCAACTTTGTTCTTTTTAAACCCCTCTCTTTTAAAAAATTTAAAAAAAGAAACTATAATTTTTTCCATCTTAGCTGATATTTTTTTGATTTTAATTTTATTTTTAGTTAAGGGGCAGTATGAAAAAAAACTCTATCAAATTAGAAAAAATTAGACATTCTTTGGCTCACCTTTTAGCTTCAGCTGCTTTAGAAATAGATAAAGATGTCAAATTAGGAATTGGGCCTACTACTTTAGATGGTTTTTATTATGATTTTTTATTCTCTTTTAAAGTAAATGAAGATATTTTACAAAAGTTAGAAAAAATAATGTTAAGGCTTATCAGTCAGAAACTTCCTTTTGTAAGAAAAAAAGTTTCTTTTTCTGAAGCTGTTAAAATCTTTAGTAACCAACCTTTTAAGTTAGAACTTATTAAAGATTTAAAAAAATATGGAACAACTGACTTTCAAGAGATCCAATTAATTAAAAATAAAAAAAGGAAATCTAAAAAATTGAATTTTGTTAGTTTATATAAAACAGGTGAGTTTATTGATTTGTGCAAAGGAGGCCATGTTAAAAATACAACTGAAATAAATCCTAAAGCTTTCAAACTTATAAAAATTGCAGGAGCTTACTGGAGGGGAGATGAAAAAAGAGAAATGCTTACTAGGATTTATGGAATTGCTTTTGAAAAAGAAAAGGATTTGATTGATTATTTAAAAAATCTTGAAAACGCTGAAAAATATAATCATCGCGTTTTAGGAGAAAAATTAAAAATTTTTATCATTTCTTCAATGGTTGGCAAAGGTTTACCACTTCTTTTGCCTCGCGGAGAAATAATTAAAAATATCTTAATTTATTATATGAGAAAGAAAGAAGAGAAATTTGGTTATCAGTATGTTTCAACTCCTCACTTAGCCTCGGCTAATCTTTATGAAAAAAGTGGGCACTTAAAATTTTATGAAAATGAAATGTATAAAGTATTAGACCCTGAAGGAGAAAAATTTTTCATAAAGCCTATGAACTGCCCTCATCATCATTTAATCTATCAGCAACTTGTTAAAAGTTATAAAGATTTACCCCTTAGATTAGCAGAAGCCGGCCCGGTTTATAGAGTTGAAAAATCCGGAGAAACTTACGGTTTAATGAGAGTCAGAGGACCTATTACTCAAAATGATTCACATATCTATGTTGCTAAATCTCAACTTGAAGAAGAATTTGAAAAGGTTTTAGATCTTTTTTTTGAAGTTTATGATGATTTAGGAGTTATTAAAAATTATTGGTTTAGACTTTCTTTGCCTGATTTTTCTGGTAAAAATAAAAATAAATATGGTGGAGACTTAAAATTATGGCAGTGGGCAAGTAAAACTATCAAGAAAGTATGCTTAGCTAAAAAACTTAATTTTGTAAAAGGAATAGGAGAAGCTGCTTTTTATGGCCCAAAACTTGATATGCAAATTAGAAATATTTATGGTAAGGAAGAAACGATAGCGACTGTTCAGGTTGATGTTTTAGTGCCTAAAAGAATGAATTTAATTTATTTAGATAATAAAAATAAACAGCAGCATCCAGTTATTATCCATCGAGCTATTTTAGGTTCATATGAAAGATTTATTGGTTTTTTACTTGAGGCGACCTTAGGAGATCTGCCATTATGGCTTTCACCTCTTCAAGGAGTTATTCTGCCAATTCAAAAAGAACACTTATCTTATGCTTCAAAAATTTTAGATTTACTAAAAAATTATGGTTTTAGATTTGAAATTTGGATGAGTGAGGAAACTTTATCAAAAAGAATACTTTTGGCTGAAGAACAAAAAATACCTTTGGTTTTAATTTGCGGAGATAAAGAAATAAAAAATCAGTCAATTTCTTTAAGATTTAGAAAAGAAGGCGATTTAGGAGAGAAAAAGTTTGAGGATATAATAAAGTTATTAAATGAGAAAGGAAATCCCCCTTCTTAAAGCTTTTTTTTTATCTTTAGATTTTATTTTTTTTCTATTGTCTTTGATATTTTTTCTTTTTATTAGATCAGGTGCTGACTGGTTCTTTCAATTTAAAAGCCATTTTTTGCCGTTTGTCTTGCTTTTCCCACTTTTTGAAGTTTTACTTTTTGCTTTTGGACTTTTTAATTTTTATGTTTTAAACTTAAGACTTATTATAAATAGAGTTTTTCATTTTTTTATTTTTGGCTTTTTGTTTAGTATTGCTTATTTTTACTTTACTCAGACAATTTTTAAAATTTCTCCTAAGACAAACTTATTGGTTTTTTTAATATTCTTTAATTTATTAATTTTAGTTTCAAGAATTATTTTTTTTAGATTTTTTAACAGGAAAAGAGATGTTTACTTTTTGGGAAGACAAAGTCTTAAAGATAAATTAAGGGCAGATTTAAAAAACAGCAATCTTTTTAATTTTAGGGAGGATGAAAAATTAGATTTTAATATAAAAAAAAATAACTCAATTTTAATAATTGATCCTGTTTATAACCTTAATGATTTTCAAGAGATAAATTATTTTTTGGATTCGAATTTTCAGGTTTTTGATTTTATAGATTTTTACGAGATATTTTTTGCTAGAATACCACTTGAAGCTATAAATTTTGATTGGTTAATTAGACAAGGATTTTTTGAAAAAAATGGTTTTTACTCTTATTTAAAAAGAGCATTAGATACTTTGATAGCTTTGTTTATTTTTATTTTTATTTTTATTCCTTTTTTTTCAATAATTGCTTTATCTATTTTTTTAAATGACCCAGGTCCAATTTTTTTTAAGCAAGAGAGATTAAGCTATAAAAAAAAGCCTTTTAAATTAATAAAATTTAGGACAATGAGACAAAGCAATAATTCTGAAGGTAAATGGTCTGTTGGGGATGAAAAAAATAGAATTTTTTTAGTTGGTAAATTTTTAAGGAAAACTCATTTAGATGAATTACCTCAGATATTTAATTTATTTAAAGGAGATATATCTTTGGTTGGCCCTAGACCAGAACAACCTTCTATTTCCGCCAATTTGGAAAAAGAAATACCATTTTATTTTTTACGCTATTTTGTGCCAGCTGGAATTACAGGTTGGGCTCAGGTTAATTATAAATATCCAGAAAATATTGAAGAAACAAAAATTAAGCTAGAATACGATTTATATTACATTAAAAATTATAATTTATCTTTGGATTTGATAGTAATTCTAAAAACTTTGCAGAGATTATTTTCTTGATTTTTCTAAAAAAAAATAGTGTATAATTAGAATAAATAATTTTTTAGATTCAAGATATAAATTTAAAATTTAAAAATATGAAAATAAAAAATAAAAGTGATTTTTATAAAAGCATTTCCTTTTTATTCTTATTTCTTTTTTTAACTATAAATTATGTTGACTCAGCTATTAATCCAATCGCTTTGGAAACGTCTATTTATCCGAATGGAGAAATTTATCAAATTGTTTATGACCAAAGAACAGGTGTAACTTATCTTGGTGGAAATTTTACCAGAGTTGGAGGAACAAGTACAGGCGCAACCGCTTTATTTAATCTTCAAACAGGACAAGTAACACCCTCTTTTCCTAAAATTTATGGAACAGTTTATACAATTATTTCTGATGGAAATGGAGGTTATTATATTGGAGGAGATTTTAACAGAGTAAATAATTTAGAAATCAGAAATTTAGTTCATATCTTACCAAACTTTACTGTTAATCAAAATTTCTTACCTAATCCTAATGGTGAAGTTTATGCTTTAGCTTTATATCAAAATACTTTATACATTGGAGGTGATTTTAGTTCTATTTTCGGTCAGTCAAGATCAAATTTAGCTTCTTTTGATTTATCTAATAATTCCTTAACTTCCTGGTCTCCTAATCCAGATGGTCCAATTTTTTCATTAGCTTTACCTCAATCCTTAATAAACCCTCCAACTTCATATGTTATTGAGACTCAATTATCCGTCATAAGAAGGTTGTACGTTGGGGGAGTTTTTGAAAATATTTCAGGCGCTCAAAGAAACAGCTTGGCGGTTTTTGATTTAGCAAACGGGAATTTAATTGATTGGCAAGTTCCTGTGATTAGGTCATCTTTTGATTATAATTGGGTTAACCAATTTTCTGGGGTAATAAGAGACATTTCTGTTTCAGATTCAGCTGTTTATATAGGAGGATATTTTAATTATATTAAAGATATAAATGGCGCTACTGGAACAAGAAATTATTTTGCTGCTTTTGATATAAACACTGGTCAATTATTGCCTTTAAACGCTGGCATTGAAGCTAGGGCTGATTATATGGTTTATTCAATAGAACTAACATCTTCTAATATTTACATAGCCGGTGCTTTTCGAAAATCTGGAGGGGGGATAAATCTTATAGCTGTAGATTATTCGGGTAATATCCAAGCTGGGTGGAGGGGATTTTATCAAATTTCTGGAGCAATTAGAGATGTTAAATTTTTAAATAACAGACTTTATTTAGCAGGGGAGTTTTCATCAATTAATGATAGAAATTTTGATTATTTTGCTATTTTAGATCTTTCTTCTTATAATCTTTCTTCATTATCTACGAGTCCTAACAATAATGTTTATGAGATAAATATTTTTGGAAATAACCTTTTGGTGGGAGGAAAATTTAATAGTATCGGAGCTTTAAGAAGAAATGGTTTGGCGGCTGTTGATTCAGCAAATAGAATCATGTCTTGGGATCCAGGTTTATCTATTGGGACAAAATTTCCAGGTTCTGTTCATCTTTTGTATCTTACAGATCAAGCTTTATACGTAGGAGGAATTTTTACTAGAATAAATTCAGAAAGAAGAGATGTTTCTTATTTAGCAGCCTTTGATGTAAGAAGTGGTTTCCCTTCATCTTCTTTAAATTGGTACCCTAATCCAGATGATCAAGTTTTAAGTATTTATTCAGATGGTATGTCTTTATATGTTTCAGGAAATTTTACTCAAATTTTTGGTCAATCAAAGAACAAATTAGCTATTTTTGAACTTAACAACGGTCTTCCTGGTAATTTAAAGAATTGGGTGACTGACAATTATTTTTCTCCTTTTGATTCTGTTTCAAGTATTGTTGGTTCAGGCAATGTTCTTTATCTTGGTGGTTATTTTGATTTAAGTGGAAGGAAAAATTTAATAGCTATTGATAAAAATAACGGAAATCTTTTGGATTGGAATCCTTCTCCTGATGCTTCTGTTTTAAAAATTATCCCCCATGCTTCAAAAATTTATGTTTTAGGTTTGTTTTCTCAAATTAGCAATCAGCCAAGAAGAAGTTTTGCTATTTTTAATGAAAGTTCATTAAATCTTTTGCCTTTAAATTTTAATTTTAATGGCGAAGTTTTATCTTTCTTTCCTATGGGTACTATAATTTATATCGGAGGAAATTTTACTCAAGTTTCATCTCAACCAAGAAATTATGTAGCTGGTATTGATTCAAGTGGCAATTTATTATCTTGGAGTCCTTCATTTAATGGTCCAGTTTATTCAATGGCTTTATCGACTTCATCTTTATATGTAGGAGGAAATTTTTCTCAAGTTGGAACACTTCCAATTTATAACTTAGCTAGATTTACCTTAAAAATACCTCCAACTATTACAACTTCAATGAATAATTTTACCTTAGATGTTGATACAACTACAACTACTATTTCTATTCAAACAGATAAACCTGCAAACTGTAGATACTCACTTGATCCTAACAAAGACTTTTCTGCTATGATAAGCTCTTTAACTTCTGACAGTTCTTTTAGAAATCATACTCTTTCTTTAACTAACATCTCTTATGGAACAGTAAATAGATACTATCTTAAATGTCAAGATAGAACAGATTCTGAAAATAAAAACTTTGAAGATTTTGTAATTAGATTTTCAAGAGGAACTGTTTTTAAAGAAATAGATCGTCAAGGAGGAACTTTATCTTCAATTGATAATTCAAATGCTTCAATTAATATTACTCAAAATATACTTCCTTCTACTTCAACTTTTCAAATAAGACCTATAATTTTAGATCTTATTTCAAATTTCAATCTTCCAAGCCTACCATCAAATAGAAAATATGCTAATTTAACTTATAAAAACTATCAAGTTTTAGCCTATGATATAACTTCTAACATTACTTCTTTTTCAAATCCTATAACCATATCTATAAAATATGATCCTTCTAAAGTAGTAGAAAATTATGTTGATATTTTCAAACTTTCTGGCAATTCTTGGAATCCTCAAAATGCTTCTTGTTCAAATGGAGTTTGTAACTTACAAACCAGATCTTTAAGTATCTATGCTGTTTTAACTAAAATAAATCCAGAAGGTACTGGTACTGGTAGAGGTAGTGGTTCTGGTGGTGGAGGAGGTGGTGGAAGTCAAACTCAAACTCAACAACCACCATCTCAACAACCACCTCAACAACAAAATCAACAAGAAAATCAAAGACAACTTCTTCTTTATTATCTTTTAAATCTTTTATCTTCTAAAGCAACTACTACTGCTGTTAAAACTCCAACAATTACTACTCCTACTTCTAAAATAATTAAACCTAAGCCTAAAAAATTAAATATTCCTTCATATTGTAAATTCAATAAAGTTATCCAACTAGGTGATACTGATTCAAAAGTTATGAAAAGATATAAAAAAGATAATGATAAACCAGTTTACTGTCTTCAAATTTTCTTAAGATCTCAAGGATTTTATAAAGGTAAAATAACAGGAAGATTTGACCAAGCTACTAGAAAAGCAGTTATGAACTTTCAAGAAAAATATAAAAAAGATATTCTAATTCCTCAAAAACTTAAAAAACCTACAGGTAAAGTTGCAGGATCTACTTTGAAAAAAATAAGAGAAATAATCAGATCTTCAAGATAAAAAAAAATATCCTATAATTAAATTAAATATGAAAAGTAATAAAAAAATCTTATTCTTCTTAATTATTTCTTTTATCTTAATTTCTTTTTTTTCAATAATTTATTTCTTTTTATCTAAAAATCAACCTTCTTTTGCTCAAACTACTGAGCCTATAAGACCTTCAGCTGTTTCAAACATTGTTATTTCAGATATAACTACATCTTCTTTAAAAATCTCCTGGGATCATTCCTCAAATACTTTATACTATAAAATTCAAAGAGGTTATCAAATCATAGGTTCAACAACTAATAATTACTTTATTGACACTAACTTAGTTCCTAATACTGTTTATCGTTATGTTATAGAATCTGTTAATCAGTATTATGGAAATGAAAACAAATATGTTTCTATGGGTACTTATTCAAATGTAGCTATAGCAACTACTTCACCTACAGATTATTATGATTTTTATCTTTCATCTTTTGGTGCTTTAAATGTTGTTCAAGGACATGATTTATATGTAAATGTTTATATTTCAGTAACTACTTCTACTAATGATTATAATATTTATTTTTATCAAGAAGAATCACCTCAAGGAGTTTCAGTAGAATTTCCAGATGGAAACTATATTTGGAGACCATTTTTTGCTTCAAGAGTCTTAAGAATAAGAACTTCTTCTTCAACTCTTTTAGGAAGACATAATGTTAAAATTTCAGCAAAAGCTGTTCATTATAATCAAAAACCTCCTAATTTTTATATGTCAAAAGAACTTCTTATACCTTTTAATGTTATTGAAAAACCAAGACTTCCTTTAAAAAAACAATCTCTTGAACCACTTCCACCACTTCCTCTTAAAAGACAATGGGAAGAAAATATGATCAATTATGGAAGAAGACATTGTTCATTAAATTATGGTAGATGGGGTTGTTGTGGATGGGAAGGAGGTGTATGGTATTATGATGGAATGAGAGTCTTTTACAATATCTTAGATTATACTAAAGATGAAACATTCTATGTTTGTACAACTTTCTTTAAATATATAAAAGAAGGAAATTCTTATCGTCAAGTTGTTTTTCAAAGAAATGGTGGGATGTGGGGTTGGAGACTATTTACTACAGGTCTTACTACAGATTACTTTAGAACAAATGATGAACTTTCAAAACAAGCTGTTATATTAATGTCTAAAAAAGCGGGTTTTAATTCTCTGCTTGAGAAAAAAAGACTTTGGGATATAATATCTTCAATTAGAGTAAGAGAAGTCTCTTATTCTATTTTATCTTATTTAGATGCTGAAAAATTAGGTGAACCAGAAGATCCTAACTTAAAAGTTTATCTTGATATCTTACTTGGTCATTTTGATCAATGGTTTAATTTAGAAAACTCTCCTCAACCTTATATTCAACCTTTTTATGTAGGACTTGCCATGGAGGCTTTAATAAAATACTTTGAAGAAAAAGAACAAGATCCAAGAATACCTTTTTATATAAAACAAGCTTTAGATTTTATGTGGGATTATCTAAAAGTTGAACTTCCAAATGGTGATGTTACTTTTTTATATACTGATAAAAAAGATCCTATCGAAGGTGGTTATCCTTATATTTTTTCAGGACTAAGAGATCTAAATTTACTTATTTTACCTGCTTATGGTT
>Ga0197142_1002832_pt1 | contig 14913 bp, 13 predicted proteins | sample GBS60_MetaG_FD_148614 | JGI IMG/M metagenome (GOLD analysis project Ga0197142, IMG submission 148614) | Sediment microbial communities from Great Boiling Springs, Gerlach, Nevada, United States - GBS 60_MetaG | ecosystem: Environmental > Aquatic > Thermal springs > Hot (42-90C) > Sediment... | reverse complement strand
CGGCAGGAGGATCCCGGCGGGGCGGGAGCAAAGCCTTTGCGGTCGCCGCCACGAAACCGGCCAGCCGGGCGATCAGCATCCAACAGGGCCGCCGCCACTCGGAAGGCCGCACCAGGCGCCACAGAAAGGTGTAGAGATGCCCGCCGGGATGCGTTTCGAACACCATCCAGTTGCGCAGGCGCCAGGCCAGATGCCCCAGCATCAGCGGGACGCATCGCGGCCGCAACATCCAGTGATCGAGATTCTCGTTGTAAGCAAGCACGCGCAACGGCGCCAGCAGAAAGGCAATCAACCGCAGTCGCCGGTAGGGGACGTTCGGCGCCAGCATGAGGGCCGCGTACCGGATGCGTTTGCCGCGGAAGGCAGCGCGGCAACGGCGCCAGTTGATCCAGAACCCTTGCAGCGGGTGGTAGGGAATCCAGCGCCCTTCGGGCGGCGGGAATTCCGAGACCACGTAAAGCGCCGATTCGGGATCCAGCGCTTTCAGCCGCTCGATGAGGGCCAGGTTGAGCGCGTCCGTTCCGGTGGCGAAGACGACCTTGACGGCGGGCCTCAAATCAATTCCTGCCACAGCGGCTGGAACTGGCCGATCCGGCGCTGCCGCCACATCTCGAGCGCCTGCACGGCGAAGGCCGTGGTGTACGGGTTGATGAAAGGCAACCAGCCGGATGGCGTTCGTCCGAAGTAGAACCCGCCGCTGAGGCGGGGATCCCGATCGTGCGCCTGGAACTCGAGGATGCGCGCGACCTCCCGCTCGGCTTCTTCATCGCCCAGCGGCGCAACGCCCAGCGCGTCCGCAAACAATCGCACGCGCAGCAGTTGGGCCCGCACGTCGCCGCGCTCGAAAAGCGGAGCGATTTGTTCCAGGCGTTCCCGCGCCCGCTCGATCCCGTTACGCAATGTTTGCCGGCATTCCGGCGCCTCCGCGCACGCCAGCAGGCCCTCGAGGAAGTAGCAGTAAGCGTGCAGCCGATCCATCACGGCCGGTTCGTTCGTACAAGGCAGGAACTGATCGTGCGTGGCTACGGCGTAGCGCAGGGCCCGCCGGTAAGACTCTTCGAAATTGCCCCCGATTCCTTCCAGTGCCAGCTCGCGCCACGCGAGGGCGGCTTTCAGGTGGTAGCAGCCGGGGTTGCGCGACCAGCGCTCATCGCGCGGAGCGGGCGCCTTCGCAGGCAGCCACAGCGCGGCGGAAAAGCCGTTCGTTGTGTCGAACTCACGGGCCATCGTATGGCCGCAGCGCGCCGCGGTCTCCAGGAACTGGGAACGGCCGGTCACGCGCCAGAGGGCGAGCAGGCCCCTGATCACGATGGCGTTGTCGAAAAAGTACGCAAGAGGCTCAGCGCTGTCGCCATCCATGGCGTACTCGAAGGGGAACAGCGCGGCTTCCGGGTCCCAGGCCTGTCGCACGAGGAAATCGCCCGCCCGGGTGGCCGCTTCCAGCAACCGCGGCTCGCCCGTCAGACGGAAGAGCCAGGTGAGGAAACTGACGGCATAGCCCGTGATTTCCGTCGAAATGCGATGATTGCGACCGAGATCCGTGCGATAGTAGCGAGCTACGCCGCCCGAAGGTTCCTGGATTCCCGATTCGAGAAACCATCGCGCCGCGTCCTCCCGCGCACGCACGCAAGCAACTTCCAGCGACAAGCTCGTACCCTCAGAGTAGGTGAAACAGGGGATTATAGCACCCTCATTGCGCCCGGCCGGGTCCCTCACTGGTAGTAGAAAGACCGCACGGCCTCGATCACCGTTTCCAGGTCTTCCTCCGTCAGCTCAGGATAAACGGGCAAGGCCAGCGCCTCGCGAGCCAGTTGCTCGCTGACCGGAAAATCACCGGGGCGATAACCGAGGTCGCGGAAGCAGGGTTGCAGGTGCAGTGGCAGGGGGTAGTAAATCTCGGTTCCGATGCCGTGGCGGCTGAGGTGCTCGCGCAGGCGGTCGCGTTCGGGGGCGCGAATCACGAACTGGTTCCAGACGTGGCGCGTGGCGTACGGCGGCGCCGAGGGCGTGATGACAGGCAGGTTGAGCTCGGCGAAGCGGCGGCGGTAATAGTCGGCGTGGCGGCGGCGGGCCTCCGTCCACTCGTCCAGATGTCGCAGCTTCACTCTGAGCACGGCCGCTTGCAGCGCGTCGAGCCGCGAGTTGAAGCCGACCCATTCATGCACGTATCGTTCGCGGCTGCCGTGCACGCGCAGCGCGCGGAGACGCTCGGCCAGCGCCGGATCGTTGGTGGTCAGCAGGCCGCCATCGCCGTAGCCCCCGAGATTCTTGCTGGGATAAAAGGAGAAGCAGCCGACGTCGGCCAGCCCGCCGGCTCGTCGTCCCTTGTACTCGGCGCCGATGGCCTGGGCCGCATCCTCGATGAGTGCGACTCCGCGGCGCGCAGCCACTTCGCGCAAGGGGTCCATGTCTGCGCACGCCCCGAACAGGTGCACGGCGATCACGGCCCGCACGCGGGGAAGCGAGCAGACCAACACGGCCGCCCGTTCCACGTCGAGGTTGAAGGTGCTCGCATGGACGTCGGCAAACACGGGCCTCGCGCCGGCGCGCACCACGGCCCCGGCGGTGGCGAAAAACGTGAAGGGCGGGATCACGACCTCGTCGCCGGGCCCGATGCCCAGCGTCAGCAGGGCGAGCAACAAGGCGTCCGTACCCGAAGCGCAGCCGACGGCGAAGCGGGTTCCGCAGTACTCCGCGAGCTCGCGCTCCAGCGCCTCGACTTCCTCGCCGAGGATAAAGGCCTGCGAGTCCACCACGCGCAGCAGCGCCGCCAGGACCTCTTCACGGATCGTGCGGTGTTGCGCGCGCAGGTCGAGCAGCGGAATGCGCGGAAGCTGGTCCTGATTCACCGTGAGGAGGACTCCGTAAAGGCCCGATTATAGCCGAGGGCGCACAAGCTTCGCCGCGGCCATCCAGCGGGAGGTCGGCTTGGTGAGCGAACATGGGAGCAGGTGCGGCTTGCGGCCGCACCGCCTCCGAGCGCGCCATGCAGCCGCGCGTCAGCGTCATCATGCTCACTTTCCGCCGGCCCCAGTTCATCGGGCGGGCCATCGCAAGCGTGTGTGCGCAGCACCGGGACGACTGGGAGCTGTTGGTGATCCAGGACGGCTCGCATGAGCAGACCACGGCCCTGGTCGCCGAGTGGCAGCGGCGCGATCCGCGCATCCGGCACCTGCGACGTGAGAAGCCCGGCAACATCGCCGAGGCGACCAACTTCGGGCTGCGGCAGGCGAGGGGCGACTACATCGCCATCCTGGACGATGACGACTACTGGGCGGCGCCTGACAAACTTGATCGCCAGCTCCATTTCCTCGATCACCATCGCGACTACGCGGCCTGCGGCGGCGGGGCCATCGTGGTGGATCTGGAAGGCCGCGAGCGGCTGCGCTATCTGAAGCCCGAAAGCGACGCCGCGATTCGCAGTCGCGCGCTGTTTGCCAATCCCATCGTTCATTCGAGCGCGGTGTACCGGCGGGAGGCGGCGCTGGCGATCGGGGGTTACGACGAGTCGCTGGCCGGCTTCCAGGATTGGGATTTCTGGCTGCGGCTCGGCCGCACGGCGAAGCTATACAACCTGCCCGACCATCTCGTCTGTTACCAGTTGTGGGAAGGCGGCGGTTCGTTCTGGGCGCAGCGCGCCAACACGCAATCTGCGCTGCGTATCGTACGGCGGCACCGCGGCGCCTACCCCGGCTTTCCCGCCGCGTTTGCGCTGGCCCTGGCCTATTACGGGTTCGCGCGTTTGCCAGTCGGATTGCGCCGGCTGGCCTACGAGCCGCTGTCGCGCTTGAAGAAGGCCGTCTTTGCCGACAGACGCTAGCGCCGTTCGAGCAGGAACGGATTAGCGATGAGATAGTCGAGCGTCCGGATCACGGCTTCGCGGATGCTCATGCGGGGGCGCCAGCCCAGCGCGCGCATCCTCGAGCAATCGAGAAAAATAAAGGGATTGTCCCCGATCCAGCCCCGGTCCCCGCCCGAATAAATCAGGCGCGGCCGCAGTCCCAGGTGTTCGGTGATCCAGCGGATCGAGTCGTTGACTTCGCAGTACTCGTCCGTGCCCAGGTTGAAGATATTCACTTTGCCCTGAGCCTTTTCGATGGCCAGCAACATGGCGTCCACGCAGTCGTGCACGTAGAGGTAGGATTTGCGCTGCCGCCCGTTGCCCAGCACGTGCAGTTCGTCGGGGTGCCGGCGCAACTGCTTGCAGAAATCGAAAACATGGCCGTGCGAGTAACGCTCGCCCAGGATGGAGACGAAGCGGAAGATCCAGGCTTGAAAACCGAAACCTTCCGCGTAGGCCTCGATGAAGCCCTCGGCGGCGAGCTTGGAGGCGCCGTAAAGGGAGGTCTGGACCGGGAAAGGGCAATTTTCCGGCGTGGGGAAAATTTCGGGCTCGCCGTAAATCGAGCCGGTCGAGGCGAAGCCAATGCGACGCACGCCTTGCTTGCGCATGGCTTCGAGAACGCGCCAGGTTCCGATCGTGTTTTGCTCGAGGTCCTTCCACGGATGCCGGGTCCCGAAGCGCACGTCCGCGTTGGCCGCCATGTGGAAGACGAAGTCGGCCCCGGCCATGGCTTCTTCCAGGGCAGGCTGATCGAGGACGTCCGCCCTCACCAGCCGGAAGCGGGGCGAAGCCAGCGCGTCCTGAAGAAATTCAGGCTGACCCGTGGAAAAGTTGTCGTAGCCCGTCACGTGATGGCCCAGAGCAAGCAGGCGATCCACCAGGTGACTACCGATAAAGCCGGCGGCGCCGGTCACCAGAAAATTCACGCCGGATCTCCTTGAGCCGTCCTGTGACGATTCCTGCGAACGGCTTCTAGTATGATCTTAGTAATTGCCTGATCCCCGAACCAAGGAGGCGGCTTGATCATCGCGCGCAGCCCGCTGCGGATTTCTTTGGGCGGCGGCGGGACCGATCTGCCTTCTTACTACCGGGAGCACACCGGCTTTGTGATGGCCGCGGCCATAGACAAGTACGTCTACGTCACGATCCACGAGATGTTCGCCGAGGGGATCCTGCTGAAGTACTCGCGCATGGAGAGGGTCTCGACGCCGGACGAAATCCAGCATCCCATCATTCGCGAAGCGATCAAGCTGGTGGAGCCACGCACCAACCATTTGGAGATCACGAGCCTGGCGGATATTCCGGCAGGAACCGGGCTGGGATCCTCCGGCAGTTTCACTACCGCTCTGCTTCGTGCCCTGCATGCGCTCAACCGCAACTTCCTGACGCCGCGCGAGCTGGCCGAGCAGGCCTGCTACATCGAGATCGAGCGGCTGGGCGAGCCGGTGGGCAAGCAGGACCAGTACATTGCGGCCTTTGGCGGCATCACCTGCTTCACCTTTCACCCGGACGGTCGCGTTGAGGTCGAGCCGCTCCGGCTGGATGCCGAGACACTGCACAACCTGGAGGATAATCTGGCGCTGTTCTTCACCGGATACACACGCGAGGCAGCCAGCATCCTTCGCGACCAGGACAGCCGCAGCCGCCAGGGCGACCGTGAAATGATCGAGCACCTTCACGTGGTCAAGCAACTCGGCCTGGAAAGCAGGCAGGCGCTCGAGCGTGGCGACCTGCGGCGCTTCGCCGAACTGATGAACGTTCACTGGGAACACAAGAAGGCTCGCTCGGGCGGCATGACGAATCCCCGGATTGACGAGTACTACCAGGTGGGGCTTCGTAATGGCGCGCTGGGCGGCAAGCTGATCGGAGCGGGCGGGGGCGGCTTCCTGATGTTCTACGCGGAAGACAAAACGCGGCTGCGGCGCGCCATGACCCAGGCGGGACTGCGCGAGGTGCGCATCCGCTTTGATTTCGAGGGCACGCGCCTGCTGGCCCCGTCATGAGCAGACTCATGCTCCCCGTTGCGATCCTGGCGGGCGGGCTGGGCACTCGCCTGCGGCCACTGACCGACAAGCTGCCCAAATCGCTGGTTCCCGTCGCCGGCGAGCCCTTTTTGGCTCACCAGTTCCGCCTGCTGGCCCGAGCAGGCATCGAGCGCGTGGTGCTTTGCCTGGGCTATCGCGGCGAGCAAATCCGCGAGTTCGCGGGCGACGGCCGTCGCTTCGGCCTGCGCGTCGAGTACTCCGAGGACGGCCCGGCGCCGCTCGGCACCGCGGGCGCGGTACGCAAAGCTTTGCCGTTGCTCGGCCCGCATTTCTTTGTGCTCTATGGCGATTCCTACCTGCCCTGCGACTACCGGCAGGTCGAGCAGGCCTTCTTCGCCTCGGGACAGCCGGCCCTGATGACCGTTTATCGCAACGAGGATCGCTGGGACCGAAGCAACGTGGAATTCGACGGGAAGCGCATTCTGGCTTACGACAAGAAGAACCGGTCCCCGCGCATGCGCCACATTGACTACGGCCTGGGCGTCTTCGCGGCCGGCGTGTTCGAGGCTCTGCCGGCGGAGACCTTTTGCGATCTGGCCGACCTGTATCGCCAACTGCTGGCGGCCGGACAACTGGCGGCCTTGGAGGTCACCCAGCGCTTCTATCACATCGGGGATCGCCAGGCGCTGGAAGAACTGGAAGCCTGGCTGAGAACTTCTCGCGAGGTCAACACTGTGGAATTTGTGGAGCAGTATCTGGCGGAGGCGCGCGAGATCCTGGATCGGCTGGATCGCGCCTCGATCGAGAGTATGGTGCGGTTGCTGGCTGAAACCCGGGCCGCGGGCGGACGGCTCTTCATCCTCGGGGTTGGCGGCGGGGCCGCCCACGCTTCGCACGCGGTGAACGATTTTCGCAAGCTCGCCGGCATGGAAGCCTACGCCCCCACGGACAACGTTTCCGAGCTGACGGCGCGCACCAATGACGAAGGTTGGGCCACAGTATTCGAGTCCTGGTTGCGCACCAGTCGCTTGCGCGCCGAGGACGCCGTGCTCGTGTTTTCGGTGGGCGGCGGCGATGCCGAACGCAACGTCAGTGCCAATCTGGTGGCCGCGCTGCGCTACGCGCGAGCCGTGGGAGCGCGCATTCTGGGCATCGTGGGACGCGATGGGGGCTACACCGCTCAGGTGGCCGACGCCTGCGTGATTATTCCCACCGTCCATCCGTCCCGGGTGACGCCCCACACGGAGGCCTTCCAGGCTCTGGTCTGGCATCTTTTGGTGTCGCATCCCTCGCTCAAGCAGGCCGAGACGAAATGGGAGTCCGTGCGATGAGGCCGGCCGTGTTTTTGGATCGCGACGGGGTGCTGGTCCGGGCGCGCGTGGTCAACAGCAAGCCTTTCCCTCCGGCCAGCGCGGAAGAGATGGAGATCGAGCCGGGGGCGCGCGAGGCTTTGCGTCGGCTGGCTGAGCGTGGTTTCACGCTGGTCGTGGTCACCAACCAGCCGGATGTAGCCCGCGGCGGGCTCCCTGCCGAGGCCTTGCAAGAGATGCATCATCGCCTGATGGACGAACTGCCGCTGGAGGCAATCTGGACCTGTCCGCATGACGATGCCGACGCCTGCGCCTGCCGGAAGCCGAAGCCGGGTTTGATCCTCGAGGCCGCGCAGGCGCTCGGGATTGATCCGGCTTGCAGCTTCCTGATCGGTGACCGCTGGCGTGACGTGGAGGCGGCCCACGCCGCCGGGTGCACTGCCATCTGGCTCGACCGCGGCTACGACGAGCGCTCGCCCGGCGTGGAACCCGTCGCCCGCGTTCGCTCCCTGGACGAAGCGGTGGACTGGATTTTGAATCACACGATCAAGTGAGTCGAGAAAGATGAAAAGCCTTTCTGAGCTGCGCGTGAAAATTTTTGCCGACGGCGCGGACCGCGCGAAGATGCTCGAGCTGACGCACGATCCGCTCATCCGCGGCTTCACGACCAACCCCAGCCTGATGCGCAAGGCGGGCGTGAGCGACTACGAGGCCTTCGCCCGCGACATTCTGGCTGCAATCCCCGACCGTCCCATCTCGCTCGAGGTTTTCGCCGACGGGTTTGACGAGATGGAGCGTCAGGCGCACAAGATCGCGTCCTGGGGCGAGAACGTTTATGTCAAGATTCCTGTGACCAACACGCGGCGCGAATCTTCCTGTGAACTGGTGGGGCGGCTGGCGCATGCAGGCGTCAAGGTCAACGTCACGGCGATTCTGACCCTGCGGCAAGTGCGCGAAGTGGTGGCTGCGTTGGATGGAGGCGCCCCTGCCTGCGTCTCGGTCTTCGCCGGACGAATCGCGGACACCGGGCGCGATCCCGTGCCCGTGATGGCGGCGGCTGCGGAGCTGGTCCGGTCGGCGCCCAACGTGGAACTGATCTGGGCGAGCGTGCGCGAACTCTACAACATCGTGCAGGCGGACATGGCAGGCTGCCACATCATCACGGTGACGCCCGAGGTGCTGGCGAAACTGCCGCTGTGGGGCAAGGATCTGGAAGAGTACTCGCGGGAAACCGTGCGCACGTTTTACGAAGACGCTCGCCGGAGCGGCTACCGGCTATGAAGGTCCAGACCCGCCATCGGCGTTCATGATTCGCCTGCCTCGCAACGCCCAGATCTGGCTGCCCGGGTACTGCTGGAGCCGGCTGGCTGCAATCGGCCGGCCCCGCCCGCGCCGCTTGTGGTTGATGATCGCGGATCACTTCGAACCTTATTGGAAGAACCGCGATGACGGGTTGGCCCGGGAACGGGTCCGCCAGTGGCGCGAGCGTTGGCCCGAAATCGCTGCGCGGCGCCGGGACAGCACAGGCAACCCGCCGCGGTGGACGTTTTTCTACCCGCAGGAAGAATACCGGCCTGAGTTGATCGAGCCGCTGGCGGAGCTGGCCCGCGCCGGCATCGCAGACGTGGAAGTTCACATTCACCACGACGGCGAGGGGGAGCAGGATTTCCTGGAGCGCATGCAGCGCTATCTGGACGCGCTCGAGTCCCGTCACGGTCTGTTGCGGCGACGCGGGGGCCGCATCGCGTTTGGTTTCATTCACGGCAACTGGGCGCTGGACAACTCGCTTCCCGGCGGTCGCTACTGTGGCCTGAACAACGAGATCAGCCTGCTGCGCGATCTTGGCTGCTACGCCGATTTCACGATGCCCTCGGCGCCTGCGCCTTCGCAGGCACGCACGGTGAACCGGATTTACTGGGCGGTGGACGATCCGTCTCGCCCCAAGTCCTATGACCGGGGAGTTGCGGCGGAACCCGGGAGCGGGAGACGGGGCGACCTGCTGATGATACCGGGACCGCTGGGGTTGCGCTGGGTGCACCGGATCCGGCCGCGGATGGAAAATGGCGAACTGGGCGCGCATCAGCCGGTCACCGCCGGGCGCGTGCGGGCGTGGCTGGCCCTGGCCCCGCGGCTGGGCGACGAGGCCTTCCTGAAACTGTTCGCTCACGGCGCTCAGGAGAGACACCGGGCGGCGTTCTTGGGAGGCGAGCTGGACCGCTTGTTCGAGCTGGTCGGGGAGGAGACCTGCCGCCAGGGCTGCGAGCTGCGCTACGCCACGGCCTGGGAGCTTTATCTGGAGGTGGAAAGGATCCTCCTGGATGTCCCGGACCAGGTTGCGAAATCCCACCGCGATGTACTATAAAAGGACACGTCTTCGGGAAAGGGTGAGAGAAGGCCTTGGATTACAACAAGAAGACGGTTCTTGTCACTGGAGGGTTGGGCTTTATCGGCAGCAACCTGGCGATCCGGCTGGTCGAGCTCGGCGCCCGGGTCATCGTGGTGGACTCCTCGCGCCCGGGTTGCGGCGCCAATCCCTATAATCTTGCGCCCGTCGCGGACCGGATTGAACTGATTGCGAGGGACATCGGGGAGGCTGAGAAGTTCCGGGAGGTTCTCGCGCAGTGCGATGTGGTCTTCAATCTGGCCGGCGAGGTCAGCCACATCCACAGCATGATGGCGCCGGAGCGTGACCTGGAGATCAACGCGGCAGCCCAATTGCGCTTCCTGGAGGTCCTGCGGCGCGAGCGGCCCGGGGTCCGGGTGGTCTACGCGGGCACGCGGCAAGTGTATGGCGTGCCGAGGTACCTGCCTGTGGATGAAAATCACCCCGTGGAGCCAGTGGATTACAACGGCGTGCACAAATACGCCGCCAGTTTATATCACCTGATGCTCTCGCGGATGGGCGCGCTGGATGCGGTCGTGTTGCGGCTGACCAACGTTTACGGTCCGCGCATGGCGTTGCAAATTCCCTGCCAGGGCGTGCTGAGCACGTTTCTGCGCCGTGCTTTGCTCGGGCAGGATTTGGAGGTCTACGACGGCGGCGAACAACTCCGCGATCCGGTTTACGCGGACGATGTGGTGGATGCGTTCCTGCGGGCGGGCGCAGCGACCGGTTTGCCCGCGCGCACCTACAATGTGGCGGGTCCGGAGGCGCTTTCGCTGCGATGGATAGCGGAAATCATCGCGGAAGCGGCGGGAGTGCAGGTGGTCACGCAGCCTTTCCCCGCCGAGCGCAAGCGGATTGACATAGGCAGCTACGTGGGCGACTCTCAGAAGATCAGGCGCGATTTGGGTTGGGTCCCGCGCGTCCGTTTTGCCGAGGGCATTCGCGCCTCACTGGCCTGGTATCGCGAACACCTGTCCCATTATTTGGAAGCGGGCGGTCCGCCGTCCTGCGCCATGCCCGAGCATCAGGGACGCAAGCGCAAGCTGGCCTTGGTCCCGGCGCAATGAATCCCGCCGAATTTCACTTCCTGGCGCACGCAGAGGAAGAGTTCTGGTGGTTCCGGGGCATGCGGCGGATCCTGTTCGCGCTGCTGGATCCTCTCGCGCGCGGTCGTCGCATCGAGCGGGTGCTGGAAGCGGGTTGCGGCACCGGTCACTTCGCCCGCGAGCTGGAGCGACGCTACCGCTGGCGCGTCGTCCCCGTGGATCTGGCCTCGGAAGGGCTTGCGTACGGGCGTTCTCTGGGGGTGCAGAGGCTTGTGCAAGCCGACATCGCGCAACTTCCGTTTCCGGCGGCTCGCTTCGATGCGGTGTTCTCGCTGGACGTCCTGGTCCACTTCCCCGCCGGCGAAGAAGGCCGTCCGGTGGCCGAACTGCTTCGGGTTCTCAAGCCGCGAGGGCTGCTGATATTGCGTACGGCGGCGCTGGGCATCCTGCGAAGCCGGCATTCCGAGTTCACGGGGGAGCGCCAGCGTTTTACGGCAAGCCGGTTGCGGCGCGCAGTGGAAGAACGCGGCGTCCGAGTCTTGCGGATGACTTATGCCAACTCGCTTTTACTCCCCGTGGCGCTGGCCAAGTTTCGCATTTGGGAGCCGTTGCTGCGCAAGCCGCCCGCCAGCGGCCTGGCGCCGATTCCGGCGTGGTTGAACCGGATGCTCGGCTGGCCGCTCAGGGTGGAATCATGGCTGCTCAGGGCCGGCGCCCGGTTTCCGCTCGGACAGTCGTTAATCCTGATCGGGGAAAAGGCCGCCTGAACGTGGTCAGGGCTTCGAGGTTTTCTCCGGCGGACGCTCCAGCGCCACTTGCTCGCCTGCCCGCAGGCCTTCGCGAACCACGACGTGGGTCTGATTGCGCGACCCCAACTGGACCTGGCGCTTCTCGAAACTGTTGCCACGCTTGACGTAGACGAAGTGCCGGCCGTTTTCCGTGTGGACAGCGTGCAGCGGCGCCATGAGCACGTTGTCTTCCTTCTCGATCTCTACGTCAGCCCAGGCGGACAGATCGGGCAACAACCGCGGGTCAGTGCCGTGGATGGCGATGCGGATGGGAACGGTGCGAAGCCAGTAGCTCTCGCCACGGCCGGGCCGGACCGCCAGCGCGCCGATGGCGTACACGGTACCGGGGAATTCGAGGCCGGGGAAAGCGTCCAGGCCCACTCGCGCGGGCTGGCCCACGCGCAGCAGGGTGTTTTCCGCCTGGTTGATGGCGCCCTCCAGTTGCATGCTGCTCAGATCAACGACCTTCAGGATTTGCTGACCCGGCGAAACCTGATCACCTTCCCGGATCTGGGCCATCTCGCCCGAGCGGAAGATCTGCTGCATCACCACCAGGCCGTTCATGGGGGTGCGGATCGAGAACCGCTTGAGATCCTCTTCGTGATTCTCCACTTGAATTTGCTCGCGCTTGTGCGCGATTTCCAGGATTCGCAAGTCGGCGGCATGTCGCTGCTTGGTCAACTCGACCTCGGCCAGAAGTTGTTTGTAGTTGGCTTCGGCTTCCTCGGCGCGGATGCGGTAGAGCTCGCGCTCGAGTTCGGTTTTGACCTCAGCCGCCTTCAAGTCCAGCAGCGCCTTGTCCCAGTTCGCCTTCGCGACACGTAGCGTCTGCTGGAGTCGCTCCCAGTCCACGGCCTGCTCGGCGAGTCGCTTCTTGATGTTATTGGCTGCCTGGGCCAGCCGATCCTTGTGGTCATCAATGTGGTCAATGAGGCTTTGGGCGTCGATTTCAGCAACGACGTCGCCGGCTTTGACCAGCGACCCCGGTTGGGCCAGCCTGAGCAGGGTCATGCTGCGGCCGGAATCGGGTGCGCGGACCCGCGGGACGGTGATGTTGGCGAAATTCCTCGCGGAAGTTTGACCGGTGACCCGGATCGTGCGCTTGAACGTCCCCTGCACCACCTGTGCGGTTTTCAGCGCGGCCGGGGGCGGCCCCCCGGCGAACTGGGTTCGCAGGGCAAGCCAGGCCAGAAGCCCGACAATGACGAGCAACACGCTCACCGGTATCACGAGCCTCCGGCGTGAGGGACGGCGCTCAGGAGCGGGCACCGGGCGCAAAGGCGCCGGTTCCGGCTTGGGGACAGGAAGCGGCTGCGGCAATCCGGCCATTGCTACTAACACCCAGTCTATTTCAATTGGGAAGGCGAGCGCCCGACGCGGACAGGTTACCCGGAGGTTTGCCTCCGGTTTGATAGAATGCATGCCGTGGAGCTGAGCGTATTCACGTGCATGCTCATCGCGTCGCTAGCCTCACAACCCGGCTGGACGCCTTTGTTCGACGGCAAGACCCTCGATGGCTGGGAGGTCATTGGCGAGGGCGTGTGGACCGTCATGAGTGACGGCACGCTTCTCGGCCAGTGCGATCCGCGCAAGCCCTGCCAGCATCAGTCCTGGCTGTATACCAAGAAAGAATTCGGCGAGTACGATCTATACCTGGAGTTTTGGACCCGCCTGGGCGGCAATAGCGGCGTCTCCATCCGTGATACTTCCCGGGCTCGTTGGGCCGTGGGCGCCGAATACGATCGCAACCGCACCCCCTCCCACATCGGTTACGAAATTCAGATCATTAACGGATACCCGGACCGCTTCCTTACCGGCAGTATCTACAACCTGGTTCCTGCCGACGATCCCGACATGCGCAACGACTGGAACACGCTCGAGATCGAATCGCGCTTCGATCGGATCCGCGTGAAGCTGAACGGCAAGCTGGTTGCCGAGCACCCGGGGTTGCCCGATCGTCCCAAGGTCGGGCCGATCGGTTTCCAGCTTCACGATCGGAACAGCATCGTCATGTTCCGCAACATCCGGATCCGCGAAATTACGCCGGCCGCGTCGAACCGGGATTAGCGGCGTCCCGCGATCAGCCTGAGCGCCGTCTCCAGGCCGCCGGCGCGCTGAATTCCGGGCACGAAAAACTGCTCCACGAAATCCTGGTCGCTGCCGGTGAATTCGCCAAGGCTGCTCGCCATTTTGACTTCCACCGGGGCCAGCGCCGCCGCGAACAGGCACCACACGCGCGCCTTGCCCAGGCCAATCAGTTCGACGGGACCGGGGCGCCGCTGACTGAGCCAGCGCAGGGCAGTGAGAAGGTCCTGAAGGCGGTTGGCGTCGTCGCTCTGATTGAAGCAGAGGAAGTGCCGGTGCGAGCGGTCGCGCGGCGCCACCGCGGAACCGGTCTGGAAGGCGTCAATCATCAAGACGGGCCGTTTGGCCTTGAACAGCGCGGACACCTCCGGGCTGCGGCGCGCGGCCTCGGCGCCCTCGGAGTGGACGATGAGAGCGGGCGCGCCCGTTCCATCCAGCCAGATGCCCGGGATGCGATCGCCCTTGCCCGCGCGGCTCAGCAGGATCCGTTCCCCACGCAGCTCGCTGAGGACTTCGCCGGGCCATTCCACTGCCACGTTGAGACGCAGCCGCTCGCGCAGCATTTCCAGGTCGCGACATTCAGCCGCCTGCCGCCGCGCCATGTCTTTCCACAGGCGAAACAGCCCGGCGTAATCCAAAGCGCCCGCAGGCAGAGTGCGGTTGTGCAGGGCCAGCATGTCCTGGAGCTTTTCCACGCGGATGCTTCGCTCGGTCAGCTTCTTGGGATCCGTCTCGCCCAGCACGTGCTTGCCGAAGAACCGGTAGACCGCCTCGCGGCTGGCCTGATTGTAGTTGTGCGGCGCGTCTATGTGCACGTTCTCGACGTTGTCCGGCTGGCCGTAAAGGGCGTAGATGCTGCGCACGGCCGGAAATTCTTCCTGCGGCGTATTGCGCGTCCAGTCGCCGGTCGCCGAGACCAGCAACAGCGGCCGCGGGGCCATCATGGCCGCGAACTCGACATTGAACGCTCCCAGCCGCAGGTTCGGCGCGTTCTCGCACACGCATCCACCTTGCATGATGGCGGAAACCATATTTACGGGAGCGGCGAACTTGATGCGGTCGTCCACCGCCATGAGCAGAAACGTCTGCGTGCCCCCGCCGGAGGCGCCGGTGGCGCCGATGCGATCGGGGTCCACGTCGGGGAGGGATTGCAGAAAGTCCACCGCGCGAATCGAGTTCCAGAGTTGCAAGCCCAGCGGACTGAACGACCAGAGCTGCTCGGCCGGCCCACCGAACGTGTGCGGCGTCTGGATGGTGTCGTTGTATCCCACCATGTCGTAGGCGAAGACGACGTAGCCTTGGCGGGCCAGGTTGATGCACCGCGCCGGGATCGAGCCCAGCGGCTGGTGCTCCAGACGCCCGTAATTCCAGTGCCCGTGGGGCGAAGCCACGGCAGGGAAGCGCCCGGAACGGCCGAGCGGGCGATACAGGTTGCCACCTAGATAGTAGCCGGGCAGCGTTTCCAGAAG
>Ga0197142_1002831_pt1 | contig 14915 bp, 16 predicted proteins | sample GBS60_MetaG_FD_148614 | JGI IMG/M metagenome (GOLD analysis project Ga0197142, IMG submission 148614) | Sediment microbial communities from Great Boiling Springs, Gerlach, Nevada, United States - GBS 60_MetaG | ecosystem: Environmental > Aquatic > Thermal springs > Hot (42-90C) > Sediment... | reverse complement strand
TCGCGGGGGCAGCCGCTTCGCTCGAAAAGGCGCCAGCCAGGACGGAGAGCACGGTCGGATCGGGGCCCAGCGGGCAGTCGGCCAGGATCTTGCCGCCGAAGAGCTGGCTCGTCACCACGAGCTGCCCGTCGCGCTCCTCGACCGCCCGGCAGTAGGCGACCAGCGGCCAGCCGAGCCGGGCAGCGACTACGGCCGCGACGTCCATGCCGAGCGAGGTGTTGGGAACCAGCACCAACCAGGGGGCGGTCTCCCGCGCCACCGCCTCTAGCGCGCGCTGGGCTGCCATCGGGTTGAAGAGGTGAAGCGTGGGGTGATCCATTACCAGGACGCGGTCGGACGGGAGGCTCGCGGCAAGCGAACTCGCTCCGTCGCCGAGGAGCAGCGCATCGACTGCGCTCGGGCGTGAAACGGCGATCCGCCGGGCGAGACCGACGAGTTCGAACGTCACGTCGGTGAGCTGGCCATCGAGCTGCTCGGCGAGGACGAGGATCCGTTCTGCCATCCGTCTGCCTCCACTCTCTCTCAGCACAGCCCGCGCGCCCGCAGGATCTCGAGGATCCGCTCGGCCACCTCGCCCGGGCGACCGGTCAGCATCTCAGCTTGGCTCGCAGCCTCCGGCACCCGCAACCGAGCGACTCCCGGCGCGCTCTCGGCCGGGACGTCCACCTCGACCTCCTCGATCGTCGCCTCGCGCATCGCCTGGCGTACCCTGCCCACCGGCACGTAGCGTGGCGTCGCGCGCGCCGCCTGGATACCGAGCACCGCCGGCGTCGCCAGCTCCAGCTCCAGCGTGAGGCCACCCCACAGTTCCTTGCGGGCACGAACCGCGCCATCGACCAATTCGGTACCGATGACGACCCCGGTATGTGGCCAGTCGAGCAGGGCAGCCAGCGTGGGGGCGAGCTGCCCGTCAAGGTCGTCCGGCGCTTGGACACCGGTGAGGACGAGCCGCGGCGACAGTTCCTGCAGCACCGGCGCGAGCAGTCCTGCCAGCGCGCGGGTACTCAGCCAGGCGCTCTCGAAATCGCCGACGAGCTTGACGGCACGCTGGGCTCCCTTTGCCAGCGCGGTGTAGAGGGCCTGGTCGAGCTCGCCAGTGGTGTCGACACCGATCACCACCACGTCCTCGCCGGTCACTTCGCGCAGGAGCAGCGCTTCCTCCAGCGCATGCTCGTCGTACTCGTTGACGACGTAGGCGACGCTGTCCCGATCGAGGTCGGTTCCCGACGGGTCGATGGCGAGTTCCTCGACGACGTCGGGCACCTGCTTGAGCACTACGGCGAGCGTCATGCTTGAGCCGGCTCCTCTCCGATCAACCCCATCGCCTCAGCGAGGAGTTCCGCGATGTCCCGGACACGCAGCTGCCCTTCCTGGCCAGTCGACTTGACGGCATCCTCGAAGCGCGAGACCTCGTAGGGGCAGCAGATCACCAGCGTATCGGCGCCGGTCGCGACCGCCTCGAGCACGCGCTCCTCGGACAGGCGCCGTCGCTGGTGGCCAGCTGCGAAACTGTCGAGCCACATGCCGCCGCCACCACCACCGCAGCAGTACGAGTTCTGCCGGCAGCGCGGCATCTCGGTGAACTCCACTCCAGGCAGGGCTTCGATGAGCTGGCGTGGCGCGTCGTACTCCCCGTTGTGCCGGCCCAGGTAGCACGGGTCGTGGAACGTCAAGCGGTAGGGGAGCTGGCGGGTGAGCAAGGGGCGCAGGCGTGGCAGCTCGTGGGCCAATAGCGTGGTGTAGTGCCAAACATCGTACTGGCCACCGTACTTCGGGTACTGCTTGCGGAAGGCGTTGAGCGCGTGCGGGTCGGTCACCACGATGTGCTGGAACTCGTACTTGGAGAGGGTACGGATGTTCTCCTCGGCGAGCATCTCGAAGAGTCCGTGCTCGCCGGCCAGCCGCTGGGAATCGCCAGCACACTTCTCCTCGCGGCCGAGGATCCCGAAGTCGAGCCCGAGTGCGTGGAAGACGCGCGCGAGCGCGATGGAGGCATCGATCCCGCGGGGGTGATAGGAGGGATAGCACTCCACCCACCAGAGCCACTCCACGGGGCGCTGGATCTGGTGCAGGATCGGCACCGGCACACCGGCGTTCTTGACCCAGGCTTCGCGCTTGCGCGGCGGCTGCCCCAACGGGTTCCCGTACCGAGCGGTGTTCTCGAGGGCCTCTTGCAGCTCAGCGGGCAGCGGGCGGCCGCTGAGCAACGCCTGCTCACGGGCAGCAGGCATGATCTGCACCATATCGACCTGCTTGGGACAGACCCGGAGACAGTTCATGCAGGTCGTGCAGAGCCAGAGGTCAGGCGAGTCGAGGAGGTTGAGACCGGTCTGCGCCTTGCGGTACAGCTTGCGCGGGCCGTAGTCTCCCACGACGTCCACCGGGCAGACCGGGACACACTTGCCGCACTGGTAACACCAGGCGAACGACTCCGCACCGGGGAGGCTGGCGATCTCGTCGATCAACTCGGGGGTGTAGTCCCAGATCACGCGCTGGCCGAACATCCGGTTCCACGGGCCGGAAATGTCCACCCCCTCGACGATCGCGGTGTCCTCTTCCCAGACTGTCTCGACCTTGCGCACGCTCCCGTCCACGAGCGACTCCTCTCATGCAGCAAGGCGCCTGCGCGTCGGCGGCAGGCCGAGGAGGCGCCTGGCCAGATCCGGGAGTGAGGGCAACAGGCGGTTGAACTCGCGGCTCAGTCGCCAGTTGGTGATGCCATACAGGTAGACGCTGTAGGCGGCGGCCAGGAACGCGTCGACGGCGAAGGGGCCGATCTCCGGATCGTCGAGCAGTGCAGGCCGGAGCAAGCCGCTGTCCTGCCCGAGCTCTGCTCCCATTGCCACGAGCGGACGCAACTGGCGATACCGTGCGCCGATGCCGGGTGCCTCCAGCGCATGGGTGGATGAAGCCAGCAGCGGCAAAATCCCGGTACCGTGCTCGATGTCCCACAGCCACCTTGTCCAGAGCCAGTAGCGGGCCGGTACCCGCAGATGGAGCAGCCCGGTAGCGAACTCGAGCGCCAGCCGCCGATCCACGCGGCCGCAATCGGCCAGGAAGCGATCGAGCCGCATTTCGACCGGCTCCTCCTCCCAGAAGAGACTGGGGAGGGCCACGCGGACCGGGGTCGTCACGACCCAGCCACAGAGCATCGAGGCCTGGCGCTGGGTCGCCGTCAGCGCACGGGCGAGCTCGGCACAGTCACTCGAGGTGTCGAGCTCGCGCCCGCCTGCCACCGCCTCCACAAGGCCAGCGAGTCGCCGACGCCGAGCGACGAGCTCCTGGGCGATGGCAGTCACGTCGTCTGGTGAGACTTGCTCGAGCCCTTCGCGGAGGGTCTCTACAAGTTCCGGATCCTCCGGGCCGATCTTTGGTTTGACCAGGTGACTGAAGCGGAGCGGCTGACTCATGATCGCGCTCCTAGCGCGTTCCCCGGATATCGCGTCCCCAGACGCTGGCACTGAAGAGCGGGCCGAGCACGCAGACGTCGAAGATGCCGGCCGCGAGCGGGACAAGCCCGATGATTCCCAGCACCCAGACCCAGGTGCCCTGGACGACCAGGAGACCGAGGAGGACGAGCACGATTCCCACCACGATCCGCAGCAGGCGCCCAGCACCGCTGGCCAGAAAGACGAGGAACGGGTTGCGCTTGGTCGGTACCGCCATTCCAGCCCTCCAGGTGCGCAAGAGGCCACTCGGGAGCAGCGTCACCTCGATCTGTGAGCGTCATCGCACCGCTGCCACCTGCCGGATGGTCGCCACGGCGCGGGCTGCCGCCATCCCGGCCGTCGCGAAGGTGTCATCGAGGTCAGCCGGCCGAGCCGCAGCGCCGACGACGAAGACCCCAGGACGAGAGGTCGCCACCGGATCGAGGCCGCTCGAGCCACCGGCCTCGATGTAGCCGTACTTGTTCTGGGCGAGCCCGAGCATCCGGGCCACCTGGCGCGTGCCGCTGCTCGGCTCCATGCCGACTGAGAGCACCACCAGGTCGACGGTCACCTCCATCGGCCGACTCATGGTGGTGTCCTCTCCGCGGATCAGGAGCTTGTCCCCCTTGGGCAAGATCTCGCTGACGATCCCTTTGACGTAGTTGACCTTGTAGCGCTCCTGCGCGGGCCAGTAGAGCTCGTTCTCCCAGTAGCCGTACATACGCATGTCGATGTAGAAGATGAAGACCCGAGCCTGCGGGAGCTGCTGCTTAATCTCGATCGCCTGCTTGGAGGCGATGCCGCAACAGACCTTGGAGCAGAACTCGTTCCCGATCTGCCGGTCGCGCGACCCCACGCACTGTATGAAGGCGACACGCTCGGGCGGCTGCCCATTGGAAGGCCGCACAACCTGATGCGCCTTGAGCATCGCCTCCATGTCGCCGAGCGTGACCACGTCGGGGAACGAGTAGTAGTTGTACATCTGGGTCTCGCGACCAGGGTCGAAGTGCTGGAAGCCGGTGGCAACGATGATGGCCCCGGCCAGGCGCTCCTGAGTCTCCTGCCCATGGCGGAGCGTTACGCGGAAGGCGCCGGCCTCGCCTGCACAGGCGACCACCTCGGTACCGGTCAGCACTTCCACCAAGGGGTCGCCCATCACCGCCGCGACCAGCTCGCCGATCGCCTCCTCCGCGTCGCGGAAGCCGTGGGTCAGCTTGGCGTAGTGCTCGGCGTCCGGCGCCCCGCCAAGCCGGTGACGTCGCTCGACGAGCAGCGCCGGCTGGCCCAGCGAGGCCACGGTACGCGCTGCCTCTAGCCCGCCCGGGCCACCACCGATGACGAGAACCGGAGAGATCTCCTGCAGCACGGCCATCTCCTTCAATGAGCTCGATGATCCCGCTCACGGGTGAGCGCCGGGCGCTCGGCATCGTCCCAGGTCAAGCCCGGCTTCTCCCCGCGCTCGATCGCGGCGAGATCCTCCTCGAACTCTTGCCAGTGCCGTTGCCAGTCGAGCCCGAGCTTCTCCAGCAGCGGCCGCCAATCGGTGGAGTGCCAGTGGAGTTGGAGCACGCGGAAGGGGTGGGCCCCCATCGCCAGGGCAGCCACCTGGGAGTCGGCCAGAACCGGCACCCCGACCCGGCGCTTGTGCGCCTTGGCGGCGAACTGGCTCTTGTCGAGCGTGGTGACGCAGCCAGTATCGTGGGTCACTGTCATGTCGGGGTCGACCTCGTCGCGCATCACCTCGATCTTGCGCAGGACAGCGAACGAGCGGGTGAAGTCGCGCTGTACCAGGATGTGGCGGAAGCCGAAGCCGCAGCAGTCGAACCAGGTCGAGTAGTCGGCCACGGTGATCCCGAGGGCCTTTAGCAGCGCGGTGACGGTCGCGGTGCGCTGGCCGCCGTAGATATCCGGGTCGTAGATGGCGTCCTCGGCGACGATCTTGTAGTAGTGGCAGGCCGGGTGCACGCAGGCGGTCACGCTGGACATGTCGACGACCTGGCGCTCGGCGATCCGGTGACGCATGACGTGCACCCACTCACTGTAGTGGACGATCTCCTCGGGGACCACGAGCGGCTTGCCGAGCTTGTCCAGGACGCGCCGCACTTGGTCGCGCAGGTCGGCGTGGTGCACCAGTTGCTCGCGCAGCTCCTTGTAGTGGCCGTAGCTCGTGCCGCAGTGGATCAACGGGTAGTAGCCGGTCTCGTAGGCGGCGGCGAAGTTGCGGCACATCACCAGGATCTGAGCAGCCGCATTGGAGGTAGCGGACGCGTAGTAGTTCCAGCCGGTGCAGGAGGTCTGGTCGGTCGGATCGTGGTAGTCGAGCCCGAACTGCCGGTTGAGCCAGAGGATCGAGGTCGTGTAGCCGGGGATGTGACCGCACTGGCCACACGACTTGTGGTGCCACAGGTGATCGATCGGCACCTTCTTGACCCGGCCGAACTTGGTGGTGACCTCGACGTAGGGCTCGGGTACCCGCTGGACGAGCAGCTCGCCGCGTGCCTCCAGCTCGAACAGCTCCTCCCGCAGGTCTGAGCGGGGGGCTGCCTCGGGGTCGGGGCGAACAGGCAAGCCCTTCTTCTCGCGGATCTCGCTCAGTGGGGAAAGGCGCTCGCTCATGACGCAGCCTCCAGTTCTTCCTCCATCAGCTCGACGAGCAGTTCGTAGAGTCCCTCGTCGACCTCCCGGATGACCTCCATGTTGCCGGTCTCGAACCAGATGACGTAGAGCTCGCGGAGCGTGCGGTCGTCGGTGCGCCATGCGGCATCGGTAAGGTTCCGCATGGTGTCGACGGGGATCGCTTTGCGCCAGGTGTGCATGTGCTGGCTGAACTCGCGCACCCAGGGGCCCCAATCGGGGAAGAAGTCGGGCTGGAGCATATCGGGGGAGACCTGGTTCCCCTTGAGCATGATCTTGTAGATGACGCGGCTGTACCCCTGCAGCGCCTGTTGCGCCCGCTCCAGGCCGTGCCGCACCGCGACCTCGCGGATCAGGGTGACCAAGCCGCCCGGGTTGTTGCCGCGCGGACAGCGCACGCAGGAGAAGCACTGGGCGCAGTTCCAGATATCGTCCATCAGGATCTCGTAGAACCGGTCGATGTCTTCCCGGCTGAGCGCCTGGGCGATCACCCGGGGACTGAAGTCGTAGAACCGTGCCGAGGGGCAGACCGCGACGCAGATGCCACACTCGTAGCACCCGTAGAGGAAGTCCCCGTACCGTGGGTCGGCGACGACCTCTTCGAAGAGCCGCCGCTTCTCCTCGTCCGGCACCTCGGTGTAGGCTCCCCCGCCCTTGACTGGGTTCCATGTCGCGCTCACCGCGCACCTCCTGTGGTGGCACCGAAGGCGCCGTCGATCCGCAGCCAAAGCTCTTCGACCGTGGGTGCCCCGACGCGGCGCGCTCCGTCTACGACGACCGTCGGCACCACGACGACACCAGCCTCTCCGGCACGCTTGCGGCCCCGCGCGCTGGCGAGACTGACCACGTCGAGCTCGACCTCGCCCGGCCGCTCGCCACAGAGCTGCTTGGCAGCGGTGAGCGCCTCCCGGCAGCCGGAGCAGAGCGGGCTGCGACACCGCACGATCTGGACCACGGCATCTGACAGCCTTCGCAATGCACGCACTCGTCCAAGTGACGGAGCACCCTGCCGGCCACCGCCATCTCGGCCGCAGCCGACTCGGCGAGCTACGTCTCCCGGTCGCGGCTCAGGTCGTGGGGCACCGCGCGTGCCCAACCAACCGGCGGTCTCGAGCACCCCCCACGGTGTGCCGACCGGGCCACGTCTTCCGTAGCGGTGGCCGGCGTCGTGGTGGGTGGTAACGGTGAGCAACCGGGCCACCTCGGACCAGCGCAGGGTGGCTGTCTCGTCCGGCTCCGGGCGCACCCAGGCCTGTTTCTCGATCCGGTGGTCCAGGTCCAACGGCACGGTACAGCTCCTGACCAGGGCGTCGGGGTGATGACCGGCCGTCATCTCAGAAGGCGACCACTGCATCCGCTTCGAGCGCCATCATGTTGAAGGCGGCGCCTCCAATCATCTGCACACCGTCGATGAGATCCTCGATGGTCAGGCCGTGGAGGTCGAGCGAGGGCTGGCAGACGTAGAGCGTCACGCCCAGGTCGAGCGCCTGGTCGATGAAGTGCTTGAGCTTCGCTCCGCCGCCACCGGCTTTCGGGACAACGAGTGTCTCCGGTACCCCTTTGCGCAGGAGCGTCGGGCCGTTCATCGTGAAGTAGATTGCGGCCTCGATCTCCATCGCGGCGGCCGCGGCGGCGAGGAAGAAGGGGGTGGCACTGCGCTCCGGGGTGTCGACTCCGTGGGTCTGGACGTAGAGGATCTTTTTGGTCGTCTCCTCGCTCACGTCGTCCTCCCGCTGATTGTCGATGTCGTGCCTGCGTACGAGGCAGAGGCGGGCCTAGATGAAGAGCGAGACATCAGCATCGGAGGCGAACTCGAGGAACGTGGCGGCACCCCCGACGGAGCACTCCGGGATGAAGTCCTCCTTCTTGAAGCCGAAGACGTCCATCGTCATCTGGCAAGCGATCAAGTTCACGTCGGCATCGACGCAGAGCTGTCTGAGCTCGCGCAGCGAGGGCACCCCCTTCTGCTCGAAGGTCTGCTCCATCAACGAGGTCGCCAGGAGGCTGAAGCCGGGTAGCGCCTCGACGAGCGCGGGAATCGGCCAACTGATCTGACGCAACGCGGGGGGGCCGAATGGCATCTTCAACGGCATCGCGGGGTTGCCGAGGGGGCTGACCTTGGGCTCGTAGTCCCGCAGGAGCAGGGGCAGGCCGTAAAAGGTGAAGAAGATCCCGACTTCCCACCCCATGGCTGCGGCGGTCGAGCCGAGGATGAAGGGAGGATAGGCAAAGTCGAGCGTACCCTTGCTGGCAATGATCGCGAGGCGCTTGGGTGCATCGGGGTCGCGACGAGCCATCGACAGCCCTCCTCTCCTCAACGGACACGCCGGAAGTAGAAGACGTACTTCCCGCCTTCCTGGTGCGAATCGACCAGCTCGTTGCCGGTCTGGCGCGCCCAGGCTTCCATGTCGGCCGGGGAACCGGGATCCGTGGCGATCACCTTCAGCATCTGTCCCGGTAAGATCTCTTTGATTGCCTTGGACGTCCGAACCACCGGCAGCGGACAGAGGAGGCCGCTGCAGTCGAGGACGCGATCCGGCTGGAGCACGTCCGTCATCGTTCACCCCTCTCGGATCGAGACACCATACTCGGGTAGAGTACTCTCGGCAGTGCCGCTATTATAGGAGGGGAGACGGATGCTGTCAAGCCCCCCGCAGCGCACGACCGTGTTGGTTGGAGGCAGAGAGGCGGTCTCCCAGCAATGGGCGTGCCGGGGCGACCTGAGCCGTGGTAACCTTGACATCGACTGTATCAAGCCCTATCCTTGCAATGTCTAGCACTCGATCGAACTGAGTGCTAACTGGACGGGAACCGTGGAGCTGACCGAGCGACAGCAGTCGATCCTGAAGTATGTGGTCGAGGAGTACATCCGGACCGGCCGAGCCGTCGGTTCGAAGGCGCTGCTCGAGCGGTTCCCACTCGGCGTCAGCTCGGCGACGGTGCGGAACGAGATGGGGCTGCTGGAGGCTCTCGACTACTTACAGCAGCCGCATACCTCGGCGGGGCGCGTGCCGACCGAGCGCGGTCTGCGCTACTACGTCGAGCACCTGATGCAGACCGCTGAGCTCTCGCTGGCCGAGCAGCTGACGATCAGCCACCAGTTTCGCCAGGTTGAACAGCAGGTGGCGAGCTGGCTGAAGCTGGCAGCTGCTGTGCTCGCTGATGCCAGCGGCAACCTGGGGCTGGTGACGCCCCCACGCGCGCGCGTCGAGCGAGTGCGGCACTTCGAGCTGATCAACCTACGCGGGCGGCTCGCGCTGCTGGTTTTGGTGACGCAGTCCAGCGCGATCCACCAGTCGCTCCTCCAGTTCAGTGAGCCACTCGACCAGGCGACGTTGAGCGGGTTGAGCCGGCGTCTGAACGCAGAGATCCGCTGGCTCAGCCGTGAGGAGATCGAGCGTCGAGCTCAGGGGACGAGCCCGGTCGCGAGCCAGGTGCTCCGCTGCATCGCCGAGGCATTGTCCCAGATCGAGCGGCAACAGCGCAGCGAGCTGTACGCCGAGGGGCTCGATCGGGTGATCCGCCAGCCGGAGTTCATCCAGGGCGACCTAGCACGCGCACTGCTGGAGATCCTGCGCGGCGGGATGATCCTCTCCGTCCTCTTGCCCCAGCTCGAGCCGGGCGACGAGGTGCGGATCCTGATCGGCTCCGACCTGGGGCTGCACGAGCTGAGGCCGTTCAGCGTCGTGCTCTCCTCGTACCGCGCGGGGACGGAGAGCAGCGGGATGCTGGGAGTCCTCGGGCCACAGCGAATGGCCTACGCCCGGTCGATTGCCATGGTGCGCTATCTCGCCCACGTGATGTCGCGCCTGATGGGCGAGCTCTACGGTGAGATCGAGGACGTCGACAGTGACGACGGAGTGAAGGAGCTGTTGCACTGATGGACGAGGAGCGGCACAGAGACGTGACATCTCCCGAGCCGGAGCTGGAGGCCACATCTGATCATGGACAAGACCTGGTACAGGTACAGGCGGAGCTGGCAGTTTCCGAGGAGCTGCGAGTACCCCCCACATCGGCCGACACCGGAGAGCTGGAGCGGCTTCGGCAGGAGCTCGAGGAGCAACGGCACCTCGCGGAAGACTACCTCGACCAGGCGCGACGGGCGCGCGCCGAACTCGTCAACTACAGGCGGCGAGTGCAACAGGAGATGGACGAGCTTCGGACGCACGCCCACGCACACTTGATCATGAAGCTCCTGCCGGTTCTCGACGACTTCCACCTGGCTAGCGCCAGCATCCCCGAGGAGGAGCGCCAGAATCCCTGGATCCAAGGCCTACTGCTGATCGAGCGGAAACTCTGGAACGTGCTCGAGACCGAGGGGGTCAGGGGGATCGACGCGGTGGGCATGCCGTTCAACCCAGCAGAACACGAAGCGATCGCACTCGACGCGGGGGAAGGTGAGGAGCAGGTGGTCGTTGAGGAGGTGCGTCGCGGCTACATGCTGGGTGGTCGGGTGCTCCGCCCGTCGCTGGTACGCGTGGGGCGCCGGACCAGGCAAGGGCAGGAGACGGAGGGGGAGCAGCAGCGGGAGCGATAAGTCGACAGGCGGAACGGAGACGAGTCTGGTGAGGGAGTACGATGGGACGAGTCATTGGTATCGACTTGGGAACAACCAACTCGGTCATGGCGGTCATCGAGGGGGGCGAGCCGGTCGTGATCCCGAACGCTGAGGGGGAGCGACTGACGCCGTCGGTGGTAGCGATCACCTCCACCGGTGAGCGCCTAGTCGGCCGCTTCGCCAAGCGGCAGGCGATCACGAACCCGGAGAACACGATCTATTCGGTCAAGCGCTTCATGGGACGCCGCTTCGATGACCCGGAAGTGCAAAAGACCATGAAGCTCGTGCCGTACAAAGTGCGGCGCGCGCAGAACGGGGGGGTCGAGATCAAGATGGGCGAACGCTGGTACAGCCCGCCGGAGATCTCGGCCATGATCCTGCAGAAGCTGAAGGCGGATGCCGAAGCGTATCTCGGCGAGAAGGTCGAGAAGGCGGTCATCACGGTGCCGGCTTACTTCGACGACAGTCAGCGCAACGCGACCAAGGACGCTGGTCGGATCGCTGGGCTGGAGGTCTTGCGCATCATCAACGAGCCGACCGCCTCGGCGCTCGCCTACGGGCTGGACAAGAAGTCGGAGGAACAGATCGCCGTCTACGACCTCGGAGGGGGCACCTACGATATCTCGATCCTCGACATTTCGGAGGGCGTATTCCAGGTGCTGGCTACAAACGGGGATACCCATCTGGGCGGCGACGACTTTGACCAGCGGATCATCGACTGGCTGGCTGACGAGTTCAAGAAGCAGGAAGGGATCGACCTGCGCCAGGATCGGATGGCGCTGCAGCGCCTGAAGGAAGCGGCCGAGAAGGCGAAGATCGAGCTCTCCAGCGTGCAGCAGACCGAGATCAACCTACCGTTCATCACCGCTGACGCGACCGGGCCCAAGCACTTAGTCATGACGCTGACCCGCTCAAAGCTGGAGCAGCTCGTGGCCGACCTGGTGGAGCGCACGGTGCCGCCGATGGAACAAGCGCTCAAGGATGCCGGCTTGAGCAAGACCGAGGTGGATGAAGTCGTCCTCGTCGGTGGCCAGACGCGGATGCCGCTCGTCCAGCGCAAAGTCTCGGAGTTTTTCAACAAGGAGCCGCACAAGGGGATTAACCCGGACGAGGTGGTGGCTATCGGCGCAGCGATCCAGGCCGGCGTCCTGGCAGGTGAAGTGCGCGAGGTGCTGCTGCTCGACGTCACGCCGCTGACTCTGGCCATCGAGACACTGGGCGGGGTGGCCACGTCGATCATCCCCCGCAACACGACTATCCCGACCCGGAAGAGCCAGATCTTCACCACCGCCTCTGACAACCAGACACAGGTCGAAATCCATGTCGTCCAGGGCGAGCGGCCGATGGCCGCGGACAACAAGACGCTGGGCCGCTTCATCCTTGACGGGATCCCCCCGGCGCCGCGCGGGGTGCCGAAGATCGAGGTCACGTTCGATATTGACGCGAACGGGATCCTGAACGTCTCAGCACGTGACCTGGCGACCGGGCGCGAGCAGAAGATCACGATCACGGCCTCGAGCGGCCTCACGGAGGAAGAAATCCGGCGGATGATCCGCGAGGCGGAGGAGCATGCCGAAGAGGATCGTCGGCGACGGGAGGCGATCGAGTTCCGTAACCAAGCGGAGGCGCTGGTCTACCAGGCGGAGAAGACCTTGAACGAGTACAGCGACCGGGTGCCATCCGATCTGAAGCTGAGCCTCGAAAGCAAGATTGCGGCGGTCAAGGAGGTCTTGGAGCGCGATCCGGAGAACGTACAACGGTTGCGGCCTGTCTACGACGAGCTGGCGCGGACGCTTTCGCAGGTCGGGGCCCGAATGTACGAGCAGACCGGCGCGAGCGGCGGAACCGGGCCCGACGGCTCGGCGACCGAGCGCGCTGGCGCAGGCCAGGAAGAAACGGTCGAGGGCGAGTACCGCGAGGTGCAGTAGCGAACGCCACGCTGGCCGGCAGGCCGGCATCGGGGCTCCGTCCAGGACGTCCCAGTGCCGGCCTGCTGCGCCTGCTCACGGCCCGGCGAGCACCTCAAGGTTCGCGAGTGGGACGAGCTGGCGCGCGCCGTTGTCGAACTCCACCTCGATCGCCCAGCGCGGCGCCCCATCGAGTCGCAGATCGAGCACCGGGTCGCCCCGGCAGATCCCCGTCTGGCCAAGCCGGGCCGGATCGGTCAGCCGCACCCACGCTCCATCTCGCAGGCTGACTGCGACCGGTTCCCCGCCACTGCTCACAGCGGCTCGGGTGACGAAGCAGGCCGGCCGATGCTCCCCCCGAATACTGGTCGGGCACAGCAGTGCCGCGTCGTGACCCTCGTGCTCGGCAAGCGCGTCGAAGAGGAGTCGCGCCATCGGCCGTCGACCGAACCCTTCGGTCACAAGGACGCTGACGGGCGCTTCGGCGAAGGCACCCGCCCAGGACCGATGCCGTAGACGCGCCGCCCAGAGATCGGTCTGCGTATCAGTCGTGCCGAGCCCGAGCAGCGCCTGGATCGAGGTCGCGCTCAGGCTGCCGACGACCACACCGGCGACCCCCAGCGCGGCCATGCGGCGCAGCGTCGCGCTGCCGACGGTCAGTCCAGCCAAGACCACCGCCCCGCGACAACGCTCGTCGACCGCCTCGGGCGGCAGCTCACGATCCGGGCGATCGGTGAGAACACGCAGCGGCCCAGAGACTTCTCCGCCAAGAAGGACTGTTCCAGCGATACGGTCACCACTGGTCGCGATCGCGACTCGCTGACCGGCCTCCACCTCGATGACCACTCCATGTACCAAGGCGGTCACGTCGACCGAGTCAGCGGCCGGCACGATCGTCACGGTGCCAGCCTGCTCGTCGACATCCGTCAGCCGGCCAGTGATCGGCGCGGTCACCTGCACCGTCCGCAGGCCCTGGCGCGCGGATGCGATCGCCTCGCCAGCCGTCACTTGACTTCCCACCGGGCGCGTGAGATGCCGGCGAACTGCTCCCGCTGGGAGCCCAAGCCCGCGGGCGACCTGCACCAACACCGGCCGCGGTATGCTCGACGGCGCGCACAGTACGACGGTCGACGGATCGACCCGGCTGCCGGGCACAACACGCGCTTCACCGGGTAAGCTCGAGCGCCGCTCAACGACTAACGCCTCACCGCGACCGAGCGCGGGCACCGAGGTCATCGCTGGCTTTGCCATCGACGCTTCGCCATCCACTAGCGTGCCTGCCAACCGAGGTCGGTGAGCCAGGAGGCCACCCGTGCCAGCCGGGGTTCAGTCGCTTCCGGGAGCAGGAGCGGCCTGCCGCGAGCATCGATGAGCAGACCCAAGCGAGCCCAGCTCAACCCGGTTGTCTCGTCGAAGTCGACTCTGCTCCCCGGTTCCCCGGTACCGACCCGGAAGCCGGGCTCGAGTTCCAGACTGAGCTCCAGCGTCCCGGTCTCCGGCAGGCGCAGAAGATGGATGCTGCCGTACGGCACGCTGAAGCGCTGCCCGACCCCGTTAACGCGCAGCTCACCACGCACGGCGAGTCCACCATCGGGGCCAGAGCCGCTGACGACAACGCAATGGGCGAGCGGGATCAGCGCGTCTTGCTCCAACAGCGCACGCGCGTACCCGGTGTGCACGGAGGCGAGTGCCCCAGCCGCCGCAAGAAGGTCGACATCATCGAGTGCCAGTGTGACGAGCCCTTCCGCTGGTATCGGTTGCAGGCTATCGAGGAGTGCGAGTGCGACTAGAGACGCAGGCCACTCCGCGATCCGGCCGCTCGCGACGATGAGCTGGAAATCGGCCGGAGGCTGGAGACCCAGCTGCGACGCATGGTCTAGGAGTGCCTCACGCAACACCGCAGCAGCGACGAGCAGATCGTCGGGAGTCTCCAGCTCGGCGAGCGGGCGCAGGGAGCGGTTCAAGAGCCACTCGATTAGCGATTCGAGCGGATACGGCTTCGGTAGCCACCGGGCGATGCGCTCTGGAGGCAGACGCGTCAGTTCTGCCGCACCAGGGCCAAGGTCGCGCTCGGCATGGAAGGAGGTTGCAGCCTGTCCGGCGCGTGCCCAGACCAGGAGCATGCCGTCATCGAGACGGACGAGCAGTGTGTCCTGTCCGGTGCGCCGATGCGTAAACGCGACGCTCGACTCGACTGCGTGAATGAGATCGACGAAGCGGAGCGTACTCCGCTGGCGGGCCAGGAGCGCCTGGCGCACCGCATCCTCGTAGCGATCTCGCAGCTCACTGGTGAGCGCCAAGGCGACCGAGGCAGCCTCGTGCACACTCGGGTCGACGCCGACCAGTTCAAGCCGGTCCCCGAGCACCTGAGCTGCCTGCTCCTGATAA
>Ga0197142_1002830_pt1 | contig 14916 bp, 15 predicted proteins | sample GBS60_MetaG_FD_148614 | JGI IMG/M metagenome (GOLD analysis project Ga0197142, IMG submission 148614) | Sediment microbial communities from Great Boiling Springs, Gerlach, Nevada, United States - GBS 60_MetaG | ecosystem: Environmental > Aquatic > Thermal springs > Hot (42-90C) > Sediment... | reverse complement strand
TCCAGACCCCTTTAGGGCCGGTTTCGGTTATCAACATCGTGGATGAAGCCAGTCACCTGCTGGTGGAGAGCCTGGCCCGGCCGGGGACCTCCCATCCCACCCAGGCGGATTATCAACTGGCCATACGGAGGGGGTTTCTCCAGTTCGGTCTTCCCCGACGGGTGAGCCTGGATCACGACACCGTTTTCTACGACAATGTTTCTTCGTCTCCCTTTCCCACTCTCATTCATCTGTGGCTGATTGCTCTGGGTGTGGGGGTGCGGTTTATTCAGCACCCACCCCCGCGAGAGCACAGCCGGATTGAACGGAAGCACCGGACAGTCCACCTGCAGGGCATTGAGGGCCAACATCCGGCCGATGGGATGGCGCTCCAGCGGGGGCTGGACGAGCGCCGGGCGTTTCTCAACAGCCAGTATCCCTCCTCATCCCTGGGTGGGCGACCGCCGTTGGTGGCCTTTCCCGAGGCCAGGAGAGGTACGATTTTTTGAGACTCTAACCCGGCACGATTTTATGGGATTCAACAGCGGGTTATGCCTATCTCAGAGCATGTCTGAAAAATGATTAGGGTGGAGTCAAAGTGCTTGTAGTCAGCCACGAAGCGAAGCGGAGTGGCGTTTCAGTGGGTTAAAACGGCACTCCACTTCGTTCCGTGCCTCACTACGAACGAATTTTCAGACAAGCTCTCAGGCTGCTAGACATGAGCGATCAGAATTATACCCTACTCCCGCTCTGTTGTCCAGATTGTTGCACCAAAGCCCCTACGATGCCCGCGGCAACCGGGTGGACCTCAACTGGCCGGGCCCGCCGGGGCCGAACACCCAGGGGATAGATTACACCTATGACCGGGAGGGGCGGCTTATTACTACAACCGTAGATACCCAAGGTGACTGTCACCTATAAGGCCAGGGGGCGATCAAACGCCTGTGTCGTACCCGACGATGCTCGCAAATTGTCAGGCGTCAGGGCAGGTGACAGTCACCTCTGACCCCAAAACGGGGAAGTACGGCTGTAGTATTATTGTGGCCCAGTCCTACCAGACCAACCATCAGGGCCAGCGGGTGGAGCGGGAGATGACGCGCCTGTTCTACGATGGTCTGGGGCGGCGGCTGGTCAAGGAGTATGATCCCCACGTACGGGCAGGCCTTGTGCCTGCCCAGGGCGGGGTGAAGCGGGCGGAGTACGTTTTGGACAATCTGGACTCTGTGGTAGAATACCCGGTGTGGAACGGCCAGCGGGAGGAATTCTACCGGGGCGGGGTAGAGGCCTTCAGCCCGACCCCGATGCTCCTGGCGCTGCGCCACTTCCCGGCGGGGGCGGAGGGCCAGACCTACTGGGTTCACCTGGATGGGCGGGGCAGTGTCGCGGGCATCACCAAACACCTGGGCCAGAGCACCCACAACTACCGCTATGACGCTTACGGCCAACTGCTCCCGGCCCAGGGCAACTGGACGGGCCCGATGAGCCCGACCAGCAGGGCCATTCCCCCCACCATCAGCGCCATCGTCCAGCGGACCACCCGCAGTGCGCGCCGGACCGTCCGCGCGTCCAGGGGGCCATCGCCGCCCTCCAGCCGGTAGTAGCCTACCTTTTCCAGTGTGACGCCCAGCGCGCCAGCCATCGCGGCCATCGTCCAGCCCGCGTTCGGGCTGAGGGTCCGGCGGTGCTGGGCCCACATGGTACGCCAGGCCCCGCGCGGGTTCTCCCCCGCCAGCGCCGCCCCGGCCACAATGAGCAGGGCCGTCAGCCGCGCCGGGAGCCAGTTCAGCACGTCGTCGGCCCGGGCGGCGAACTTGCCCAGGTACTCCGTCTCCGGCCGGTGGTGGCCCCACATGGAGTCCGCCGTGTTGCAGAACCGGTAGGCCCACGCGCCGGGAAGCCCGAAGAGAGCGAACCAGAACAGGGGCCCCGTCAGGCCGTCAGTGATGTTCTCCGCCAGCGACTCCACCGTCGCGGAGACGACCAGGGGCTCCGGCAGGTCCGCCGTCTCCCGTCCGACCAGGTGCCAGCGGGCCCGCCGCCGGGCCTCCGGCAGGTCCCCCCGCTCCAGCGCTTCCAGCACTTCCCCTCCGGCCCGCAGCAGCGCGCGGATCGCGAAGGTGACCTTCAGCAGGGGGATGCTCCAGAGCCAGAAGAGGGGGACGCGCGCCCGGGCCAGGACCAGCCAGGGGAGCACAAACAGGGCCGCGCCCAGAAGGACCGCCGTCATCCCGAAGAGGAAGGGACGGGCCCGGCCACCCCGGGGCCGCCAGCGCCACCACCCGTTCAACCAGTGGCCCATCCAGACGACGGGATGGAGAGGGCCCGGCGGTTCTCCGAAAAGCAGGTCCAGGAGGACGGCGCCCAGCAGGGTCAGCAGAGGTTCAGCCAATGGCATCCTCCAGCCGCACCCGGAGATTCAGGAACCAGACGCCATCGTGTTCGTGGACCGCCGGGGCGTCCGACAGGGGTTCGGCCCGCAGCGGGCGGCGGAAAAGAGGGCCGTCGGTGACCAGGGTGTGGTACTCGCCGTTCTCCCCGCAGGGATGGGCGCCGCACGCGGCCATCTCCGTGACCAGTTCCCGGTCCAGCAGCCGCCCCAGGAACGCGGGGTCCAGCCGGGTCGCCACGACAATGGCCCGAAATCCGACTCCCCAGAACTCCTCCAGCAGGGCCCAGGGGTCGGCCTTCCAGAGGGGAAGGAGCGGCACCAGGCCTACCTCCGTACAGACCCGCTCCACCCACGCCCGGTGCTCCTCCAGGTCCATATCGCCGAAGACGCCGCCCTCCACACCCGCGGCCCGGAGGGTCCGCATCGCGTCCTGGAAGTTGGCCTCGTACTCCTCCCAAGACGTGTGGACCTGGATCAGGGGCAGGCCCATCGCGCGGGCCTGCAGGGCAACAACGTCGGGGGGAAAGCCGTGGGAGCGGACGCGGCTCCCGTCCTCGGCGACAGTGTTGAGCAGGCAGGCCAGCCGGTGGCCCTGCTGACGGGCCCGGTAGGCGGCCAGCGCGCTGTCTTTCCCGCCACTCCAGGAGACGAAGAGGTTCATCTTTCCAGAAGATAGACGTTGGGGATACGGCCCTGTACAGCCTGGAAAAGACGACGGTCAGCCGTCCAGAATTCGGCGTTCAGCCGATGGGCCAGGGCCAGGTAGTGGGCGTCATAGACGGCAGAAAGGCCGAATTCACGGGCCATCCGAATCGCCCGGAGGTGGAGGGCCGGGTCGCCGTAGAGGGCAATCCCCAGCCGGAATGCCTGCTCCATCAGGGCCTCTACCCCTTCGGGACGCAAATAGCCGTGGGCCGCGTAGCGGTAGAGGGCATTCGCCACTTCGTAGTACAGGAGCGTGGGCGCGACCAGTTGCCGCCCGTCTCCCATCCAGGAGCGGTACAGCCGGACCGCCGGCTCAGCATCGCTTTGGGCTTGAAGGAGACGGACGACAAAACTGGCGTCAACGCAAACCGGTGAGTTGGCCAAGGCGCTCCTCCCGCAGTTCCCGGATCACTTCCTCCGCCGGGGGCAGGGTCTCCCCTTCCTGGACTCTCCACATCTCGCGCGCCAGTTGAATTCCCTCCGTCAGTACGACCCTCCAGTCCTGCGGCTGGGATGCAGCCTGCAGGCGCTGGTAGTCGTCGTAGGAAAGGAGCACGACGCACGGGTGTCCTCTCCGCTCTACAAGGATCCGTTCCCCCCGCTCCACCACCCGGCGCATGAGGGCACCGAAGTGGACGCGTGCTTCTGCGGCACGAACCCGATGTTCCATCCTGCCTCCTGTTGATCAAACTTTTGATCAATTATACCCCTGATCCCCCGGGGAGCAAGGAGATTCTCCAGACCCTGGGCCCAGTCGCTCTCATTGCGTTCGTGGTCAGGCACGAAGCGCCAGCGGAGTGCCGTTGGGGGTTCCGCGCCACTCCGCTTCGCTCCGTGGCTCACTACGAACACCACCCGCAGGTCCGGCAGTGGTGGGCGTCGGGAGGAAGGCCCGCGCCGCAGTGGGGGCAGGGAACCTCTCCCGGCTCGGGTGGGGGAATCTCCCCCACGACCTGGCGGTAAATCCGGTAGTAGTACGGCTGGTCGCAACTGACCATTCGGACTGGCACCGCCCAGTCCTCATCCGTCAGCATCCCGATGACCTTCTCCCGCAACCGGCTGAAGCCGCTCCCCACCTCTACAGGCCGTTTGCTCTGCCAGCAGAGTTGGGACGGCAGGTCCCCCTCAAAGGCTCGCCGCAGGACCCACTTCCCGAACCGGGTTCCGTTCTCCTCCCGGACCTTCAGTTCCGGGGGAATGGCGAGGGCCAGGTCCACCACCGCCGGGTCCAGATACGGCTGGCGGACTTCCATCCCGAACCACTGGCCGAACTCGGTAGACGAGAAGCGCATTCGTCCGGCCAGCCAGGGGATATAGGTCGCCAGGTCCCGGTCAAACATATAGGAGTATCCCGCGAACAACTCGTCTGCGCCGTCTCCGGTCATCGCCGACTCAAACCCCAGGGAGCGGGCCTCGGCGAAGGCAAAATACAGGGCCAGGTCGTTGGGCAGGGCGGGGTCAAAACTGCGGCGGATGCGGATGACTTCGGGGATCGCGGCCAGCGCCTCATCGGCCGAAACCCGCCGGACGATGAGGGAGCGCCCCATGGCCCGGGCAGCCGCCTCCGCATACGGCAGGTCCTCCCCGCCCTCCTCCAGGCAGATGTGCAGGAGCGGCGTGGTCGGCGAAAGAGCGGCCAGGATGGACGTGTCCAGTCCGCCGGAGAAGAGGAGAACGTCGGCGGGATTTCGGCGGACTGCCTCCTGCAGGGAAGACCGCAGAGTCTGGATCACCTCATTCCGTTCCATACCGGCGGCGCATCTCGGCCGACACTTCGGCCGTCAGGGTGAAGACCCGCTCCGCCAGGTCCGGGCTCAGCGTCCCGGTCCCGCAGGAGGGGGTGATCAGTGAGGCGGAGAGCACTTTTTCAAAGGGGATGCCCTTGCGGACCAGCAGGTTCATCGCCGCATGCAGGCGGTCCACCAGGCTGGCCGTCGTCTCCTGCATCACGTCTTTGCTGGTGGGGACAATGCCCCAGGCGATCATACCCCCCCGGTCCAGAAACGCGTGGACCTCCTCCGGATAGAGGGCCAGGGCTTCCGCGTAGCCGTACGCGTCCAGGCTGAGAATATCCACGGAAGTCTCCAGGAGCAGCGACCAGTCGGTATTGCCGCAGCAGTGGATGCCCCGGACCCCTTGAATAGCGATCAGGGTTTCTTCCAGGAGCATCCGGGCCTGCTCCCGCCCCAGAGCCACGTAGGCCGACCCGAACGAGGCCATATAGGGCTCGTCCAGGAAGATAATGGTGTTCGGGGAGAGTTTCCGGAGTTCCCGCTCCTGCCAGGCCGCCTTCATCCCCAGGTGCTTCGTCAACGCCTCGGCCAGCGTCTCGTCGTAGAGGACGGACCACCCATCCCGGTCCGTCACCGTCAGCCCCCAACTGACCGGTCCAGTGACCTGTCCTTTCACCGCCACAGGGGGCTGTGGGAGCGTGGCAACTGTCTCTATAAACTGGTAAAACCCCAGGGCGTACTCCCGGCTGACGGCCGCGAACTCCAGGTCTCCCTCTATGTACGCTGTATACAGGCGTTCCAGTTCCGGGGTCAGGTCCCGGGCCCGGTCCACGTAGATTTTCTCGTCCTCCACGGCCACGCCGGGAAACCCTTCGCTGAACTGAACGTACATGTTCTCCCGGAAGGACCGGCGGGGCAACTGGGGCCAGGCGGGGATGTCGGGAAACGCGTCCAGGACCCGCTGGACGGCGTGAACCGGGTCAGTGTGGGGCATACTGCCAATGTGGAGCGCCATCAGTCGGGGCTCTAATTTTCTCATGCTTCCCTCCAGTGGGGCTGGGGCATCAGGGCCACGCGGGGCAGAACCGCCGGACGGCCCCCATCATCGGGGCGAGGAAAGACGGCCACCGCATTCCCGTAGATGGCCGTCAGCCGCTCGCGGCGCAGCACCTCCTTCGGGTCGCCCAGCGCCACCAGCGCGCCGTCCACCAGCAGGGCCAGCCGGTCGGCAAAGGTCGCGGCCAGGTTCAGGTCGTGCAGGACCACCAGGACGGCCATCCCGCACTCCCCGGCCATCCGCCGGATCAGGGTGAGGACGGCGACCTGATGGTGGATGTCCAGGTGCGTCGTCGGCTCGTCCAGCAGGAGACAGCGGGGCTCCTGGGCCAGCGCGCGGGCCAGCAGGACCCGCTGCCGCTCCCCCCCGGAGAGTTCACCGATCAGCCGGTCCGTCCGGTCGGCCATGCCCACCCATTCCAGCGCGCGGCGGGCCGCCGCCCGGTCGGCCTCCCGGAGTACCCCCAGGAAGCCCAGGTAAGGGGTCCGTCCCAGGAGCACACTCTCCCAGACGGTGAACGTCGGCGGGATGTAGGCGCCCTGGGGGACCAGGGCCACGTGCCGGGCCAATTCACGCGGCGACCACTGGGTCGGCGGTCGGCCGAAGAGGCGCACCGTCCCCGAACCGGGCCGGAGAAACCCCGCCGCCAGCCGGATCAGTGTGGACTTCCCCGCCCCGTTGGGGCCGATCAGCCCCAGCACTTCCCCGGGCATCAGCCGGAGCGAGACCCCCCGCAAGACAGTCCGCCCGTCATAGGCAAAGGTCAGATTCTCCACTTCCAGGGGTACCGCCATATCTCACCTCTATACCGGTCGCAGGTCGCACGTTGCAGGTCGCACGGAATCTGCAATCCGCAATCTGCAATCCGCAATCTGCAATCTGCAATCTGCAATCTGCAATCTGCAATCTGCAATCCGTCAGAACACCTCCCGCTTCTGCCGCCGCAGCAGATACAGGAAGAACGGCGCGCCCACCACTGCCGTCACCACCCCCAGGGGCAACTCCCGCGGGGCAAAGGCCGTCCGGGCCACCCCGTCGGCCAGGATCAGCGCGACGGCCCCCAGGACTCCGCTCATCGGCAGCAGGAAACGGTGATCGGGCCCCCAGGCCAGCCGGACGATGTGGGGGACAATCAGGCCCACGAACCCGACCGTCCCGCTGACGGAGACGGCGGCCGCGGTGGCCAGGGAGACGGCCAGGATAAGAATCCCTTTCGTCCGCTCCACGGCCACTCCCAGCGACTGGGCCTGCTCCTCGTCCAGTTGGAGTACGTTCAGCGTGTGGGCGTACCCGCCGATGACGGCCAGTCCCCCGGCCACGTAGGGCAGGACCACCCGCGCCTTCTCCCAGTCCGCCAGGGCCAGGCTCCCCATCAGCCAGCCCAGGACGTGCATGGCCCGGAAGGCGTCCTGGACCGAGAACATCAGGAAGACGGTCGCGGCGGAGAGGAGCGCGTTGACCGCCACACCGGCCAGGATGAGGGTGGTGACGGGCGTCCGCCCACCGACGCGGGCCAGGCTGTAGATGGCCCCCGTGGCGGCCAGCGCCCCGACGAACGCCGCCAGCGAGACCCCGTTCCACCCGCCCCCGCCGAACCGCCAGACCAGGACGATGGCCAGGGTGGCCCCGAAGGACGCGCCGGAGGAGACGCCGATGAGGTACGGCTCCGCCAGCGGGTTCCGGAAAATAGCCTGGTAGACCGCCCCGGCGACGGCCAGTGTTATCCCCACCAGCCCCGCCAGGACGACCCGGGGGAGGCGAACCTGGAGCAGGATGGCCTCCCAGGCGGGGGGCCAGTCCGCGGGCCCGGCCGTCCCCAGATGTTGCCCGACAATCCGGATGACCGTACCGGGTGGGATAGAGACAGCCCCCCAGGCCATCCCCAGCGTTGCCGTGACCAGCAACAGGGCCCCCGCCAGCGCCAGGAAGAGCCAGCGTTTCCGGCGCAGGTTGAGGTGACCGTCACCTTTAAGGTGACGGTCACCTCCGCGTTGGGCCTTATGGCTGGAACGCATCGGGATGGAGGGCCCGCGCGATGAGTTCCAGGGCGTCCACCACCCGCGGGCCGGGCCGGCTGACGATATCGCCCTGCTCCTCAGTGAGTTCCACGATGCGCCCGTTGACCACAGCGGAAATCTTCTCCCACCCGGCGCGGGCCTTCACCGTCTCCGCTGATTCACCCCAGGGGTGGTCCGCCAGGAAGATGACCTCGGGGTCGGCGGCGATGATGGCCTCGGCGGAGAGTTGCACCCAGGCCATCTCGGTATTGGCCGCGATGTTCTCTCCACCGGCGCGCTCAATCAGGTCCTGCACGAACGAGCCCGGCCCGACCGTCCAGAGGGTGGGGTCCAGTTCCCAGAAGACCCGGGGCCGTGGCCGGTCCTTCACCGCCTGGGCGACTTTATCCGCCCGCTCCTGCATCCGGGCAGTGAGCGTCTCAGCGGCTTCGTCGGCCCCCGTGACCTTCCCGATCAGCCGGATGCTCTCCAGGACTCCTGGAAAGTCGTGGGCATCTATGACGATCACGGTCAGCCCCAGTTTCTCCAGTTCCGGCAGGACCTGGGCCATATGGATGCTGGCGGCCAGCACCAGGTCCGGCTGCGCCTCTAACAGTTTCTCCATGCTGACGTCGGAGAAGCCGCCGACTTTGGGCTTCTGGGTGGCCTCGGGGGGGTAATTGCAGTACTCCGTGACCCCCGCGACCCGGTCTCCCAGGTTCAGTGCGAAGAGAATCTCCGTGATGGACGGGGCCAGGGAGACGATGCGCTGAGGCTCCGCGGGGATCGTGACCTCCCGCCCGGCCATATCGGTGACAGTCATCGGGTAGGGGGCCGGGGTGGGGGTTGGCGGGACAGGCGTGGGGGTGGCGGTGGGTGGCGGGGATGTGGGGGTGGGAGGAGCGGGGGTGGGCGTCGCGGCAGGCCGGCAGGCCGCCAGCCCGGCCAGGGTCAGGATGATCAGGGAGAGCGTCAGGATGCGTGTCAGTTGTTTCATCGGGTGACCTCCTTGTACGTGAGATTTGGTGATGGCTCAGGCGCCCATTTGCGCCGGAGCGGCGACGGTGAGAAGAAGGTCACCTGCGAGGGACAAAAAATTCCCCCCTCCGAGGCCGTGGGGGGAAATCAAAACCCCCTTGTCGGTCCGACAAGGGGGATGGGACTGGGTTCCAGAGAGCCGAACCGCAGTTCCATTCCCCTGTCCTCGCAGGTTCCTGGAACGACGGTGAGGCAGGCGACCTGGCTCTCCCGGCCCGGATGCGGCCTCGGGGCCCCGGCCTCTGGTTGCATCCGGGGGCGGGATTACAGTTGCGGGACAGCGCCGGCCTCTCCGCCCGAGGGGGCGCTCAGGCGGACCACCGGACTTCCCCTTTTCAGCCCTGCCTTTCGGCGCGGGCACCTCACCGTGGTTCAAATCAATTGTGCGGAAAAAGTATACCACGAAATGGGAGAACTGGCAAATGGGGGAACGGTGAGGGTGTGTCCCAAAATCGTCGGGGCCCGGTGGGCCAGGCCGTAAACGGCCTGGCTGAGATTGCACAGGGCGCTGGAAGCGCCCTTTTCCCCCGGTAGCCGTTTGGGAACGCGGGTGACCAGGGCGGAGAGGGGCGCTTTAGCGCCTCATCTTTGCCTGAGCCTGGCCGTTTACGGCCAGGCGGAAAGGCCAGCGGCCCAGCCCAACGAAATTGGGACACACCCAACGGTGAGGTGGGTGACGATGACGGGTTACCCGGATTCGCGCGCCGATGGTATAATTGCGGGTTGATTTGTTCAGCATCACATATGGAGGTCCCCTTGTCCACACACCTGGCCGACCGTCTACTGGACTGGTTTACCCGCAACGCCCGCGACCTCCCCTGGCGGCGGGACCGTACTCCATACCGGGTCTGGGTCGCCGAAGTGATGCTCCAGCAGACGCGCACGGAGACCATGGGCCCCTACTACGAGCGCTTCATGGCCCGCTTCCCCACGCTGGAGAGTCTGGCCCGGGCGCCTCTGGAGGACGTGCTCCGGGTGTGGGAGGGACTGGGCTACTACTCTCGCGCCCGTCTCCTGCACGCGGCGGCGCAGAAGGTGCTGGAGGAACGGGGCGGCCGTCTGCCCGATACCCGTCAGGAACTGTTGAAACTGCCGGGCGTCGGGCCGTACATCGCCGGAGCGGTGGCGTCCATCGCCTTCGGTCGTCCCGAAGTGGCCCTGGACGGCAATGCCTGCCGGGTGCTCAGCCGCCTCCTGGCATTGGAGGGGGACCCGCGCCAGCCCTCCGTCCGCCGACATCTGGAGAAGTACGCCCGTTCCATTATGCCGCCGGACCGTCCCGGCCCGTTCAACGAAGCGCTGATGGAACTGGGGGCCACCGTCTGTCGGCCCCGCCGCCCCCGCTGCGACGCCTGCCCCCTATCCGAAGATTGCCAGGCCCACCAAATGGGACAGGAGACGGCGTTCCCCACTCGCTCCCCCCGGCGACCTTTGCCTCACTACGAGGTGACGTCGGCGGTCATTCAGGGCGTGGATGGGCGGTTTCTCCTGGCCCGCCGGAAAGCGGACGATTTCCTGGGCGGCCTGTGGGAGTTTCCCGGCGGCAAACGGGAACCGGGGGAAAGTCTGGAGGAGTGTCTGGCGCGGGAACTGCGGGAGGAACTGGGGATTGAGGTGGCGGTGGGGGAGCATCTGGTCACGCTGGAGCACGGGTACACCCACTTCCGCATCACGCTCCACGCCTTTCGCTGTCGCCTGGTGGCCGGAGAGCCCCGCTGCCTGGATTGCGACGAGGTCCGCTGGGTGACGGTGGAGGAGATGGCCGCGTTGCCGATGCCGGTGACCGACCGGCGAATCGCGGCGATGCTGTAGCCCAGGCCGCCAGGCCTGGATTTGCAGGCTGACCGCCTGCGCCACGGGGCCGGTTGACATTATCGGTCGGCGCAGGCCGACCTCTGGCCGAAGGCCCAGGAAGGGCGACGCCTCGGGCGAGCCTCGGCGTGGCCCTTCAGTCGGCACGATGAGCCCAGGCCGCCAGGCCTGAATGCGCAGGCTGATAGCCTGCGCTACAGAATCTTTCCGCACGTTACGGCCCGCTGACCTGGATGACCACCGGCAGCAGGACGTAATCGGCGCCGCCCGCCACCGGCACCCGGATGTGGGGCGCCGCCGGGTCGTAGAAACCCACGGCAATCCGGGCCTCGCCGGTGTAATCCGTCGCGGTCAGCGATACCGAATGGAAATCTACCAGGACCTCTCCCGCTGTCCAGGTGGTGGTGGGGCGGGTCCCCTCCACCGGTGTCCCGTCGTGCTGGCCCAGGAGGCGGGAAATATCCGGTGGGAGGAGGTGGACGAAGACCTGGTAGTTGAGGCTCCCGGCCCCGGGCAGCGCGCGCCAGTAGAGGGTCACGCCGACGCTCTGGCCCGGGCTGAGCGTCGTGGTGGTCAGGTCGTAGCCCAGGAGTTCCGCCACATCGCCGAAGCGGGCGTAGAAGGGGTTGGAGGGCACGGGGCCTGTCGGTGTGGCCGTCGGTGGTGGGGTGGGGGAGGCCGGAGGCGACGGCGCGGATGTTCCAACGGTCGGAGTGATGGTCGGCAGCGCGCCCAGAACGGGCGTCGCCGTGGGTCGGGGAGATGGGCTGGGGGTAATCACCAGCCCCGGGGACAGGGTGGGGGTAATGGTGAGGTCAACGCTCAGGGCTGGGAGCCGCTGCAGATACCAGACCCCCGCGAACAGGAAGACCCCCAGCAGGAGGAATACGAGCGCCGTCCGCCAAAAGCGCCCGGTCTTCTCCCGCAGTTCCTCCTGCTCGTAGACGGTGAGGCTGCCAGCCAGTTTCCGCACGGTGGAGAGCGCGCGGGCGAAGTAGATGAGCGCAACCAGGCCGCACGCCGCGTAGAAAATCCAGCCAATGCCGGCCAGCCACCCCAGGATGACTTTCATAGTCGCCGCAGGACCCCCCGAATGATGGTCTCCAGCCGTGGGGCCAGGACCCGCCCGGCCTCCAGCACCTCCTCGTGGGAGGCAACGTTTTCCCCCTCCGCTGCTGCAACGTTGCTGATGCCGGAGAGCCCCAGCACCCGCATCCCGCCGTGGCGGGCCACCGTCACCTCGGGGACGGTGGACATCCCCACGGCGTCCGCACCGATGAGCCGGAGGAAGCGGATGTCGGCGGGGGTCTCAAAACTGGGCCCCGCCAGGCAGATATAGACCCCTTCGTGGACCGGGATTCCGGCCTCCTGGGCGACCGCGCGCGCCAGAGTGCGCAGGTGGGGGTCGTAGGCACAGGACATGTCGGGAAAACGGGGGCCAAAGCGGTCCAGGTTGGGCCCCCGCAGCGGGCTCAGTCCGGCCATCCCGATCAGGTTGATGTGGTCCCGGATGACCATCACGTCACCGGGGCGGAAGGAGGGGTTCAGCCCGCCGGCCGCGTTGGTGACGATGAGCGTCTTCACCCCCAAGACCTGCATCACCCGCACCGGCAGGGTGATCTGGGCCATGGAGTAGCCCTCGTAGTAGTGGGCGCGCCCCTGCATCACCATCACCGGACGCCCTTCCAGACGGCCCACCACCAAACGCCCCGCGTGTCCCTCCACGGTCGCGCGGGGGAAGTAGGGGATGTCCGGATACGGGATGACGGCCTCGGCCGCCACCGCCCCGGCGACCGCGCTCAGCCCGGAGCCCAGGATGATGCCGACCTCGGGTGCCAGGGAGAAGCGATGCCGGAGGGCATCCGCCGCCATTTCAATGACCGCTTCCGTGAGAAACTCGTCCATCAGCCCCAATTGCAATCTGCGATCTTGAATCTGCAATCTTGAATCTGCAATCTTGAATCTGCAATCTGCATCACTGCAACCGGTCCAGCAATTCCCGTTTCTCCTGCTCAAACTCTTCCTGGGTGATGACTCCGCGCTGGCGCAGGTCGTCCAGGCGGGCCAGGAGGTCCGGGATGTCCTCGGAACGGGCCTCGGGGGGTCGCTCGGATTGCGCCGCTTTCTGGTCCATCATCGTGGTCTTGAACCGGATGGGGTGGGCGATCCGGCGGAAGATGTTGACCCCGATGTCGGCGCCGGTGATGATGCGGATGTCGCCGTAGTCCAGCAGCCGCCCCAGCGCGCTCTGCTCCATCACCACGTCGTTGACCTTCTCCAGCGAGGAGTCGGAGACGTGTTTTTTGTACACTCCCCGCACCTCCATCACCCGCCGGTTGGTGACGATGTACTGTTCGTTGCGCCAGATGATGTAGCGGACCAGAAAGTGGCCCAGGGGCAGGAGGAGAAGCAGGAGGCCCAGGAGGGGAAGGGGAGGGGCGACGAGGGCGCCGCCCACGGAAAGGGCAATGATGACGATGGCGATCCCCAGGTCTATCAGGATGACCGGAAGGAGGACGAGCCAGTGCCGCCGGGTGATCAGCACAATGCGCTCATTCTGAGCCAGCAACCGCTCTACGTAGCCCATCGGTGGCTCCTGTAGGATGGACATAATTTTTGCATGACTATTCAGCGCTGACTGAAGAGCCACGCCGAGGCTCGCCCGAGGCGTCATCCTTCCTGGGCCGCAGGCCTTTGGTCGGCCTTCGCCGACCAGGTCTCTGATGCATCCATGAGGGTTATCGGCGGAGGCCGACAACCGGCACAAAGTGCCCAGGAAGGACGATTTCAATCGGCGTGAATAGTGTCGGGTGCGACGCGCCTCGCAGGGCGCGTCGCACCGTGGGGAGGGGTGGGGCGGGGCCGCCAGTTACGTCAGGATGCTCTGCAGCCGCATAGCCAGGCCCATGTCGCCGGTCACGCGAATCTTGCCCTGCATGAACGCGCTGACCGGGTTCAACTGACCGTTGGCCATCGCCACAAAGTCGGCCGCGTTCATAGAGAGGGTGACGTTGGGTGTGGCGGTCTGGCCCTCTTCCACTTTGGCCTTCCCCTCACTGATGGTCAGGGTCCACTGGCCCCCTCCCTCGCCGGAGAGGTCAAAGAGGACCACTCCATTGAACCCCGTCAGGCGCGAGGGGTCCAACCCGGTAATCCGCTGAATGACTTCCTGAACGCTGGTTACGGCCATGGGTCTTTCCTCCTGAAAAAGTTGGAAGCGATTGACTGGGGGGCTTCACCGGCCTATGCAGGTTGTATCACAAAATTGCTTTTTGTCAAGTCCGGGCTGGCCGCGGGTGTGTCCCAGAATCGTCGGGGCCCAGCGGGCCAGGCCGTAAACGGCCTGGCTGAGGTTGTGCAGGGCGCTGAAAGCGCCCTCTCCCTTCGGTAGCCTTTCGGAAACACGGGTTGCCAGGGCGGAGAGGGGCGCTTTAGCGCCTCATCTTTGCCTGAGCCTGGCCGTTTACGGCCAGGCGGAAAGGCCGACGGCCCAGCCCGACGAAATTGGGACACACCCCTGGCCCCATCCTTTTGCTCCCTATGCGGATGCGGAGGTTCATGGTATAATCGGCATCGGTTGTGACCGGAGGTCTGTCGTCGGCGGTCGGAGACATCTCTACGGCCAATGAGTACCCGCCCCCCGGGAGGGAACCATGACGCTCAGAAACTCGCGCCCGCTTCTGCTGGTACTGGCCCTGCTCCTGCTGACGGCCTGTCAGCAATCATCGGGCGTCCTCTTCTACGACCGCTTCGGCAACCCCAACAGCGGCTGGGGGAGCGAAAGCCGGGAGGCCTACGACCGGGGCTACCAGGAGGGGGAGTACTTCATAGAGGTCTACGAGCCCGACTGGTTCGTCTGGGCCGGGCCGGGGAAGCGGTTCGGCGACGTGGTGGTAACGGTGGATGCCCGCCGGGTCTCCGGCGCTGGCCATTTCGGCCTCGTCTGCCGCTACCGGGCACCGGCTGACCTCTACTACTTCGCCGTCACCGACGACGGTTACTACGCCATCATGCGGGTCCGGGAGAGCCACCCCAAAGTGCTCAGCGGCGAGGGCTTCCTGCCATCGCCCGACATCCCTACCGGCGCGGCCGTCTACCATCTCCGCGCCGTCTGCCAGGGGGAGCGCCTCCAACTTTTCGTGAATGACCGGTTGATCGCTTCCGTCACCGATAAGACCTTCCGCCAGGGCGACGTGGGCCTGGGCG
>Ga0197142_1002829_pt1 | contig 14918 bp, 14 predicted proteins | sample GBS60_MetaG_FD_148614 | JGI IMG/M metagenome (GOLD analysis project Ga0197142, IMG submission 148614) | Sediment microbial communities from Great Boiling Springs, Gerlach, Nevada, United States - GBS 60_MetaG | ecosystem: Environmental > Aquatic > Thermal springs > Hot (42-90C) > Sediment... | reverse complement strand
TAAGGTTAAGAATTATGGCGGTTCTCATAGAGGTTGAATCCAATCAACGAGGTTAAACACTCCCGGAATTGCGCTTTCTACGCTGCGACCGAAATGATGGAGATTGGGAATTATAGCAGTTCTCTCAAAGATTGCTCTGGTTGGACAGGATTGCACACGCCATCGAAAGCAGACGTTTCGTATGGCATCTCTCCGCGTGCTCGGCAGTGAGATTTTGCAGTGGAGTCACTTCTTCCTTGGTGCGGGTTTCAACTCCAGTATCGTTCGAGCGCCTTTCTTTCTCACGTCGATCACTTCGACGCGGGCATCGTTGCCTTCCTGGTAGCGTGACGTATCGTTCCCGGCGATTGTTTCGGCGCGCATAACACCGACCACCTGCTCTGCATCGAAATCTTCTACCTGAATCACCACGGCCTTTTCGCCAACCTCCAGCACTTTGCCGCGAAACACCTCTCCCTTTTTGGGAATCTTCTGATGGATCGATGACTCCCCGGATGCTGCGGGTTGCCCTGGCGAAGCGGTGGAGTCGGTCGATGCACGCGCGGGATCGTGCCGGGCTTCTGATGACTCCCCGGATGCTGCGGGTTGCTCTGGCGACCGGACGGAACCGGCTGATGTGCGAGCGGCATCGTCCTGGGGGGCGGATGGCGCAACCGCCAGCGGAATGTCGAGACCCTGACGTTCCGCTTCGGGAACCTCCTCGTAGTAACGCAGCAAACGGATCGCCCATGCCAGCGTCGCTGTCATATCCTCCGGCGGCAGGTTGCGCAAATGGCGCCGGCTCAATTCCAGCAGGTTGCGGTAGTACCCTATCGTCTTATTTGAACGAATGACCACCCGCCCATTCTGCACAATCGCCTGGAGATAGGCAAAATAAGCCTGTCCGTCCCTGTTGATGCGCAGATATGCCAGCGCTTTCTGCGCTTCGTTGTGATCAACCTGTGCATCGCGCAGATCACGCGCCAGCGCCGATGCGCGCTCGATCAAGGTCGTCATGGTCAATAACTCCTGTCCGGGCAGCGGCGGTCGTCGCGGGGCCAGCGCAGAATGTCTGCCAGGCGATGCACCTGATCCTCCAACACGAGACCTTCGTTGCGCGCTGCCTGAATCAATGTCTGAATGTCTCCCGCCTGCGCTGCCGGTGGATCAACATCGGCATACCATTGCGTCACGGGGTCTGTCATCTCAACCTGTGGCTCGATCACCTCAATCGTCCCCAGACACGCGGGTTTTCCACCCCCCAGTTTGGGATACCATCGAGGCTCGCCAAGACCCAACGCGATCAGGATCAACCCCAGTTCGCCTGGCGTCAGGTTCTCGAAATCCAGGCGGAAGGTAAACGTGCTTCTGACCGGGCATACTTCCAGCGGCAGGTCGCCGGACGCGAGTCTGCCGTGCATGTAGAATTTGCGCCCTTTTAACTGCCCTCTTGCGTCCAGATAGACCGGTGCCTCACGTCGAGGAGCGAACAATTGCGGCGTGCCCTGGATCGTGGTCTGACCTCCGTCGAGTGCAGCGTCGCTGATGCGTATCTGCCCCTGGTACCCAAGCGCGCCAAAGATGCGTTGTGCGACATCCAGGCGTTCAGGTTTATCCGATGCTTTGAGATCGCGTGGGAGTTGAGGCGTGCGCGTGATGCTGACTGAAGAAGGAGAAATCGCTTCGACGATGCTGCGCATGCACCCTTTGAGCGACGTTCCCGGAATGACCGGCGTCCCGTTGGCACGGAAATGCGCCTTGATCAACGGATAACGCGGATCGCGACTCTGGGTAAGCAGACCGGAAGCGACGTGCACTGGCGACCGGGCGATCAGACGCGCCCGCAACGTGCCGCTCAGGTGCAGGTAGCGATGATGTCCGACAGGCGCCTTGCGCTCGACCTGCGGCGCAAACGGAACGAAATCATACGGTTTGGGGAGCGGTTGCGCACCGCCGCTTCCCCTGTTGCGCTGGCCCTGGCTCATTCTTGCTCCTCCTCTGTCGCCACCCCGGTCAGTCGCATCAGTTGCAACGCGCCCAAAGGCGCACAGTACAGCACGTATTTGAGAGCCGGACGATCACCGCTTTGCAGAATCATCGCCTTTTGCGGGCGACTGATTTCCCACGGCGCGTCTTCGCACGTCAGCGGTCGCGCATCTTCAATGTTCAGAGGCTGTTCGCTCAGGATGAGCACGTCGTAGGAGTCGGCATCCAATCGTTTCCAGCGCACCTCGGCATTGGCAGAGAATGCGTGCCCGAAGTCGCCGCTCACATCGAGCAGAGCAATATCTTCCAGCCTCGTTATCGGACGCAGATTCGCGCGTCCTGCGTCCGGTTGAACGTCCCACAGCGATGCACCGCCAAATGTCCAGCAGGGAATGTTCACGTATGCACGCACCGCATCCCGTACCCGATCGCTGGTCGCGTCGAGCAGGCGGTAGATATAGCCGATTGTGCTCATAATCCAATCTCCCGTTTCCAGGCGGGCATGCATGCCCGCCAGAATGCCTTCACCTGATCGGCGCCCTCGGCGCGCAATTGTACTCCCATGACCTCATCTGCCTGGAAACGCCAGCCTTCCGGCAACGGTGCAACATCGTCGGAAGGGAAATCGTAGGCGCGCCAGGCATCGCCGCCAAATGCGCCCACGCCGCCGAAGTGACCGGCGGGCAGGCGGATGTCTCTGCCGACGAGACGCAGGGCCCCATCTTCCAGGATACACGTCGGATAATGGATTTCCAGCGAGTCAAAGGAAGCCGTGACCCGTCCCAGACCGCGCGATTTGCCGAATCCGAGCGCAATGCGTCCTTCCGCCAGATCGCGCAGCGCCAGCCCCAGCAATCCGAACTGTGCCAGCGTCACATTCTTGAAGTCGATCCGTGTCGGAAACTCGCCTCCGACAACTGTCTCGTAGTTGAACGGACCGACCGCAACCGAACCGTACACCCGATCAATCGCCACACCGTTGCGCTCTTCGACGACCACATTGTTGCCATAGGCATCGGCGAAGCGCACCCGCCCTGCCAGGGCTGTGTTGCCGAAGAGTTGCGACACGAACGACGAAAGCCGGTAGACTGCGGCAGTGCTGATGCTGATTTTGTCGCGCAGCGCCTCAATCGCCCGCCCGGAGTTGTAGCGCATGTCATTGAACTCTCTGTATTGAGCGCTATCGCCGAGCGGATTGTCGGCGAGTGGAATGCGCCGGTACTCCATCCGTATGTTTTCCGCCTCATCGAACTGACGGCGGCGTTCCTGGCGCTGCTGTTGCAACGCTTCTCCGTCAAGCGTACGGCAGATGCGCTCGCAATGGGCGCGAATCACGCCTTTCAGCGACGGTCCCGGCAGATAGATGGCGCCAGCCACGCGCTGAGATCCGCTGCCGTCAGACACCGCGTACCTGGTGCGCACGAACTGCATATCGGGCAGGGTTGGATCGCCGCTGCCGGTCTCGCCCGCCTTGATTAGAATCGGACCATCAGGGTGGATCGTCAGGCGCAGCGTCCCCTGAAGAAACGTCGCTTTATGCATCGATCATCTCCTTTGCCGCTTCGGGTCGCTCCAGCACGGTACGGAATGCTGCGATCCACTCCTGTTCCTGCTGTGCGCTGACCGGTTCGCCGCCGCCGTTGAGCCACGCCAGCACATCATCGACGCCTGCAACGCCCTCACGCACGGTGATGAAGCGAATCTCCGGCTGCTCCCGGCCGCCGCGCCCGACAAGTTGCACATACCCCAGTCCACGCGAGCGGAATCCGCCGATCTGCGCGTCGCCGCGCAGCCAGGGTTTGAGTGCCGCCAGCAGCATGCCCAGTTGCCAGGCTGCCGCATTTTCCACAACCAGGTCGAAATGGAATCGAACGCCAGCCGGAACGACTTCGTAGTCGTACAGCAATCCCTGTTCAACCGTTTCGGTATCGCGGTTGATGCCGACACCGTTGCGCATCTCGAACTGCCCGAACCAGAGCGTGCGATCAACGCGGGCATCCTTGAAAAAGACCCGTCCGGCAGTCCAGGGCGCGCCGAAGGTCAGGTCGATCAGCGTGGACGCGCGCCAGATTTCCTTGCTGAGCGCCATGTCGTCGGAAGACTGCTGCTCTTTCAGTTGACTGATCTTTTGGCGCATGTGCGTTTCGAGTTGATCGAGATCGAACGCCTGATCGGGATGAATGGCGCGCACTACGGCTTCGACCTGGGCGCGCAACGCACCCTTGAGCGAAGCGCCGGGAATAAAAGGGGCGCCGAGCGCATCACGCAGCACCGGCAGGTCGGCAGCGATGATCTCCGTCGCACGTCCTGCACCGATCCGTAGCGCTGTCAGCGCCAGCAGGTCGCCGCGCACCGTCAGGCGGTTGTGCACCGCCGCGAATGAATAGATCGGTTCACGCGACACTGACGACCTCCTTGAGATCATCGAAGCCGTTCGCCTTTTTGGCGTACACGAAGGCGCGATTGATATACCCCAGGTAGAGTTGCATCAGGCGCACCTGAATGCGCGGCTTAAGCGCATCGGCATCGGTGATCCCGATCTGCTTCAGATGGGCGACAACCGACCCGGTCTCCTGTTTTCCCAGTTCTCCCAGATCGCGGATCACATGATGGCCGAAGTCCTTCCAGATATTCTTGTCGTCGCGCCCGATCTGGTAGCGGATAAACCCGGCAGTCACCTCGACCGAGCCAGACTCCATGGCGGCGTCGAGCAGGTTGCGCAACTGACTTTCCTCCATTTTGTCGCGCTTCTCACGCAACTTTATTACAGCCCTGTTTGCGCGACGCACCAGATGGTCGAGTTGCGCGCCGATTGCCTGCTCAAGCGCCAGTTCACGGCGCAATTCTTCACTGCTCTGTTGATCCATGCTTCCCCTCCCAATTGATCAGGTGAAAATCATCACAGATGCGGATCTGCCCAAATCCTTCTGCGCGACGTTCGCCAATGCCATCACGCTCCAGACGTTCCAGCGCAGCATAGTGCTCGTCGGTCAGCGCATGCGTCGTTTCAAAGACGTAGAGACTGCCGTACCGCACCGCGACATGGGTTGTCTTTGGGCGCTGCCAGAGCGCCTGCCATCCCCCGACAATCCGTGTCGTCGTGAAGGAACGCAGGAGCGTTGCCTCGATACCGGTCAGATCGCGGAGCATATCTGCGCTCAGTTCGTGGGTCGGGAGCCACCCATCGCGCAGCAGGATGGCGTCGGAGATCAGGTTGACGGTCAACACCTGACGGTCGCTGAGTTCCCAGGGTGAGCCACCGAGTTGCCGGTAGCGCGCAATCTGTCGTTTGAACTGTTCGGTCAGCGCCTCCACCCGTTCGCGCACCTTCCGGTCTTGAACAGACGGCGCAAGGTCAAGTGTGACGCCGCCAATACCCGTGGTCTGGCGCGCGCCGAGACGACGAACCCGCTCCCTGAGCAGCGCCTTGACCCTCTCCCATGTTTCAGGATCGCCGGAGTCAACCAGCGCCAGACTCCCGATGAAACGGGTCGGCGTCGTCGTATTGGGGATGGTCTCATTGATGGCGAAGAAGGAGTACAACAGGCTATCCTCCGCCGTGCCGCGTCGTCGGTTGATGGCGACGCGGGTATGGATGCGCTGCGTGACGGTGCGTTTTTCCAGTTTGTCGTCCCTGATGGTATAGAACTGCTGACCAGCCGGTTCCCACGGTCGTCCATCGGCGTCAACGGGGGCGTACAGCAATGCTGATGGACGTTGCCGTTCCCAGCATACCCGCTGCACCAGCGAGTCGCGCATATGCTGATCGTCGCCTTTGGGATGGAAGGCAGTTGCGGGCAACGGGCGCACCCAGGCATCCCCCTCACGCATCGGGTAGGCGTTGCGGCACCGCAACCGACGCAGAAGGTCTGGATCGAACTGACCGGTATGCGCCAGTGTCCACCCGATGGCGCCGAAGAGCACGGCGCCTGGCACGAACGGCAGGCTTTTACGAAACTGGGTTCCCGGTTTGCTTTCGGGGAAAGCGAGCGGTTCGCGCGCCTCGATGATCAGCATCGTTTCGCTCATTGCCCTTCTCCCCTCTTCACCAGGCTGCGCAGCGCTGCTTCCAGGTCATCGTCGTGCTGCGGCTGACCGTTCACGATCACCTGCATACGGGTTGTCGCCCAGCCGAGTCCGCGCGACTTTGCGCCCCCCCAGCGATCAACGGCGCGCAGCGCAGCCCAGAGCAACGCCAGATGCTCAATGTCGGGCAGGGCGCCGACAATTGCCGGTCGGGCGGCGAAGATCATCCCCTCCAGCGCCGTTTCCTGGAACAATAACCGCTCATCATCCGCCGTGCCGCGCCGCCGATTGATCGCCACACTGGGACGAATATGGCTCAGGTGTTGCTCCGGTCTGATCTGCGATGGTTCACCGAGGACACTGACCAGGCTGGTGAAGTGGAGTGGTGCGCGATACTGCGGTGAACCAAAAATGCGTCGGATGACAGTATCGGTGTTGTCATCAAAGCTGCGTGGCACACGGAGACCGAGTGATCGGGCGATCGCCTCTGCCGCGTGGCGGACGCGACCCTTAACCTGCGAACCCGGAATGATCGGAAGATTGCGGCTATCGCGCGCGATGACTTTATCGGCGAGCGTGCCAGCGCTCCCGCCGGCGCCGACGCTCACCGGTGTTTCGCTGAGAACTTCAAGAGACACCTCGACATCGATCATGATCTTTCCTCCGGAGTCGCAGGGACCATATCGTACATTTCGGCGAGATCAGACCAGATCGTTTCATAAGCGTTGTTGTTCGTCGGCAGCCATGGCGGCGTTACTGAACGTTGCGACATATCTGCTGATCGCCATGAACCCTCAATGTGCGCCATCAGCATCGTGCGTACCTGTTCGTTCTGACGCACACGGGTATACAGATATTCCATCGTGCTGGCGATCACGCCGGGGGTTGTCTCCATCATACGGCTCAGGCGGTAGAGTTGGGATCGCGGGAAGTTGCCGCGTTTGAGCGCCCGTGTCGTTTCCAGCAAACCGGCAAACTCGTGCCAGGTGTACGGACGTGCGGTGAGACGGCGCGGACCTCTCAGAGCCGGAAAGTCGTCATTGAATGCCGCTGCGCGGAACGCTTCGATAGAGTCGGTGACCATCGTGATTGACTTCAGCACCATGAAATCAATAGCGCCGCCGTAGTAGTGCTGTCCGGCATAGCGTCGCGCCAGTTTCTTGGCTCGCTTGAGCAACTCTTCCACCAGATCGCGCAGGAAGAAGATCGGCGCCGACTCTTGCGCAATAACGATGCCAGCCGACAATCCAATCGAAGGGGTATATGGCTCGATTGTGAACAGGGTCTCGCCAGCATACCGGGTATGGATCGCGTTGGACGCGCATGCGCCAGGCGGCGCCGGGATGCGCTGCGCCAGCGATTGCTCGAACGTGTGCGCAATCCGTTGCGCAACATCAAACGCGCGATCACCGGGGACGATCAGCAGCAGATCGTCGCCGCCGATGGTCAGGATCTCGAAGGGATGCACGACCACCCTGCGCCGTTCGCGGCGCACCTCTGCCGGTTGAAGACAGTGCGCCAATGCGGAGAACACGGCATCTGTAGCGGCATCCGAGAGATGCTCAGACGTTCGACGGAGGTCATCAGGGGTCGAAAGGGTGGCGATCAACCGCCCGACATTATTCCCATCGGCGTAGATCATGCCGATGTAGCGATCCGGTCGAGAAGCCGCGCCAATCTCGCTCAGGTCGCCCGATGGAACAATCTCGCGGTGCTGCTTCAGCGCGCGACCATACGGCGTATTGCTGCCCTTTGCGCCGAGAAAGTCTTCCCATTGCGTTTCCCAGGAGCGACTCCGCAGGTCATCAGGTGCGCGCCAGGCAAAGGTTGATCGAAACCATCCCGTCTGGCGCTCATCATCACGCTTGATCAGTTGACCGACATACCGCTTGCGCGCCGATGGTTCGCTATAGGCGCGCGTTTCGCCAGCAATTGTTCCACCCCACTCTGCAGGACGCACATCGCTGCTGTCACATCGTTCCGCCCACGGCAGCATTGGATAGAGTGGAATGAAACGCGGTCCGCCAGCATAGGCGCGTTCGTCGCGGCGACGGTTGAACATTGTCGCCAGGAGCGTCACCAGTTCGCCGAACTGCTTACGGTTGAAGAATCGGCGCGCTGCCTCGATGTCCGCGTCGTTGAGCGTTCGCCCAGGCAACGCAGCACGAATATCGTCGGCATCGAGTTGCGCAGCCATACTGCCCGGTAACGGCGCATGGTAGTACGCCTCAAGTTCAGCACGCATCTGCGGATCGCGCCATTCACGCAGAAAATCGTCCACCCAAAAATCGAGCGGTCGGCATCCATAGCGCAGTTCGAGCAGCGTGAAGGTTTCGGCGACCGCAACACTGTTGGCAGTAAGGGTCTGGCGGGTGAATTCCTGCTCAATCAGGCTGGCGAGTTCCGCTCCTTTCGCGGCTGGCGCAAAGGCGAGAAAACTGCCGCCGCCAGCATAGATGATCAAAGATGAACCGAGATCGTCACCCAGGTGGTCGCGCCAGATGGCGGCGATGCGCTGATCGTTCACCCATTCGAGCAGCGCGCTCGCGCCACGAATCTCCGGCAGCGCCGGGGCTTCGAAGACATACCCCTTGATTTTCGTTGCGCCGCCATACACCAGCGCAACCTTTGTGTCCTGCACATTGTTCGCGCGCAGACCTTGCGTTACCGTGCGGTTGAGTTCCTCCAGCGCCGTGCGCTCTGGCGCTTTCGGCGCCTCCTCGAGCACACGACGCACAATGTCTGTCACCGGATCGACGCGGGTATCTGTGCCATGGGTCAGACATCGCGCCACGGTGTGGGTAAAACGATCTGGATCGGTCATAGTGCGCTGATTGTCCCTCGTTGACTCACATCCCGGAACCGAAAACGTCTGTAAAGCGTCGGCTGAGGTGGAGACTTACGCGATCAGGATAAACCCTCAACCCGTCACAAATACGACGATTGCCTGTCGCAGATCAACATACTTCAAAAATGATAATTTGTATCATTTTTCATCCCCCACGTGGCGTTCGAGGCGCGTCTGTGTCTCTCTACGCTCCAGGCGGGGCGCGCCTTCAACCTTCAGTCCGCCGTGCCCAAACGTGCTCGCTTTGCCGATATGCACCAGACTGCCGAGCGTCAGCAGCGCGCGCAGTTCGGCGCCGACGCCGCGCAGTGTCACCATGCCAACAATGCCTCCCTGGGGCATCGTCTGGCGCTGACGCGTTGATGTGCGCTGGAGATCGAGCCAGCGGATCTGCGCCTGTTCAACGGTGACTGCCTGTGCCGCATCGATCAGGCGCAGGTGATCGACCTGCCATCTGCCGCTGCCGTGAAATGTTGACAGGGCATCGATGCGCCACGATGCCGCGCGGATCAGCGCTGGCAGATCAAAGGTGCGCAGGATGTCGCCACGCTCACGAATGCGCAGCGGCGTCTGCAATATCAGGCGCACCCTGTCGGGCAGCGCCTGCGCGCAGGCGGCGATTGCCGCTGCATCGATAGACGGCAGCGGCTCTGAACTCTTGAGCACCTGCCCGTCCTGATACACGACCACTCCCGTCGGTTGCCAGGGGCGCAGCGCTTCGACCCGCTCCAGCCGGAAGGGCGCGTGATCGCGTCCTAACCCCATTCTGCCGAGTTGCTCGAAACTGAACAGAAAGTAGGGAAGGTGCTCCATCCCCCGTCCAATCAGCGTCAACCCAAACTCCAGCGCCTCACCAGCCGCATACTGCGTTCGACCGTCGTCTGGCGGCTCGATGACGAAGGGGCGCGGCACATCGCGGAGATCGTGCAGGTGCGCTACATCGGCGGGATGCGGCGTCTCGAACACCCATCGGTACGGGCATATCAGCGTGACTTCGCATTCGTGAGATCGTCCCCAGCATGCCTGGAGACAGGAGGCGCGCTGAAACGCATAACCAAACCCGCCACGCAGCATTGCGCCCTTATACGCGGGCAGGCGGGCGTCGGTGAGGAGGCGGAGCGTGAGACGCAGTCGCAAAACCGGCAGATCGGGCAGGACAAGCGTATCAACAAGAGCAGACATGGCACCTTCCTTTTGACTGGTGTTCTATCTGGAAGACACACGCTTCCTTCCTGTTCTGGCGCAGTTTCGGGTGGGGATGGCGGCAGGACGACGAACTGTTTGCATTATTGTTGAAACGATCCTCGTTTGTCAACATGTGCGCACGGTTGCGTCTTCGTGTGTTGCTGTGGCGGAATGGCAACTCACAGCGTGTCTGGTCGCGCTTCTTTCCGTTGTAAAATCCTGCGGGCGTCTCATCTTATCTGTATTGCAGCAATGCCATTATGCCGAAGGAGTTTTCACCATGGCAACGTTCAACCAACGACGACCGATTGACGCTCCAATCCCTCATCTGCGGCGCGCCTGGCGGACTATCGCCGGGTTGGTCGCCGTATGCTGCTTCCTTGCGTTGATGCTGGCGACAGCACCGGACGCAGGAGCGAAAACGACCACGCCAACCGCGCGCCCAACTGCCGCCCGACCTTCCCCGACGCCAAGCGGCGTGCAGGCGCCATCGCTGCCGGCGAGCGGACTCGAACGCGCAACGGTGACCAACATTGTGGACGGCGACACGATTGATGCGACCCTCAACGGGCGCACCGTGCGCATCCGATTGCTCGGCATCGATACGCCGGAGTCGGTGCATCCCTCACGTCCGGTCGAATGTTTCGGGCGTGAAGCATCGCGGTTCCTCAAAGAACTCCTGGATGGTCAGACGGTGCTGCTCGAATCTGACCCAAGTCAGGGGGATCGCGACCGCTACAACCGGTTGCTGCGTTTTGTCTGGCTGCCTGATGGTCGGTTGGTCAACTATGAGATCATTGCGCAGGGATACGGTTTTGAGTATACGTTCAATCTGCCGTACAGGTACCAGGATCAGTTCAAAGCGGCGCAGCGCGCCGCACGCGAAGCGCAAGTCGGTCTCTGGTCGCCGAACGCCTGCAACGGCGAACGAACCCCCGCAGGCGCCAGTGCAACGCCAGCGCCCACCGCTGCCCCCACTGCCGCCCCCACTGCGGCAGCGAGCAACCCGCTCCCGCGGTCGTTCAACAACTGCAAACCCGATCCGAACGCCGCACGCGCGCCGAATGCGCCGGTTGCCATCGTTGACGTCAACAAGCGCGCAGAAACGGTCACGCTCAAGAATGTGAGCGCCACAACGGTCAACCTGGACGGATGGATCATGTGCAGCATCAAAGGGAGCCAGATTCACCAGGGGATCGGCGGAGCGCTGGAACCGGGCAAGACGCGCGCCTTCAAGCATACCGGCGGGAACATCTGGAACAACCGTGAAACCGATCCGGGCGCACTGTATGATCCGCAGGGACGCCTGGTGTCGTACTGGGCGGACAGGTGATCGCCGCGTCTCCTGGTGCACTGGAACAAGGCGTGTCCTCGCACCGCCTGGGAGCGCGGGCGTCTCGCCCGCATACCCAGCGCCTGGGAGTGCGGGCGTCCCGCCCGCACGCGCTGAAGAATAACCCGCGGATGCGCACGGATAGCAGGCAACCGGTCTGCCCTTCACTGATACAATGTCCGTATCTCCGCGCCTTCGCGCCTCCGCGTGAGCCGGTCTGATGCACGCGGAGACGCGGAGTACGCGGAGAGATGTCGCACGAGGCGTCGTCCATTGGGTTGAACCTTTGTGAGAACCGCTATAATCCGGTATGCGCCTCGTGCCGTCGGGCTGATGGAGATTGAGCACTTAGAGCCTATCCGAATAACCCGGCGGCACGCACGGCAATCACGCCGCAGGCGAAAAGGTTACAGTTTTTCGGATAGGCTCTCAGCACACCGGGTCGCATGACTGTTTCGAGCGTCGGAACGACGAACCTTGTGCGACAGGGTGTTTCCGCTCGCCGCCTGGCGACTGAAGTCGCGGCTGGCAGGCGGGAAGCCCGCCTGCGCGGGCGTGAGGGGGCGCATCCCGCTCGCCCGTAGACCAGCCCGTCGGACTTCCACGTCTTAGAGCCTATCCGAATAACCCGGCGGCGCGCACGGCAATCACGCCGCAGGCGAAAAGGTTACAGTTTTTCGGATAGGCTCTTAATCCGGTATTCGCCCTTGCCGTGGGGCTGATGGAGATTGAAAATTAAATCCGCTACACTGCGCTAGCCGTGGGGCTGAAGCCCTCGGCTAACCAGGGCAAAGCCCGCCTGCGCGGGCTATACCGGATTATTTATTCAAAGACCATAAGCCCTCGGCTATGTGCTGCGAAGCCCGACTGCGCGGGCTAGAGCGGATTTATAGCAGTTCTCAGATACGTTGATCCCTGTCTGGGTCTGCCGTGTCGCGCGAGGCGTCCGCTTCCAGCGGAATGTAGACCGAAATGTATTTCGGTCATCGCGTCGGGCGCGCCATTCCCAGGAGTGTTCAACCTTGTCCACCAGGTTCGACCTTTGTGAGAACTGCTCTATTTCGGTCATCGCGTCGGGCGCGCCATTCCCAGGAGTGTTCAATCTTATCCATCAGGTTCAACCTTTGTGAGAACTGCCATAAGTTCTCAATCTTCATCGTAACCGTCAGGTTGCAGCGCACCATCGCATATCTGGTATTATTTCTCTGTTCGTTGATCTATTCGCAGGCATCCCGTTGCAGCGGGATGCCTGTTGCGGAAGAGTGTACGTGTTCACATTTCTCCTGGGAGCGAGGGCATCTTGCCCTCATAGACGCGACGAGGGCGGGACGCCTTCGCTCTCAGGCGCGTGTGTTCCCCCTGCCGGAAGAGCGTCTTTGGTATCAATGTGAGCCGACCGCCAGCAAAACGTCGTCAGCGCCGGCGCGATCATGGGTTGGTACAGCGCGCCTGGAATGTCTGGATGAACGACATCCGTTCCCGCCGATCATTCCTGGGGCGGGTATTGTCGATCACGGTCGGCGTTCTTCTGATCGCCGCCGTTGTGCTGCTGATCATTGGTTTCGTCACGGCACGCAGCGATCTGTTCGTTTCGCCGGGGGCGACGCCATCACCCCCGCCACAGGGCGCAACCACTTCGGCGTCGGTTGCCCTGCCGCCCTCGCCGGTATCGCTCACCCTTCCGCAAGGGTTGGAGCGCGCAACGGTCATCAACGTCGCCGATGGCGACACCATCGAGGTGTCGTTGAACGGGCAAACGGAGCGGGTGCGTCTGATCGGCGTCGATACGCCAGAAACCTCGCACCCCTCACGCCCGGTCGAATGTTTCGGGCGTGAGGCGTCGGCTTTCACCCGCGAGTTGCTGCGTGGGCAGACGGTTCTGCTTGAGGATGACCCGACACAGGATAATCGCGACCGCTTCAACCGTCTGTTGCGCTTCGTCTGGCTTCCTGACGGGCGGTTGGTCAACTACGAGATCATCGCACAGGGATATGGTTTTGAGTATACCTTCAGGACGCCTCACCGCTACCAGGCGCAGTTCAAAGCAGCGGAACGCGCCGCGCGCCAGGCGCAGATCGGTCTGTGGGCGCCGGAAACCTGCAACGGTGAGCGGATCGCGGCAGATGCAGTCACCCCCATCGCCCGCACGACGCCGACAGCGGCGCCGGAAGTCACGCCATTGCCGCCATCCTTCGACGGGTGCCGCACCGAACCGAATGCGGCGCTTGCTCCGAATCTCCCGGTCGCTATTGTGGCGATCGACAAACGCGCCGAGGTGGTGACGCTGCGCAACGTCAGCGCGGCGACGGTCAACCTCGACGGTTGGACGATGTGCAGCATTCGGGGCGCGCAGATCCATCCCGGCATCGGGGGAACGCTGGCGCCGGGCGAAACCCGCGACTTTCCACGCACCGGCGGTGGAAATATCTGGACCGACAGCACTTCCGATCCCGGCGCGCTCTACGACGCCGAAGGGCGTCTCATCGCCTACTGGCCCGATTGAGATTGCGGACGAATCGCCAGGCGGAGCGAGGTCGGTTCCATTCGCAGGTTCGCCTGCTGATAATCGATTGGCGGATTGCAGCACTTACGGCGCGACAATCTTATCTGCAAGATTCGGGTACACCCTTTGAAAATCCTTTTCGTTGAGGGTTACCACCAGATCAACGTTCGCGGTTGCAGCAGCACGCAAGATCAGCGCATCATAGATCGCTCCGCCAATGATGCTCAGCGCAGCCAGATGTTCTATAACCTGGACGTAATCTTGATCGGACAGGGCGACTATCTCAAGCTTTGTGGTGACATTATGCTGGATGAGTTGCTTTGCATCTGAAGGCGAGATAGGGGGATGGACAGGCAAAGTCGTAAGAACGGCATAGACTTCCGCCAGGGAATGCGCAGCAACGAAACCTTCGTCTGTTCCGTCAGTTACGCGCTTCAGCCAGGCCAGACCTCGTTCGTGAGCAGGGTGAGCCTCGACCATGGCAGCAACCAGGATGGAAGTGTCGAGCAAGATTCTCACAAGCCTGCTCGTTGCAAGAGCCCAAAAACACGTCGGTCACGCTCGTGACGCATGACATCTGCAAGGTTGCCTGCCGCTGTCACCCTGGCGACTAAAAGCCCGCCTTTCTCTATAAGAACCGTAGGTCTGGATTGAATATGGAGACGCACGTCACCCTGATTCCCTTTTTCGACGACTAAGGTCGTACCTGGTGTCAATTGTAGTTGCTCGTTCAGGGCAGCGGGAATAACAATGCGCCCTAATTCATCTACTGAAACTTGCATGATGTGATTCATCTTGCAATCTCCGAGGCAAATGTCAGGCAGATCTGTGTTGCTGATATCGTCTTTATCCGTTTGTTGCGTGATCTGGGTGAGGATCGTCTATTCCTGGTCAGTCAGCGTGCGTGATAGTTGCTGTTATAGAGTCCTCCCTCAGATGGTGCACATGTAGTGTAACGGATCGCTGGCGGTTTCGCAAGCATCAATGTCGAACATCAGGGCTTCTTTAAGGCTACCTTGACTGCTCCAGGAATTGTCATCACCAAAGGTCAGCATCGC
>Ga0197142_1002828_pt1 | contig 14927 bp, 11 predicted proteins | sample GBS60_MetaG_FD_148614 | JGI IMG/M metagenome (GOLD analysis project Ga0197142, IMG submission 148614) | Sediment microbial communities from Great Boiling Springs, Gerlach, Nevada, United States - GBS 60_MetaG | ecosystem: Environmental > Aquatic > Thermal springs > Hot (42-90C) > Sediment... | reverse complement strand
AGCAGCAATGAATGAGGTTGAAATTGTCCGAGCCGAACTGGAGCGCCGAACTATACTGTTGCCCGTAACCGAAACCGCACATAACCTTGCCTTTACTTTGATGCGGCAATATAACTTGCTTCCCGCTGATGCTTACCATGTAGCCGTCGCTTTGGACGCAGGTGTTTCCGCCCTCGTCTCCCTTGACGAAGATTTGCTTGCTGTTGATGGCATCGTAGTTTATATGCCAACCTAAGTAGCACAGCGTGTTATGCTTTTTCGTCGGAGGTGCGAAAGATGGCTGATAGACCGAAAAGGCTTGAAGACTTGCCACCGAAAATTCAGGAAGCGCTGAAAAGAAAAGGCTGGACTTATCCGCCAACAGAAGAAATGAAACGACAATGGAAAAAGGCTCAGGAGGAAATGGCTGGTTGTCTTGACACTGACCTTGAATTGCTTGAGGAACTATGGCGGGAGATGGGGTGGAGGCGAAGTGGCAGAAAGGCGAAACTTCCGTGATACCCTTGAACCCATCATCTACCTGAATTCGTCCTTTGTCATCGCCCATTGTGACAGAGGCGACCCTTTCCATCTTGAGTGCCGTGACTTTTTTGGCAGGTTGCAAGCAGAGGGAACGATTTGCGTTGTGAGCGATTTCGTCTACAATGAAGTCGCCTTCTACATCTTGAGACAGGCTTTGATGCGTGAAGCGAGAAGAACAGGGCAGCGATGGGAAGATGTCCTGAGGGTTGCTCCACATGTTTTTCAGGAAGCCATGAACAGAGTGGAAATCGTCCGAGCCGATTTGGAACAAAGAACATTTGCTTTGCCCGTAACCGAAACTACTCGTGACCTTGCCTTCACTTTGATGCGGCAATATAACCTGCTTCCCACTGATGCTTACCATGTAGCCGTTGCTTTGGACGCAGGTGTTTCCGCCCTCGTCTCCCTTGATGAAGATTTGCTTGCCGTTGATGGCATCATAGTCTACATGCCAACCTAAGTAGCACAGCGTGCTATACTTTTTCGTCGGAGGTGCGAAAGATGGCTGATAGACCGAAAAGGCTTGAAGACTTGCCACCGAAAATTCAGGAAGCGCTGAAAAGAAAAGGTTGGACTTATCCGCCAACGGAAGAAATGAAACGGCAGTGGAAAGAAGCGTGGGAACGGATAATCGGCAGAGATGACACTGACCCTGAGTTGCTTGAGGAACTATGGCGGGAGATGGGGTGGAGGCGAAGTGGCAGAAAGGCGAAACTTCCATGACGCCCTTGAACCCATCATCTACCTGAATTCGTCCTTTGTCATCGCTTTGAGGGCTCGCCATGACCCGTTCCACTATGAATGCCGAACATTCTTTGACCGCCTTCAAGCAGAAGGCGTTGTTTGTGTGGTCAGCGATTTCGTTTATAACGAAGTCGCCTTCTACATTTTGCGTCGTTTCCTGCTTCGTGAGGCTCAAAGGACAGGACAACGATGGGAAGATATTTTGCGAACTGCTCCTTATATCTTCCAGACTGCGATGAACGAGGTGGAAGTGGTTAAAGCGGAAATAGACCGCAGCACCGTCTATTTGCCCACTTCTGAGAGCGCCAAAGACCTTGCCTTTGTTTTGATGCGCCAATACAACCTGCTTCCCACTGATGCTTACCATGTAGCCGTCGCCTTGGACGCAGGAGTTTCCGCCTTCGTCTCCCTTGACGAAGATTTGCTTGCTGTTGACGGCATTGCTGTTTATACCTGTCCATGAACCTTGCATCTTTTTCACTCGCCTCCGACGACTTTCACTGGCGTTCCGTCGCTCAATCGTTCCAAGCCACCTTTTATCACTTGGTCGTTTTCGGTCAGCCCTTCAAGGATTTGCGCCCAATTAGCCGTTCTCAACCCGACTTTGACGGTCTTTTGGCGCGCAGTTTTGCCGTCAGCGACAACGAAAACGCTTGTCTTACCTTGCCATTCAACGATGCACTCGTTGGGAAGGACAAGGGAGTTAGGAATTCGCTTGACAACGATTTCACCGCGAGCAAATGAACCTGGCTTGACCAACTTGTCGGCACCAGGTAGAACGACCTTTATCTTAAACTGACGAGATGCCGCTTCAGCGACAGGGACGAGTTTGCTCACGAAACCTTTCAAGACTTGATTTGGCAGAGTGTCAACCCGAACGAAAACTGGCTGACCGTCTTGGGCTTTTGCGAAATCACTTTCCGACAGGTTGACTTCAAACTCAACTGCCCCTGCAGCCACTAACCTCATTAACGGAACTCCGGGCGAAACTGTGTTGCCGACTTCTACATTTTTGGCGGCGATATAGCCACTGACGGGAGCGATAATGATCGTCTTGCTAAGCATCGCCAAAGCGTTATCAAGCATTGCTTTCGCTTGCTCAACTTGAGCCTTTGCAAGTTCAATGTCCTTTGCTGCCGTTACTTTTCGCACGCGACCTGCCTTTGCCAGTTTCAAGGTTGCCTGCAGTTGCTTGATTTGGGCTTTCAGAGCCTCAATGTCTTTCTCAACGATTTCGCGACGCAGTTGTGCTGCTTTCTCCAATTCAAGTTGTGTTTCTGCTTGACGAAGTTGTGACCTCGCTGATTCCAACTGCGAACGCAAAATATCTCTTTGCTTTTGAGCAGCCTGAGCGTTGCGCAGGTTTGCCTCCGCTTGTCTCAACCTCTCCTCCGCGACCGCAATGTCTTCCGATCGCGGACCTTCCAAGGTCAAGTCGTAAGTGGCTTTCGCAGCCTCATAGGCTGCTTGGGCAGTTTCAAGTTGCCGTTGGGCTTCATCCAACTGAGCCTTAGCGACAGCGCCTTGCTCGTAAAGTTTCAGGGTGCGCTCGTAGTTGAGTTTTGCCGTCCTGTAGTTCGCTTCCGCTGCGAGAAGTTGTTGCCTTGCTTGCTCTTTTTCCTGAGGGCGAGCGCCTTCCTTCAACTTCTTCAAGGTCAACTCTGCTGCTTTCTTTTCTGCTTCGGCTTGCTGGAGTTGATTTCGCAATTGCTCGTCAACGATTTCCAACTGCCTATCCAATTCCCGAACACGGTTGCGAGCGATTTCAACCAATGCTTCTGCTTGCTGAACGGACAAATCGGTTTCACGGTAAGTTAATTCACGGCTCGTTTGCAATTGCATCAATCGGCTCTGGAGTTGCTCTAATTGAGCGATCGCCTGTTCAACATCTGTGTCTGCTTGGGTTGATGGAATTTGAGAGGCTGCTTTCACTTGTTCGTAACGAGTCAAGGCTTGAATGTAGGCAGCCCTCGCTTGGTCAACTTGAGCGCGGATGGATGTATCGTCAAGCCGGATAAGGACTTGCCCTGCTTTGACGAAATCGCCCTCACGAGCGCCAACATAAACGACCCGCCCAACCAACTCCGAACCGATAGTGACATCTTGCAACGCCTTTATCGTTCCCATCACTTGGATTGTCTCTTGGAGTTCACGCCTCATTGGTCTGACAACTTCAACAGGAACTGCAGCCCTCAATTCTTCTTGGGCTTTCGCGAGCCCTCTTTGTAATTGGATTTGCTGGCGTCGGGAGACGAAAACGAGAGCGCCAGCAAGTAGAATCACAGCGCCAATAACAATTAGCCTGACTTGTCCCTTCATCTTTTTTCGCCTCCGTCAAGAGATATTTGGGCAAAAGCGCTAAGGCTTTTGAGCAACTTAAGCACCTCCGATTCGCTTAAACCTGTAGCGTAGACTAACCGAGCGAAGGCTTTGTGGGCATCGTAAAAGGCTTGAACTTCGTTAGCACGAGCCCTCGTCAGCGCCACCTGTGCATCCCAGACCTCAACTTGAGTTCCGACTCCACCTTCGTAACGGACTTGAGCCAAGCGAAACGCTTCCTCAGCGGACGCTAAAGCAGCCCGCGCGGTCTTCAACCTTTGAAGTGCGACTTGAAAGTTGCGGACAGCCTGCTCAACTTCAAGGGCAATTTGCCTTTCAAAGTTTTCCCGTTGAGCCAAGGCTTGTTCCAAAGTCGCTTCTCGTTCTCGGATGACGCTTTCCCTTCGCCCACTGTCAAAAATCGGAAACTGAACCACGAGGTTGACACCCCATTGGTAATCTTCAGCAAACCCTGTCCTCGTCTGACGGACATAACTTCCCGTCAGAAGGACAAGCGGGTTTTTGTCCGCTTTCGCCAGTTTAACTAACTCCTCTGCCGCTCTAATTTGCCACTCAGATGACCTAAGTTCAGGTCGGTTTGCCATCGCTTGCTTGATGAAAGGACCACTTTGGATGAGTTCGGGAGGAACATCAAGAGGTTCGGGAAGCGAAATTAAATCAATTGGGGCGTTTGTTGGTCTGCCTAAAATTTGGTTGAGAACAGCCTTTGCCAGAACAACCCCATTTTGAGCCATAAGCATTTGTTCCTCTGCAGCAGCAAGTTCCGCTTCCGCCCTCAAAACATCAAACTTCGGTGCGACTCCCGCTTCATAGCGGGCTTGAGCGGTCTTCAAAACAATCTTGACCCGCTCAACGGCTTGGCGGGCAACTTCTTCCATTGCTTGTGCAGCCAAAACATCGGCATACGCTTCAGTCACCCTGAGAGTGAGTTGGGCTTGGACTGCTTGTATGGTTTTGGATGTCGCATTCACTTGAAATTCGGCGCTGCGAATTGAAGCCGATTTTCTCCCAAAGGTCAGCAAACTTTGCCGTATCTCACCAGTCAATGTTCTCATGTCGCGCTTGACGATCTCAATGGAAACGGGCATCCCTGTCAGTGGATTGGGGACGGTAAAACTGACTGTCGGTCCTTGCCTCCTTTGAACGCCGGTGAAAGTCAGTTCAGGGAGCCATTGAGCCTTTGCTTGCTGGCTTCTCGCCAAAGCCGCATCCAATTGTCGGTATGACAAGCGAATCAAAGGATGGGTTTTCAAAGCAATCTCAATGCATTGTTGAAGGGTTAAGGGCTGCGTCTCTTGCCCGACCGCGAAAGAAAACGAGATAAAAACGAGCAACACTGACAGCCATTTCCTCATCTCGTTCTTTCCCCTCCAAGCGCAGGTTTTCCTTGATTGACAGCACCGTAGAGAAGCAACTTCACCACTTTGTGCACCAACTTTTTCGGTGGTATGCGCTTCAAAAAGGGTGCTAGTCGGTAGTGGGCAAAGAAAGACTCAAAGAGTGCTCCCCAAAAAGTTCTGGCAAAAATTGTCGGGTCTAAGTCTTTCCTAAGAATGCCAGCAGCCTTCTGTGCATTCAAGTAGTCAGACATCAATTTTACGCCTATGCGAGTGATCTCGCCCACGATTTTCACCACTTCCTCATTCCTCTGCATCTCGCCGTGCATCATCAATGTCATTTCCCTTCTTTCCTCAAACATTTCCCAGAAAGCGTTACCAAGTTCAATCAAAGTTTCTTCCACCGTTGCTCTTGGCGGTTGAGCGAGAATTTCTGCCATCTTGGGGAGCAAAGACCTATGTTCTAAAAGGGTTCTCAAGATTTCCGATTTGCTGTCAAAGTAGTGGTAAATCAAACCTGGCGCCACTCCGCAGGCTTCGGCGATGTCGTCAATGGATGTGGCGTCAAAGCCTTTCTCAGCAAACAACTTCGCTGCCGTCTCAACGATCTGCTCTATTCGTTCCTCTGGCGTTAGCCTTTTTCTCGTTTTCCTCAACTTCGCCTCACCCTGTTGATTGAACGCTCACTCAATAAGCCGAGACAAAGTATGGCGTGGCTCTGTCCCTTGTAAAGTCCTGATTTACGGCTAATTTCCGCCTTTTGGGCGGAATTTTTGGGGATGCACCAAAGCAAGTTCATCTACCGTGCCGTTTCCGTCCAAAGCCATCAGTATTAGCGGACTCAACACCTTTCAGGACATGTTGGGGCTCAACTCAAAAACTTGATGCTTTCGCCGGTGACAAAATTAACGGTGGCAGGTGTCAGCGGATGAAGGAATCGGATTTTGAGCGACACAACGAAGAGGTCAGGCAAGTATGGCAGGCTTACCGGGCAGGTAAGCCGATAAGGGTGCCCGTCATCTTCGGAATCAATGTCCGCTTCACCATGTGGCTTCCAGAGGCGAACCCACGCAAAATCACTTTTGAGCAATACTTCTCCGACCCGCAAGTAATGCTTGAGCGACAAATTGAGCACCTCTACTGGGTTCGCCACAACATCCCACAAGATGCGGAAATGGGCTTGCCGAAAGACGGTTGGCATGTCTGGGTTGACTTTCAGAATGTTTATGAGGCTGCTTGGTTCGGATGCGAAATTCGCTTCTACCCTGACCAAGTCCCCGATGTCGTCCCAATGCTGAACGACGACAACAAGCGAATGCTTTTTGACAAAGGTTTGCCTGACCCGTTTGAGAGTGGTCTGATGAAGCGGAACTGGGAGTTCTACGAGCACTTCAAACGACACCAGGAGAAAGGATTTGAGATGTTTGGGAAGCCGATAGCATCGGTGACACCTTGTGGTTTAGGCACCGACGGACCAATGACCGTTTGTTGCAACATCAGAGGTGCGACTCAATTCGTGACTGACTTGGTTGAAGACACCGAGTATGCCTTGCAACTTCTGGACTTCGTCACAACAGCGATCATTGAGCGCATCAAAACTTACCGAAAACATCTCGGTCTGCCCGAAAAAGCAAAGCCTTGGGGTTTTGCCGATGACAGCATTGAACTCATCAGCACGGAAATGTATCGCGAACTGATTTACCCGTTCCACAAACGATTGGTTGATGAACTGGCTGAACCTGATGCCCCCATTAGCATCCATTTGTGCGGCGATGTCCAAAGGCACTTGGTTTTCCTTAGGGACAATTTGCGCGTCAGGAGCATAGACACAGGCTTTCCCATTGATTTAGGCAAAGCGAGGCGGGATTTGGGACCTGAAGTTGAACTCCTCGGTGGTCCATCGGTTGTCTTGCTGCGTTATGGGAAGCCAGAACAAGTTCGGGAAGAGACAATCAAAATCCTGCGAAGCAGCGTGATGGAAGGGGGCAAATTCATTTTGCGCGAAGGCAACAACTTAGCGCCTTTCACCCCTTTGGAAAACCTTTGGGCAATGTATGAGACGGCTAAAGAATACGGACGCTATGATTGAGAGCGATGAAGGAGGCGAAGGAAGATGACAAGTAGGGAACGGTTTTTGAAGGCGTTGAGGCATGAAGAGCCTGACCGAGTGCCAATTCACGACAGCCCTTGGGCTGAAACGGTGCGGCGCTGGCAGCGTGAGGGGTTGCCAGCGGAAATTCCCGTTTCCGACTACTTCGGCTACGAACTCGTCGGCATCGGCTTTGACCAATCGCCCATGTTTGAGGTCAAAACTCTTTACAAGGACGACACCTATATCGTGGAGACAACACCCTATGGTGGCATCCGCAAAAATTTCCGAACTTACGCCAGCACCCCTGAAATCATTGAATGGGCTGTCAAGACGAAAGAGGACTGGCTGAAAATTAAGGAACGACTCAGCCCAGATTTCGCTCCAGACTACACGAGGGTTGATTGGGTCGGATTGAGGACGACTTACCAACGAGCCCGATCCGAAGGCAAATGCCTTGCCTTTTGTGCCGTTGTTGGATACGACCACCTGCAAAGTTATGTCAAGAGCGAAGACTTGCTGGTCATGATGGTTGAAGACCCTGATTGGTTCAGGGACATGGTTGAGACGACGACGGAATTGGTGCTCAGGGTGGCAAAACTCATCATTGAAGATGCCGGCTACACTTTTGATGTCGCTTTCCTGTTCAACGACATGGCTTACCGCAACGGACCTCTTTTTTCGCCCAAACTTTACCGAGACCTCATCATGCCCTTTGACAAAATGCTCTGCGATTACTTCCACAGCAAAGGCATGCCTGTCATCTACCATACTGACGGCGATGTTCGTTTGCTCATTCCTTACCTGATTGAGGCGGGTATTGATTGCCTCCAACCCCTTGAGGCTAAAGCCAACATGGATGTTCGGGAGTTGAAGAAGCAGTATGGTGACCGATTGGCATTTATGGGCAACATTGATGTCATGAAGATGGCTCACCCTGACCCGAAAGTCATTGAAGAGGAAATTCGCAGCAAGTTTGAAGTTGCAAAAGTCGGTGGCGGATACATCTACCACAGCGACCACTCAGTCCCGCCGACAGTCAGTTTTGAACAATACTGCCGTGTCATGGAACTGGTCCGCAAATATGGCGAATATTGAGCGCCACCAATGTTGATGAATGCTACATAAAACATTAGTTCGGCAGGAGCCGAGCCCTTTCCAACGCGGGTCTTAAAGGGAAGGTTTTTGTGGGGGATTTAACGGCGCTGTAACTTCAACAGTCAAACCATCCGCTGGCACTCCCGGCTGAGGTGTTTCGTTCCCGTTCCTGTCCCTCGCCCTCAGCCAAACACGATAAACCAACGATTGCCCATCATTTCTTATGTTGCTCTCAACTTGAAGTGTCCCTTGGTAACTGTCACCACCAGCAGGTAAAAGAGAAACCTGCATTGATGTCCCATCAGGTTTTTGCACTACTGCCCAAACCCTCTCAACACCTGATGGGTCTCTTACCACTGCCGAAATTGTCACTTCCCCTCCAACAAACCTTAACTTTGTCGGGTTGACTTGGTAATTAGAGATTTCTGGTGGCGTTCTGTCTGCTCCCCCTCCTCCCCCGCCACAACTATTCACTGCAAACATCACTGCCAACATCACCAAGCAAATTGCCCATCTCATCATCGCTTTTCACATCAGTTTCGTTTCTCTTTCAAGTTAAGCCAAATTCATCGCAACCTAACAACCGTTGCTGCTTGAACTTCTCTCCCTTCTTCATCAACTGCCTTGATGCGGACAAGGTAAGCACCACTCCCAACTTTTTGACCGTCAATCCCTACTCCCCTCCAGACTAACCTGTGTGTCAAACCTTCACTGCTGCCTGCATCCAAAACTGCTACTCTCCTCCCAGTCAGCGTCAAAACTTCAGCCTCAACTTTCGCAGGCTTCGTCAAACTGAACTCTATCACAACCCCTTGCCCTCTCATCGGTGTCGCCTTCAAACCAACAACCCTCAACGGTCTTTCGTTGCCGCGCTCAACTATCACCTTGAACTTCCTCTCAAACTCCCCTTCCTGTGCAACAAAACGATAACTTGTCTGAGTTCTCAAATACAACCTCTTCCCTGTCACAGTGTCAACAAGCCATGCACTAACATCCTTCGGCGCATAACCTATACCATCAAAAGTCAAAGTCACTTCTTTCCTTTCTCCCGTGCCCCTTGTCCCGTGTCCCTTGTCCCACCTAACCCAAACTTCCCATTCTTGCCTCCTTGAACCATCACTTCTAACATCAACAGCCAAAGGAACATTGTTCTTGAGCAAGATGACTTGAACTCCATTGCTTCCTGTTGGTGGGTCAGGTGGAAGCCCAACCGCCAAACCTCTTGTTCCATTGGCAATTCCCATCACCGCTTCTCCGACGCTCCCATTCACCGACGCTTGCAACCTTATGCTCCATCCACTGCCTTTCACAACTCGTCCCTCGCCCCTCGTCCCTCGTCCCTTACTCTGACTTGGTGGTGGCAGGATAAGTTCGCAATCGGTGTGAGCATAAACCCAATAACCTTTCCAAGGCTCAAGTTGCCCTTTAACACCTGGGATGATGTTTGTGTCATAGACGAGGACATATCTTCCCGTGTTAGGGTCATTTTTGTCCTGCTCCCATCCCCAAGCATAATCCTCAATCCATCCTGCTTGCTGTGCTTGAGACAAGGTTTTCGTTTCCGTCCCTTTGCGGACTTTTAGACTATCTAAATCCCAAAGGAGGCTTACCAAGAAGGGATTTCCGATAGAGTTCCATCCCTGGCGCAATGACAAGACAAAAAGTTCTTCTTCACTTATTTTCCTCCCCATCGCTGTCAATTCTCTCACTTCCCCTGGCGACAATTTCACCCAGTAACCTTGCCCCGTTTGCGCTTCGTTAGCAGGTTCCTGCGGATAGAAGACATATCCGTTACCTATCCAAGTGGCTACCTTGACCTCCGAAGGAATTTGACCCAAAAGGAAACTCCATCCCGCATTGACTAAATCCATCGGCACAGACACAAAATGCAATCCCTCCCTTAAGGCAATGCTCTGGCGGATCAAGGTGGAAGGGAATTGATTAGCCAAATATTCCTTAGTGTCATAAGGATGATCATGACTGTCAGCGAAGACCAACCCTCTGTCCGTCCGATGCAACAAGGTCACATTTCGCAGTTGGAAGCGTCCTGAGTAGCCCCAATTACCGATGGCTTGACCATCAAAGAGAAGGGAGACTGTTATGACACCTGCTTCCGTTGCCTCAAAGGAAACGCTTGTCTGAGTGATGGTTCTACCTGCTCCGTCTGCCAATGCTCCTGAAAGCGTGAAATTCCCTGCTTGCTGAACTTGAACTTGCACATTAACCCTCAACCATTCAAAGAGACCGTCATTATCTTCGTCCACCCCTTCATCGGTGTATCGTCCTGTTAACTGTGCTGCTGGCGAAGCTACCTCAAAAGACCCTATTGACGACCGCTCAAAATTTACTCCCCCTTCCTGCCTTGTCTGTCCCTTTGCCGTCACGATGAATTGGTAAGTGCCTGGCTCGGTAAGGTTCGTTAACACAACGCTATAGATACCATCCCCTGCCATCCCATCCTGATGTCCCCCATCATCTAACAAGTTGACAGTGAACGATTGACCGTCAGGCCGAATGACCTCAGCAGTGACCGTAGCGCCTGTCACAGGTTGACCTTCTTTTGTCAATTGGGCTTTCAAGACAGCCCTTTCTCCGACAGAATAAACAGCCTTTGGGATTTCTATATTGAGTTTCAGCGGGCTATAGAAAACTGCCCACATCAAAGCAGGTGCGCCATCAGGTGGGATATCTGCCTCCCCTCTTACCCTCATCACCCAACGACCTTGAGATGCGTTTTTGATAAGAAATACTTTGAAAGTGCCAAGAATGTGTGGTATTTCAAAGAATTGGATGTCACCTCCCTCCCTTGCTTGTTCTGGCGTAATTTGCTGCCCTGTTGGGCTTTGGAGAGTAAAAGATATTTGACCAACTAACCAATTGGTAATAAAAGCTGCATCACTTGTTTTGTCTAAAAAGACTTCCCGACTTATCTCCTGACCATATTGCACGAAACTCAGCCATAATTCTGTTCTTTGTGGTTCTTCTGATTGTTGACACTCTTGTTGAATTTTTGTAATGGCTTCGTAAGATTTAAAACCGCCTTTTCTAAGATATTGCTCCATCCACCTTTTAGTTGTTCGAGCGCTAATCAAATTAAAATGTGCCAATAAATCAAAACCCATAACTAACGGTGGAATCTCTGCCACATTGGACATAGAAGGTCTTTTTCCTCGCTCTTTCTTGCAATACCATTTCCAGTGAGCACTTTCAACCTCAACGATTCCATCGCTTTTTAGCGTTACTGACCCCATATGAAAAATATTAGCCAAAAGTGGAGTTACATCTATTTCTGCAGCAAACAGCAAATATTGAATTCCCTCAACAACTGGATAGGCATTGTTTAGCCTACAAGCACCCTCCAATGAAAGGTCTTGAACAGCAGGTAAGTCATTAAAATAATCCCTGAGTAACTTCGCCCACCACACATCAGCAAGGTCTGCCCCGCTATGAGGAGTCCCTAAGGTTACAATTTTCTCTACTCCAACCTTACCGTTGAAAGCCAAAGATACTGCCCATCCCCGCCCCACTTTACTTCCCAGTAATCCTACATAGGCTCTGGCTATTAACCCTCCCATGCTGTGCCCAATAAGGTCTACGACCGTTTCATAACTGATTCTGGGACGAACCTTACTAAACATATATTCTTGCATTAAATATCCATTAGTGTCAACTCGCAAACCTGTGTTTAAATTATCCACAACGAATAAATCTGCATAAGTATTTGATGACTCATAACCTCCAATGGGAGTTTGAGTATCTTCTCTGTATTCGTCATATAAAGGAATGTAACCAAAATTCTTCATAACCTTAACTGCCTCGTTCCAGTTAGCAGGATTATTCAGTGGCAACTCCGCACCAGCAAGTCCTCCCCAAAATATCTGCTTTAAAATCCCTCCAAAATTAAACCCATGAACTAACACGATAGGATTGCGATAAATAACCCGAAAAGTTTTCCACTCCTGTCTGGGCATTTCATAAACAGCACCCTTCTCATCGGTCACTATGACCCGCCACAAATAGTAACCCTCAGGCAATTTGTCCTTAGGTTGAAATTGTGCTACTGAACCTGAAGTATATGCCCCACTCTGCACCCTACGATTTTCTTTTTGCCGCCACTCATCCCCTGGCATCCACCATCCCTTGCTTTCCGCCGATTTCTGGTCAAAAACATAGTCAGGAGTTGGGAAAGTGCTCGGCAATTGTGGGTGACTTGAATAATGCTTCAACTCTATCCGATAAGTTACCCGATCGCCATCAGGGTCTTCCGCTTGCATGCGAAACCATGGTTGTCCCGTCGCCACGCCCTTATCTGGTGGACTTTCAACCTCCGTGAGAACGGGAGGGCGGTTGACTGCCTTCACCTTCAAAGGTGCTTTGATTCGGTCGTTGCTTTCGTCGCTCTGTCCAACAGTGCTGTCCACATCCACAATGACCCAAACATAGTAATCTCCAGCCTTTGTCTCAGCAGAGATTGTCACTTCCGCTTCGTGGGTCACTGATTGGTTAGGGTCTAAAGCAGGAGTGTCAAAAGAGACAAGTAATGGGTCATCGGTTGTTGGTCTGTCAGGTGATAGGCTCAAACGGACATTGGTTTTTGATTGATTTGCCTTTGCTTGACCTTGATTGACCACTTTGAACCGAACCGTTATCTTGCCGCCTGCTGTAACTTCTGATGCAGAAAGGGTCAAATCCTTAGGAACTAAATCTGGCTTTGCTACCTGAACTTGAACTGTAAATGTCCATGCAGCACTCCAATCACTTTCTGCACCTTTGCTGTCTATCGCTTTTGCTTTCCAACTCCATTGTCCTTCTGATAAGGCTTGGTTTGATGGGACGGTGAATGTCGCTTCTGAACCACTGGAAACAAAACCCGTAACGAAAGTCTTCCTCTCGCCCCCCTTCGTGACCTCTATCTCAAACCTCATATTGTCTCCATCTGGGTCTTCTGATTTCATCTTGAAAGTTGGTGTAGGTGAGACAGTGGTATTGTTGGCAGGAGAAATCAAAGTCGGTGCTGATGGTGGACGATTGGTAATAGGCGCACCGACCCTCCACAAAGCAAGTCCATCCCAACCTCCAGAAGCGATTAAACTTCCATCCGGTGAAAAGGTTACTTCATACACCGGACCTACATGACCTTCTAAAGTTCTAATCAAAGAGCCATCTGATACCCTCCATATCTTGATGGTGTAATCTAAACTTCCAGAAGCGATTAAACTTCCATCCGGTGAAAAGGATACTGAATACACTACCCCTTCATGACCTTCCAAAGTTCTAACCAAAGAGCCATTTGATACCCTCCATATTTTGATGGTGTCATCTAAACTTCCAGAAGCGATTAAACTTCCATCCGGTGAAAAGTTTACTGAAGTCACCCCCCAATAAATTTCTAAAGTTCTAACTAAAGAGCCATCTGATACCTTCCATATCTTGACGGTTTTATCCAAACTTCCAGAAGCGATTAAACTTCCATCGGGTGAAAAGGTTACTGAATTCACATCATCTGTATGACCAGTCAAAGTTCTAATCAAAGAGCCATCTGATACTCGGAAAATCCCGAATCTATTACCCTTTATCGGTGAAGCCAAGAACTGTCCATCTGGAGAGAAGGCAACGCTACGAGGTTCAAGAATTGGTTTGAACCAGACTAACTCTTCAGAAAATTGTCTTGAACGGGAAATGACGGGAACTGATGGAGAGCGGAACAGAGCATTAGATGAGCGTTGTCTCAGCATCTCAAATAACCTTTCTCGTCCCTCTTGCCTTTCCCTTCCAGGTGACCTCACTTGAGCAGCCATCATTCCTATCAACAAACCCAAAACTGCTATCAATCCGAAAGTCCCTTTCCACCATCCAGCCAACAACCTTCCCTTACTTCCGTTGTTCCTTCCTGTGCCTTGCACCATCTCAGTCACCTCCTAACCCTAATTTCATCACTTTGTATGGTCTGCCTCCAGACCATTTATTCGGTCGGGCAGGAGCCCGACCCTCCGATGTGCCGATTTTTTCGGCAGTGCGGGAGCACTGCCCTCCAGAAAAACCATTCGCTATTCGCTACTCGCCATTTGCCGTTCACTATTCGCCAGTCGCCAATCGCCATTCGCTGCCGTTTTCGGCTCGGCATTAGTTTTGCTTTCCCATTGAATATAGTTGCTGAAATCTCCACCATATTGCCTTTGGTATCCTTTTTCCCGTAATTTCCCCACCGTCTCCACTTCATCCAACAAGCCTGCAACTTGCCAACTTGCACCTGTCCTTTGAACCTTCGGTCAACATGGTCGTTTCATGAGTAACACAAATTAGTCCCTGCGTCAACACCAATTACTCACCTTTCAAGGTTAGTTTTCTGTCCCATCTGAGATGCCTTCATTGCCGATGGAAAGTTGCACTTTTGATGTGCTAAAGGGCTTTTCGGCTCGGCGGAAGGTTCGTCTTCCCACCAGATGAACCCTTTTTGAAGGGCGATGGCGATGAGTTGGAGGGTTGAGCGAACATTGAAGTCTGCAAGCATTTGTCGCAAATGTTTGTGAACAGTGTTGATGGAAAGACCCAATTTGGCAGCAGCACTTTTGATGCTTCCAGTGCTAAGGATGGCTTGCAGAATTTCTCTTTCCCGTTCGGTCAACGGGCAGTGGACATAGACGACGATGGCATCTTCAGGAGGCGTTTCTAAGGCGTAAATTACCGAAAAGCCTGCTTGCTCCAAGACTGCTTTAATTTCCTGCAGGCGCTTGGCACAGGGACAGGAAAGATAGACGACTTTCTCATCATCCATCTGTCGCTTTAAGCGCATCGCC
>Ga0197142_1002827_pt1 | contig 14930 bp, 15 predicted proteins | sample GBS60_MetaG_FD_148614 | JGI IMG/M metagenome (GOLD analysis project Ga0197142, IMG submission 148614) | Sediment microbial communities from Great Boiling Springs, Gerlach, Nevada, United States - GBS 60_MetaG | ecosystem: Environmental > Aquatic > Thermal springs > Hot (42-90C) > Sediment... | reverse complement strand
TCAATTGATAATATATTGAGCTGGGCACCACCCCAAACTCTTGTGCTCTTTGCTTCAGGGTCTTATCGGGGTACTTCGCCACATCTTGCGCCAGTCTGGCAATATCGATTTTCCTCCGCCTTCTCACGACTCTGGTACGCTCCAAATTGGGTTTATCGAGCCACCGGTACACGGTTGCTCGGTTGATGCCGAAGATGCGCGCCGCTTTGGTGATACTATTCCCGTTCTCAATGAAACTTATCACCTTCTTCCGTAAATCCAGACTGTAACACATTCTGATTCTCCTCCTTGATGCTCACCTTCCTCCCCATCTTACACCCTCCTCTCATAAAATGTTGCATTTTCAATAAAAATGACTATATAGCTAAGCAGGCAAAGGTTGACATGCTATGGGTCGCTGGGCGTAGCCCCACAATGGCGTAGCCATGAATCTTCAGGCGACAACCTTAGCCTACCTAGCCATATTTTCTATTCACATAAGATCAGCACAACCTGTTGATCTAAGAATATTGCTACAAACACTTATCCGAATATTCCTTGAGGATGTCTAAATCTCAACGTGTTTTGCCCTTACTTTTTTGGAGGGTTAAGCCTTGCGTTATTGATACTGTTAGCAAAGACATGTTCTTTTAGTTACCATAAACCACCTGGCTACTTTCCGGATTGATACTCCTTCTACTTGGCCGCAATCAGCATCGCTTTGCCCTCTCATCTCTAGGGGTTGTACCCCATAATGACTTAAAAACTTGAGTGCTTATTTCTACAGCAGCAAGGGAGGAACAGGCTACGGCTGCCCTACCATTTCAACAAATTAAAGCGCTCCATATCCACAGTGTCCCGATTGCGGTAAATCGCTAGGACAATCGCCAACCCCACCGCCGCTTCCGCAGCCGCCACCGTAATCACAAAAATCGCAAACACCTGGCCTTTAATGTCAGCAGGATCGAGATAGTTGGCAAAGGCCAGAAAATTCAAATTCACCGCATTCAGCAACAGTTCCACCGACATCAGTACCCGCACCGCATTGCGGCTGGTTACCAAGCCGTAAATGCCAATGCAGAACAAGGCGGCCGCCAGCAATAAAAAATAGTTCAGTTGCAGCACCATGAAAGTGTCCCTAGTACGCCTTTGGGTATGATAGCTCAGTTTCCGCCCAAAAAGCCTGGGACGGTTACGCCCCACCCCCGCCGGTCAACCGGCAATGATACCCAACCCATAGCCCAACACCCCCAACAGAGCGCCCAGGCCAATCAACCAGGGAGCCGCGACCCGCCGCCAGCACAACAAAACCCCACTGAGCAGGCCAATGCCCAGTACCCAAACCCCTTGGCCCACCGCCGTCGCCAAAGGCGCTACGCCAATTTGCCACCCCAACCGCACCGCCACCAGCCCGATCAACGCCACCGCCCCCACATTCAAGCCATCCAAAAACGCCCCAGCCCAAGCCGTGCGCCGACACCAGAGCAAAATCGGATGCAACAGCGCCACAAACACAAACGAGGGCAGGAAAATCGCCACCGTTGACACCACCGCCCCTGCCCACCCGGCAATTTGAAACCCGATAAAACTGGCCGTAGATAGCACCGGCCCCGGCGTAAATTGCCCCACCGCAATGGCATCCAACAGTTGTTGTCGGGTCAACCAACCGTAGCGATGCACCAGGTCATTCTCAATAAAGGCCACCAGCAGATAACCGCCCCCAAACAAAACCGCCCCCACCTTGAGAAAAAACAGCGCCAATAACCCCAAATGGGGAGCTGGCTCCGCCCCCGGCATGGCTGCCATCCCGGCCGGAACCCCCAACCAAAACCAGCCCGCCCGTTGTGTTGGTTGCGGCGGTCGCCGTAGTCCAATGCCCAACAGTCCCCCTGCCAGTAGCGCCAGCACTTCCCCCACCCCCAGAAGCGATAGCACCACCACCGCCAGCCCCACCCCAAACAGAAGCCAACTTTTCACCGCCTTTTTCCCCAGCCGCCAGCCCGCATCCACAATCAGCGCCACCGTCACCGGCTGAATCCCCACCAGCAACGGTGCAACCTGGGGTAACGTCCCCCATTCCCGATACCCCCAGGCAATCAGGGTCGTGAGGGTGGCCGCCGGCAGAATAAAACACACCCCCGCCACCAGGAACCCCGCCCAACCGGCCCGGCGCAACCCCAACAAAATCGCCATTTCCGTCGAATTGGGGCCAGGGATGAGATTGACCGCCCCCATTAAGTCCAAAAATTCTGCCGCCTCCAACCACCGGCGTTCTTCCACCACTTCTTTCTGCATCAACGCCGTATGCGCCGCCGGCCCCCCAAACGACAAGGCCCCCAACCGCAAAAAAACCTGGGCGACTTCTCGCAGGCGTGCGGTCATCGGGCATGCCGGGGGCGGCCCCTAGGTAGCGGGTAGATGACCATCGGGTGCTGCATCTCCCGGATAAGCAATGGGTTCGCGCGAGGCACCTGCCGGGCGAGTCCACACCAAGGGCCACTGGTCAACATGCCTGACCTCATGACCATCCCTGTACAGGGTATAGCACGGTTGGGCAGGAACATGGTTGCGGCGCACCGTCTCTTGTCCCCTTGAGCCACCCATACCTGCCACCCCTGCACTCTAGACCGCCAGTACCGGGGACATCTGGGGTTAACGCCCCCCGTTTAATAAAGCCCCGCACCTCTGGACAACGCGCCAACCCATCCCCTCCAGGTCAAGGTCAGGAATTGGAAACAATCTGTTAATGTAAATACGGATGTGAGGAAGGAACGTTGAGGTGCGTCTCATGGCTGTCTGGGACAAACAAACCAAGGCGCTGGAGGGGTCACCGTGTCCGGCCTAGTGTGGGTGACCACGATTTTATTCGTTTTGGCCGCCCTGCTGGGTATCGTCGAGGCTACCGCCATCTGGCTGGGGTATCGCCCCATCACCCGCCAGCGCCTGCGCCGCCAAGGCCAGGGTCGAGATAGCCAACTGCCCCGCTATTCGGTAATTGTGGTGGCTTATCTGCCCAACGAACAAGGCATTATCCTCGACACCCTCACCTACCTCTTACAAACGCTGCCCCGTCCCCAGGCGGGTCTAGAAATCATTTTAGCCTACAATCGCCCCCAGCCCCTGCCCATCGAGGGGCAACTCCAGCACCTGGCCGCCTGTTACCCCGAACTGAAATTGCTGCACGTCGAAGGCAGCCGTTCCAAAGCAGAAAACCTGAATGCGGCCATTCATCTGGTGACGGGGGAAATGACGCTCCTTTTGGATGCGGACCTAAAGCCCACCCCAGAGAGCATTTGCCGCGCCTGGCGCTGGTTGGCCGGGGGACAGTACGACGTGGTGCAGGGACGCAATGTGATCCGCAACGCCCAGGACAATGTACTGACGCGGGTGGTGGCGGTGGAATTTGAGCATCTGTACGGGGTCAGCCACCCGGCGCGTTCTCTGCTGGCAGATTTGGGCATTTTTGGCGGCTCCAACGGCTACTGGCGCACCAGCGTTCTACGCAGCATCCGGTTTAATCCCCAGATGCTCACCGAAGATATTGATGTCACGGTGAAATTGCTCCTGCGCGGGTATCGCATTATCCACGACCGGGATGTGATTGCCACCGAATTGGCGCCGATAGATGGGGGGGCGCTCTGGTCCCAAAGGCGGCGCTGGGCGCAGGGATGGCTGCAAGTGGGTTTGAAATACACCTGGCCAATCATCCGCTCCAAACATCTGGGCTGGGGCCAGAAGATTTATTTACTTTGTATGTTTGTTTGCGGGACGGCGCTCCATTTTACTGTGGTTTACTATCCCCTGCTGTTGTGCCATGAACTGGCCAACTTGGATGCCCTGCCTGCGCTGGCGGGCCAGTGGTTTGGCTGGGTCACGATGCTGCTTTTGGTCAGCGGCCCCTATCAGGTCTTTGTGGCGCATCACGGGCGCAGCCGTGCTTCTCCCTGGAGCGGCTGGGATTCCCTGTTGTATTGCTTTGTCCTGCCGGTGTATGCCCTGTTCAAAAACATCGTCTCTTTGGTGGCGGTGTACTACGAGCTGATTGGCCGTCGGGATTGGGTGGTCACCCGGCGCGGTTCCCTGTATCGCTCTCTAGGCCGTTAAACATCGTTACAATTGGGATCAAGCAAAGGCATGAGGCGGCGCTCATGGCACGGGATTTGCGGGGCTTTATTCAGCTATTGGAAAAACGGGGGCAGTTGCGGCGTATTCGGGCGGCGGTGGACCCGGATTTGGAACTTGCCGAAATTACCCAGCGGGTGTTGCAGGGTGGTGGGCCTGCGCTGTTATTTGAAAATGTCAAGGGTTCTCCCATGCCGGTGGCGATCAATTTGCTGGGGACCTTGGAGCGGGTCTGTTGGGCCATGCACCTCGAACACCCTCAGGAATTGGAGGCGTTAGGGGAAAAACTCAGTCAGTTACAGCAGCCCAAACCCCCCAAAAGTCCGGGGGAATTTATTGAATTTGGCAAGTTGTTGTGGGATGTGGTCAAGGCCAAACCGGGGATGAGTTTTTTTCCGGTCTGTCAGCAGGTGGTCTATCACAATGAACAGGTGGATTTAACCCAAATTCCCATGATTCGTCCCTATCCCAAGGATGCGGGGCGGGTGATTACCTTGGGGTTGGTGGTGACCAAAGACTGCGAAACGGGCATCCCCAATGTGGGCATTTATCGCCTGCAATTGCAGTCAAAAAATACCATGTCGGTGCATTGGTTGTCGGTGCGGGGGGGGGCCAGACATTTACGCAAGTGTGCCCTGCGGGGGAAAAAGTTGGAGGTGGCGGTGGTGTTGGGGGTTGATCCGTTGCTGATTTTGGCGGCGGCAACCCCAATTCCGGTGGAATTGTCCGAATGGTTGTTTGCGGGTTTGTATGGGGGGACGGGGGTAAATTTGGCCCGTTGCAAAACCCTGGATTTGGAAGTTCCCGATAACGCGGAATTGGTGTTAGAAGGGACGATTACGCCGGGGGAGGTGGCCCCGGATGGCCCTTTTGGTGACCATATGGGTTATTACGGGGCCGTAGAAGATGCTCCTTTGATTCGTTTTCACTGTTTGACCCATCGGAAAAACCCGATTTATGCCACGACGTTTAGCGGGCGACCCCCCAAGGAAGAAGCCTTGATTGCCATTGCCTTGAACCGGATTTACACACCAATTTTACGCAAACAAGTCCCGGAAATTGTGGATTTTTTCTTGCCGATGGAGGCTTTGAGCTATAAGGTGGCGATTCTGGCCATTGATAAGGCCTATCCGGGTCAGGCGCGGCGGGCGGCCTTGGCGTTTTGGAGCGCCCTGCCCCAATTTACCTACACCAAATTTGTGATTGTGGTGGATAAGGAAATTAATATCCGGGACCCGCGCCAGGTGGTGTGGGCCATCAGTTCCAAAGTGGACCCGCAACGGGATGTGTTTATCCTGCCGGATACGCCGTTTGACAGTTTGGATTTCGCCTGTCCGAAGGTGGGGCTGGGCAGCCGCATGGGGATTGATGCCACCACAAAAATTCCGCCGGAAACGGACCACCCCTGGGGGGAACCCCTCAGGTCGGACCCGCAGGTGGCGGCCTTGGTAACCCGCCGCTGGGCCGAATATGGTTTGGACGATTTGGCGCTGGGGACGGTTGACCCCCGCCTGTTTGGCTATGAGGTTGACGCTGGTCAGTAAGGGCGAGATAATAGAATATTGGCAGTCGGGCGGAACTGGCGGAATTGGTAGACGCGCATGATTCAGGTTCATGTGCCGCAAGGCTTCCGAGTTCGAGTCTCGGGTTCCGCATGGGCGATGGGTAGGGTGAATGCAGACCGATTTACAGGGGCATTACGTACTGCTTACCGGGGCCACCGGTGGGTTGGGGCGGGAGGTGACCCGGTTGGTGCTGGCGGCGGGGGCGGCGGGGGTGACGATTCCCTACCGACGGCGCACCAGCATTGACGCGTTGCAGGCGGTGATTCCGGCGGCGGACTTAGGGCGGGTGCAGTGGGTGGCGGCAGATGTGCAGGTGGAAGACCAGGTGGCGGCGTTGGTGGCGGCGATGCCCCGCATTGATGCGCTAATCCATTTGGTGGGCGGGTTTCAGATGGGGGCCACCGACGGGTTTAGCTACCAGGATTGGCAGCAGCAAATGGACCAGAATCTCAACAGTGCGTTTTTGGTGTGTAAGTACGGGTTGCAGCGGATGCGGGCGCAGGGCTACGGGCGGATTGTCACGGTGGGGTCGCGGGGGGCGCTGCAGCCGGGGGCCTATCTGGCGGCCTATTGTGCGGCCAAGGCGGGGCTGGTGGCCTTGACTCAGGCCATTGCCCAGGAAACGCGGGAGCGGGATACGGATATTACGGCCAATGTGGTGTTGCCCAGTGTGATTGACACGCCCAACAACCGCCGGGATATGGGGGAAGAAAACGCCTGGCAGTGGGTGAGTCCGGCGTCGTTGGGGGCGTTAATTGTGTTTTTGGCATCCCCGGCGGCCAAGGACGTTCGGGGGGCGGCCATCCCGGTGTACGGCAAGGCCTGAGGTGGTCCCAAAACCCAGCAAACTCCAGGGGAAAACCGGTATATACTAAACATAACTAAACATAGTCCCGTGCCGGAGGGGTGCGCCGTGGAACTGTCTTGCAAAATTGAGTATGCGCTGTTGGCACTCATGGCGCTGGCGGACAGTTTTGGTCAGGAAGAGCCGGTACAGATAGGTCACATTGCCCAAGCCCAGGCCATTCCGGACCGTTATTTGGAGCAACTGTTGGCAGCGCTGCGGCGGGGCAACCTGGTGCGGAGTCAGCGGGGGGCCAAGGGCGGGTATTTCCTGGCGCGGTCGCCCTGGCAGATCAATCTGTGGGAAGTGTGGGGCTGCTTGCAGGGGAATCAGTCGCTGGATACGCCGACGCTGACCCCGGAGCGGACGGTGATTCGCCGGGTGTGGCAGGAAACCCAGCAGGCCACCCAAGCGATTTGGGAACGCTACACCCTCAAAGACCTGTGTCAGCAGCGGGATAGCCTGCGGCAGAAGGATTTGATGTATTACATTTAACCCACCCCTTGCCTATGCGGATTGCCAACAGCATTACCGACTTGATTGGCCGTACCCCTTTGGTGCGCTTAAACCGGATTCCTGCGGCTTGTGGGTGTGTGGCGGAGATCGTGGTCAAATTGGAGAGCATGAACCCGGCAGCCTCGGTGAAAGACCGGATTGGGCTGCACATGGTGGTGGCGGCAGAACGGGCAGGTTTGATCCGCCCGGGGGAAACGGTCCTGGTGGAACCTACCTCTGGGAATACGGGGATTGCCCTGGCAATGGTGGCGGCGGCGCGGGGGTATGAGTTGATTTTGACCATGCCGGAGACCATGAGCCTTGAGCGGCGGGCGATGTTGCGGGCCTATGGCGCCAAGTTGGTGCTGACCCCTGGCCTTGAGGGCATGGGCGGTGCGATTCGGCGGGCGCGGGAACTGGTGGAAACCATCCCCAACGCCTACATGCTGCAGCAATTTCAAAACCCGGCCAACCCGGAAATCCACGCCCTGACGACGGCGGAAGAATTGTGGCAGGACACCGAAGGGCGCATGGATATTTTGGTGGCAGGCGTGGGCACAGGCGGCACCATTACCGGTGTGGCGCGGGTCTGGAAAGCCCGCAAACCCGGTTTCCAAGCCATTGCCGTCGAACCGGCAAGCAGCCCGGTTCTTTCGGGCGGACAACCAGGGCCGCACAAAATCCAGGGGATTGGGGCCGGGTTTATCCCTGCCGTCTTGCAGCGGGATTTGATTGACGAAGTGATTACGGTCACGGATGAGGAGGCCATCTTTTGGGGGCGGAAGCTGGCCCGCGAGGAAGCTCTGCTTTCGGGCATTTCCAGTGGGGCAGCCCTGGCGGCAGCGGTGCGGGTGGCCCAACGCCCAGAAAACGCGGGCAAAATGGTGGTCATGGTGCAACCCAGCTTTGGGGAACGGTATCTCAGCACGCCCCTATTCCAGGACCCGGAATTTTGGAGCACGTCCTAGCGCTGCTCCGGGTGGTCGTTGTCAGCACTGGCCAATTCATTCACCCGCCGGATCAGTTGGTAGAGCCGCCCGTAATCCCGTTGGTTAAACCGGAAGGCCAGACGGGGCAAGGCCTCCGTATCATCCCCCACCTCCTCCGGAAAGGCCGACCGCTGCTCGATTTCCCCCGCCGTCACAATGTCGTGGAATTCCTGGTTCAACTGCGCCACTGCCGCCTCGCTCAACGATTGCCGCAGCCGCAGCACGAAATAATCCCGCACGTAACGGCTGGAGTGGTACACCCGATAAAACTGGCGAATCGTCTCACAGGCGACCGTCACCGAATCCGTAATGGTATAGAGTTCCACATCGTGGGGGCTAATCAAGTCCGTGTGCCAAAAATACTCCCGCACGTAGGCATCCCAGGTCTGCCAGTAGGTGCTGCCCGGATGGGCCAGCAACACGATGGGAATGGGTGGACAGCGACCGTTTTGGCACAACGTCAGGGCCTCAAACACCTCATCCTGGGTGCCAAAGCCCCCCGGAAACGCGCACACCGCATCCGTTTCCCGGATAAAAAACAATTTGCGGGTGAAGAAATACTTGAAATCAATCAGGCGGGGACTGTTGCTAATAAAGGCATTGCTGGACTGTTCAAAGGGCAACTGGATGTTCAAGCCAAAAGAGTGCTCCGCACCGGCGCCCTCATTCCCGGCCTGCATGATGCCCCCCCCGGCCCCCGTCATCACCATAAACCCCTGTTCCCCCATACAGCGGGCAAACTGCCGCGCCAACTCGTAATCCGGCGACTGGGGACTCAGGCGGGCCGAGCCAAACAGGGCAATTTTCCGCACCCGGCGGTAGGGTTGAAACACCCGGAACCCCTGCTCCATATCCTGGATGGCCCCGGCGATGATTTTCCAGTCCAAGCGTTCCAAATTCGCCTGGGAGAGCCGCCACAAGCCCTCTAAGGCCCGCCGCATCCATTTGCCGTGTTTGACCTGGTCCAATTCCCGCCACCAGGCCAGCAGTTGCGCTTCCAGGTTGGGGTCGCTGTTCATGCCCCCACCCGCACATCCATCACCGAACCCCGCAAATTGTACTGCGCCCCCTCCAGTTCCACCGGCACCCCCACTTTGATCTTGCTATTGCCCACCACCACCCCACCATCAACCACCTGCGCCGTTCCGGTCAAGGTGAGCACCATGTCCCGCAGATAACGGGTCTGGGCGCGGGTATCCTCCACAAACTTCACCGACCCGTCCGGCTGCGGCACCTCCACCTGGGGCGAAAAAATGGTGAGGGTTTTGACGGTCACGTTCCCCGAAGGCTGATTCCGCACGATAAAACTGGCTTGGTCCCCAGGGCGCACCAACTCGGTCGGTCGGGCAATGCTCAACCCCCGCACGATCATGTCAATTTCCACCGCCCGGCTGGGGCCCACCTGCGCCACCGAGCCGCTTCCCCCCGGCACCAGAAAAATTCCCACCGCCACCAACAGCACCACCCCTAGGGCGGCCAGGTCCAGCACGCTGATTTTTCCCCCCAGACGACCGTTGCTATCGATCCAGGCCATGCGTGGTTTCCTTGGGTTACATGCCCTACTACTATCTAAGCATCTCTCCTGCTCATCCGTACCCTGACACCTGACCCAAATGTGTTAGCATAACCCTGAAGGTCGGTGTCTTTGGTGTTTGAGGAGTTGCCGCCGGTGTCCGCCCGCCCCAACACGAGTGGTCAGACCATGCGCCCAATTCGGGTGGGGGTCATTGGGGTTGGCAATATGGGGCAGCATCACGTGCGGGTGCTGAGTTTTCTCAAGGATGTGCACCTGGTGGGCGTGGCGGATGTGAATGTGGAACGGGGTTTGGAACTGGCCAGCAAGTATCGGGTGCGGTTTTTTGAAGACTATCGGGAATTGCTCCCCTATGTGGAGGCGGTGTGTGTGGCGGTGCCGACCCGGTTGCACTACGAGGTGGGCATGACCTGCATGCGCCACGGGGTGCATATTTTGATGGAAAAACCGATTGCCGCCAGCATCAGCGAGGCGGAACTGTTGGTGAATGCGGCTGCCGAATACGACTGCATTTTGCAGGTGGGGCACATTGAGCGGTTTAATCCGGCGTTTTTGGAATTGCAAAAGGTGATCCAGCAGGAAGAAATTCTTGCCCTGGAAGCCCATCGCTTCAGCCCCTATTCCCAGCGCGCTAATGACGTGTCGGTGGTTTTGGATTTGATGATCCATGACATTGATTTGCTGTTGGAATTGACGGCGGCCCCCGTGGTCAAATTGACCGCCAGCGGCACCCACGCCTCCGGTTCCGGTTATTTGGATTACGTCACCGCCACCTTGAATTTTGCCAATGGAGCGATTGCCTCCCTTACCGCCAGCAAAATCACCCATCGCAAGGTGCGGCGCTTGACCATTCATGGCAAAAATTCCCTCACGGAAGCAGATTTTTTGAATAATGAAATTCTCATCCATCGCCACAGCCAAAAAGCGGGGCAAGTCCTCTACCGCCAGGATGAACTGGTCGAGCGGGTGTACACCAGCAACATCGAACCCCTGCACGCCGAATTGGAACATTTTGTCCAATGTGTGCGGGGCGGCAACCAACCCTCCGTCGGCGGCGAACAGGCCCTCAAAGCCCTGCGCTTGGCCACGCGCATCGAACAGATCGCCCTGGATAGCCAAGCCTGGCAAGCAAACTTGGTGAGCCTGGAAAAATCCCTGCGCCTGTCTTAGACCACCAGCGGTTCCCGCACCGGTTGGGTTTCCGGGGGCCGGGGCTGGCGTAAACTGTCCGCCACATTTTTGATCGAACCTGCCACCGGCACGGCAATCAACACCCCCAAAAGACCCGCCAATTTTGCCCCCAACAACAAAGACAGCACGATCCACACCGGATTGAGGCCCACCACATTCCCCAAAATCCGGGGCGCCACCAGATGCTCATTCATCTGCGCCAACACCAGGGCCGTGGCAAATACCTTCAACCCCAACCACACATTCTGCAAGGTGATCAGCAAACTAATCACCACAATACTTACCGCTCCCCCAAACGGCACCAGACTCGCCAACCCAATAAGCAAGCCGAATAACAGGGCCAAAGGCACCTGCAACACCACAAACGCCAGGGTCATCAGCGTCCCCAAAATCACCGCAATCGTGGCCTGCCCCAAAAAATAGTTGTAAAAATTGCGGTGCAACGACTCGCGGATCAATGGCCCCAGATGCGCCGGAAACCAGGAAAACAACCCCGACCACAGGCGCTCCCCAAACAAAACCAAATACAACGTCAAAACCAACGTCACAATCACATCCACCGCCCAGCCCACCGTATCCACCGCCAAGCCCAACACCTGAGTCGTCAGGGTTTTCAACTGCCGCGATACCCCAGTGGTGAACTGTTCCGCCAAGCCGCTCACATCCAAATTCACCCGGTGCGCCTGCGCCCAGGCCTCCAGCCCCTCCAACTGCGCCGTCCCCGAAGCCAACCAATTGGGCAGCCGCACCACCAATTCATTCCCCTGCTTAAGGAGCACCGGCACCAGGGTAATGGCCGCCACCGTCAGGCCGCTCAAGGCCACCAACAACACCCCCAACACCGCCCAGGAACGGCGTATCCCCCAGGATTGCAACAGCTTAATCGGATAATCCAGCAAAAACGACAGCACCGTGGCAATGACCAAGATATTCACCAAAGGCTGCAAATAGTTGACCGTGGTGAGCAACAGCCAGCCATTGAGCACCACCAGCGGCAAGGCCAACCCCCAGGTCAACCAGGGGGCAATCTGGGCTACGACGCGCATAGCCGTTCCTCCCGCGCCGCCAACCGCTCCAGCGTTTGGTCCAACAGGGCCAACCCCTCCGCCAGGGTCTGAAACTGGGCCACCGCCTGCCGCAACTGGGCCGCCCCCGGAAACTCGCGGGCGTACCAGGCCAAATGCTTCCGGGCTTGCCGCAACCCCATCTCCCCCTTGTACTCCCACAGGGCCAAAAGGTGCTCCCGGGCGCACTGCAACCGCTGCACCGGCGTCGGGGCAGGCAACTGCTCGCCCGTGCGGAGAAAATGGTCAATTTCCCCCACCAAAAACGGATAGCCCAACGTCCCCCGCGAACACATCACCCCATCGGCGCCCGTCAATTCCAGACAGGCCACCGCCGCCTGCACCGAAAAAATATCCCCGTTGGCAATCACCGGAATCCGCACCGCCTCTTTAACCCGACGAATCCACTCCCAGCGGGCCGGCCCCTGGTAGCCCTGGGCTCTGGTGCGCCCATGCACCGTGATCAACTGCGCCCCCGCATCCTCCATCCTTTTGGCAAACTCCACGATATTGATTTCCTGGTCATTCCAGCCAATGCGCGTTTTCACCGTCACGGGCACCGGCACCGCCTGCGCCACCGCTTGCACAATCGCCGCCGCCAACTCCGGTTGCCGCAACAAAGACGACCCCCCCCCATGCTTGGTGATTTTGTTCACCGGGCAACCCATATTAATATCCACCAACACCGAGCCTTCCGCCACCGCCCGCTGCGCCGCCTCCGCCATAAAATCCGGGCGACAGTCAAACAACTGAATCGCCACCGGCTGTTCCCCAGGGTCCAACTCCATAATCCGGGGTAGTTGGCGCATATAGTGCAACCCCGTCGCACTCACCATCTCCGTATAAAGCATCGAATGCGGGGCAAACCGCCGCACCAACCGGCGAAACACCAAATCCGTCACCCCCGACAAAGGGGACTGGAACACCCGGCTATGTACCACCACATTCCCAATCCGCAGGGGCGTTTGCAGACGCAGCCGTAAACTGGGGCTTAGCTCAGTCATCGGTCGGGCAAGACGGTTTCGCGCAAGACACCGTTTTGATTTGTTTCGATTTATTTATTATAGTCGGGGGTTCTCCCAGGGGAACCATCCTAGGAATTCCCATCACCCTTCCCATCCTCAGGCAAAGCCCAATTGCAACAGACACAGGTCATCCGGCCAGCCCCCGGGAGGGCGAGGGATTTGGGGGAGCAAGGCCTGGGGGGAAATTCCGGTGGCCAGCAGTTGGTGCAACGCCTCCCGCCCCCACAAGTGCCCCCGGGGTTCTACGGGAATTTCATACGCCCCATCGCTAAACAGGTACAACTTAGCCCTGGGGGGGATCACCCGCGTGTGGGTTTGGTAGGTAGCTTCGGGGAACATCCCCACCGGCAGCCCCTGCCCCGGCAGTACTGCCATTTCCTGCTCCTGCCACAACACTGCCGCCGGATGGCCGGCACTGGCATAGGTCAAAACGCGACTGCGGCGGTCATAAACCCCGTACCACACCGTGAAGTACTTGTCCTTGTGCTGTTCCATCGGAAACAAGCGGTTCAACAAAGCCAGCACCGTTGCCGGTTGGGTCATATCCGCCAGCGAACCCGAACGCAGCAGATTCAACACCGAAATGGACAACAACGCCGCCCCCACCCCATGCCCTGCCACATCAATCAGATAAAAAATCAAACGGTGCTCATCCAAATCAAAATAATCAAAACAATCCCCCCCCAACTCCGTCGACGGCACAAACACCCAGGCAGTGGTAATCTCCCCCGTCGGACGGGGGGCAGGCAACAAGGAACGCACATAGGCCGCCGCTTCTGCCAGTTCCTGTTCCAGACGTTGTTTTTGGGTTTGCAAATCCTGATTCAACTGGTGCAACCGCAACCCTGCCCGCACCCGCGCCTGCAATTCGCTGGGGTCAATGGGTTTGACCAGAAAATCATCTGCCCCACTGTCTAACCCCTGCACCCGGTCGGCCACCTGATCCCGCGCCGTGAGCAGGATGAAAAACGTAGTCGCCAAATCCGGAGTCTGGCGCACCCGTTGACAGACCTCCAACCCCGTCATTCCCGGCATCATCCAATCGCAAATCACCAACGCTGGCTGCAACGACTGCACCAACTGCCACCCCTGTATCCCATCGGCGGCCACCGTCACCTCATGCCCCTGCATCTTGAGACTGCGTTGCAACACCAGGCGCATCGTCGGGTCGTCGTCAATGACCACAATTTTTGCCATTCCTTTTGTTGTACTTGTTGTACGATTTTTACCCATAGACCATAAAATCAAAGATAACGGAACATTGGTGCTAGAGCGCGTGCAAATGGTGTGAATTCTGCCCTGCGTAGTGGCCGCATTGTGGTCAATTCCGATATCAACGCCTTGACGCAGGTGTTGGATTGGTTTGCCCAGTTTAATGCTCCCCCCTTGACCTACGAAGTGTGGTGGTTTTGCCAGTTGGTGTTGGCAGAAGGCTTTACCAATGCGGTGCGTCATGCCCATCGGGATTTGCCGTCCACCACGCCGGTCACGGCAGAAGTCCAGGTATTTGCCGACCGGATTGACATGCGGATTTGGGACCAGGGAGCTGGGTTTGACCTCCACCACAAATTGCAGGAACTGACACAAACGCCTCAGAACCCGGAACCCGAAGGCGGCATGGGCCTCATCTTTTTACAAAAATTTGCCGACGTCGTGGACTACCAACACTACCCGGAGCAACAGCAAAACTGCCTGTTTTTGCGGAAATATCTCACCGCTGTCACCACCTCGTAAAGCCGATGGGGAGCGATTTTTTCGCAAATCAAATTAGGGTGAAACATCTCGGCAATGGGACAGTCCCTCCCCCCCATCGACAAGGAATTGGGCATAAGCACTCCGATTGCGCTTGCAATGATGGTCATAACAGTTCTGCCACCACTGTTGCATCATTGCCAAAAGTGGCACCGTCTTCTTAGGAGTTAAGCTTGCCATCACCATCACACAGGGCAGCCTATTTGCCGCCACCGCTTGCCGGTCACCACGAAATCGGTATGCGAAACTTACCCCCAAAGCGTCACGTGGCCTCCCCGACCCATGCGGATGGCGAGACTCGAACTCGCAAGGCAAAGCCACACGCCCCTCAAACGTGCGCGTATACCAATTCCGCCACATCCGCATTTAG
>Ga0197142_1002826_pt1 | contig 14932 bp, 11 predicted proteins | sample GBS60_MetaG_FD_148614 | JGI IMG/M metagenome (GOLD analysis project Ga0197142, IMG submission 148614) | Sediment microbial communities from Great Boiling Springs, Gerlach, Nevada, United States - GBS 60_MetaG | ecosystem: Environmental > Aquatic > Thermal springs > Hot (42-90C) > Sediment... | reverse complement strand
AGTTTTTTCTAAGGATAAAAAGGAATATATTTTTTTGAATTTGGGTAATAATTTTTTAATTATGGATAATAATTTTAAAAAGGCAAAGGTTTATAATTTTAAGATAAATGAAGATGAACTTTTTATTTCTTCTTTTATCAAGGATAGTTATAATAACTTATTTCTAAATTTACTTAAAATTAACGATGATGGTAATAATGGATTATATATATTAAAAAATTCTATGGATCAAGATAATTTTAAAATTAAATTTTATACCGAATTTCCAGTAGATTATAGTACTATAAAGATAGATAATGATAATTCTATTTTTTTATTTGTCCAAAATAGTGGCAAGTTAATTATTAGTAAAATGGATGATAAGTTTAATAAGATAAAGGAAGTAAATATAAAGGGGAAAAGTAATAGATCTGAATTATCTGAGTTTTATAATATAAAAATAAATGGTAACTATATAAGTTTTGTAGAAAGGGTTAATCATTATAGTTTAGGTACTATAAAACAAAATCTTTTGATTTTAAATAAATCATTAGATGATGGGATATTTATAGGACAGGATTATACTAATTTTTTATTTTCAGGTAATTTTATAGATGGTAATAAGTTTTATTTACTCTTTTACAATTCTAACTCGGAAAATCTTTATTTGTACATTTATGAAATAGATGAAAATATGAGATTAAAATTAAGTGATGGATTTAAAATAAATTTAGCTTTTCAGGATGTTATTTATTATACGGTTGTTAATAATATTGTTTTTTTTAATACTAAAGAAGGAATTGTAAAAATGGATTTAAAAAATAATAATATAGAGTTTTACTTAATAAGTAAGGAAAAGAGTCTAAATAGTGATATTAAAGTTTTACTTAAGAAATCTTATGATATAATACCTTATATGTCAATGAATTATATATCAAACTATTCTTTTGATATTTTTAATAGATTTAGTTTTTGGGATTATTTAACTTTAGAGCTTAATAGTCAATTAAAAAATCCATTGGAATTAATTAGTTTTCTGTTATTTAATTCTATTATAGTTAAAACTAATATTTCTAAGGAGCTAATAACTAAGGATAATTCTTATGACTTAAAAATTCAAAATATCAAAAATATAAATATCTCCGATTTTTTAAGGAACTACAATGATAAAGATAATAATTTAGTTAAAGATATAAAAATAGATATAAGAGAATTGAATATTTATTAAGAATAAAAATTTTTAATGAAACCTTATAAAATCTCAACTATATAAATTTTAGTATTTAATGATTATAAGATTTATAAATTATTTTTTTATAGGGGTTATGTACTATGTTTTTAATTTTTTATATTCTTTATTAGATCTTGTTATTATATTTTTTTATTGTTTTTTTAGGCTTGAGGCTAAAATTTTGCATAAGATAAAGGTTTATGTAGGATATGTTTTATTGAAGCTTTTAGTATTTTATTTTTATTTTTTTTTACCTCCTAGATTAGTTAGCTTATTTGAAATTAAGAAATATAAAATTAATACCTATGATGATGGATTAAGTGAGCAAGGGATTTATGAAGGGATTGGGAGTTATGTTTATGGAGAAACCCCTTATTTGACTTTGTTTTATATTTTAAATGATCTAAAAGAAAAATTATTTTCTTTTAATCAGAACATTGATTTTAAACTGAGTTTATTTATTGATTTAGGATGTGGAGTAGGGAAACCTGTTTTTGCTTCTAATTTATTATTTAACTCTTTTTCTTTAGGAATTGATAATATATCTACTTTTATAAATAAAGCTAATATTATTAAGAGGTTTTTAAGTTATTTTTTAAATTTTAATAAAGTTTGTTTCATTAAAGAAGATGTTATTAATTTTTTAGAAGATTTTGAGGTATATCTAAAAAATTGCTTTCAAGAAAATATAAAAAAAATAAATTATTTAATTATATATTTGCCTGCTACTGCTTTCTCTGAAATCTTGCTAAATAATATTAAATTAAAATTTTTTAAAATATTTAGTTTGTATAAAGATAAAAAAATTTATATTATAGTTTTATCTAAAAAACTTAATATTAAAGGTTTAAATTTGATTTATAAAAAAGATTATTACTTTAGTTGGTTTAAAAGTAGTGTTTATTTTTATGAAGTTATTTGGTAAATTTAGTAATTTAAGTTATTTATAGTTATTTATTAATTTAAAGGGATTTTAAAAAAAATATAAAAATTTAAAAATAGAATAATTAATTAAAAATAAGGAAGTGGAGATGGAGCTAAAAAACTCAAAGAAAAAATTTGATATATTGGTATTACCTGGTGATGGTGTAGGTCCTGAAGTAATTAATGAAGCAATTAAAATAGTTGATGTTGTTAATGAATTAACTGAAATAAAAATAAAATATGAATTTGATTATATAGGTGGTGCTTGCTTAGATAGATATAATCAGTCAATAAGGGAGGAAACATTAAAGAAAGCTTTAAAAGTAGACGCAGTCTTATTAGGCGCGGTTGGAGGACATAAATGGGATAAGCAAAGACCAGAACAAGCTTTGCTAACTCTACGCAAAAAAATGAATGTCTTTGCTAACTTAAGACCTATTAAAGATTATTTTAATAACAATATTAATATAATGTTTGTTAGGGAATTAACAGGTGGTATATATTTTGGACCTAGAAAATTAATACAGACCAAAAAGGGTTATATTGTTAAAGATGTTTTGGTTTATAAGCAAGAGGAAATAGAAAGAGTATTAAAGGTGGCTTTTGAGTTAGCCAAAAATAGAAATAAGAATTTAGTAAGTGTAGATAAAGCAAATGTTTTAGCCTCTTCTAAATTATGGAGAGAATTAGCTGATAAAATCGCTAAGGAGTATCCTGAGATTAAGTTAAGGCATATGTTAGTCGATTCTTTTGCATATAATTTAATAAAAAATCCACAGGATTTTGATGTAGTAGTTAGTGAGAATTTATTTGGTGATATTTTAACAGATGAAGCTGCTATATTAGTAAGAAGCTTAGGAATGCTACCTAGTGCTAGTATAGGATACAAACTAAAGAACGGTTTATATAGAGGGTTATATGAACCTGTACATGGCTCAGCTCCTGATATTGCTAACTTTAACATAGCTAACCCTATTGGTACTATATTATCTATTTCTCTTATGTTTTATTATTCATTTAATTTACCTAATATCTCTATGTTAATAGAAAAAGCAGTAGTTGAGAATCTTAAGCAGGGATTCCTTACTAAAGATATATCTGATAATAACTCTAATTATAAAACTACTTCTGAAGTAGGGGAAAATATTAAAAATATATTTAAATCTCTATTATTAAGGGAATTACAAGTAATTTCTTAAAATGCATTTTAATTTAAGTCAATTTCTAATAAAAAGTGGTGAGTTAGTTGAAAAAAACAAAAAAAAAATTAAACATTAATTTAAGTAACAATGATAATAATATAAAAAATGATTATCAAGATTTGTACTATCAAGGTCAAATTTTATCTTCCGTGGACAAAACAATAAGTAATGTAAAAGAAAATAATTTTGAAAAGAGTGCTTTTGAAAAGATTGGAGGATATATTGGAAAAGTTAGTGCTTTTGATGAATTCGTATATTTTAATCTAAGATATTCTAAATTTTTAGAATTAACAGATAGTTTATCAAATGGAACATTTTTATTAATTAAAAGAGAAAATAAATTACTATTATCTCAAATAGTTTCTCAAAAAGACCTTTCTATTTATGAAGAAGAAAATAAAATAAAAGCCATAATTACCCATAACGAAGATATTACTTCTACTGAAAGAGATATATACACTTCTAGAGAATATAAACTAAAAATCTTGGGAACTATTTATGATAATCAATTTAAAAAAGAAATTGAATTCTATCCTACTAGATTAGATGAAATCTTTTTTTTTAATGATTTTAATTTACTTATTAACTATTTTAATCAAAAAAACTATAATGAAGATCATGTGAAAGTTGATTTAGGAAAACTAAAAAATGGTAATATTATAACTGATTATAATTTAAAAGTTTATCTTAAAGGATTTGTAGTATTACTTAATTTGGATAACGAATTTATTATTAGGTTTTTAAATTATTTATCTAAAAATATTATAATTTTTACCCCTAATAGAAATTTGGCTTTTAATATAATTAGAAATAATAGATTTAAATTAATAGATTTAAATTCATTAAATTTAAATAATTTAAATAAAAATGAGGAATTAAATTTAACAAGTATTAATAATTTTAATTTAGTTTTTTTATATGAAAATATATTAGGATTTGATTGTATTAATATAATTAAATTAATACTTGAGCAATTTATTAAGTTAAATATAGATTCAGTATTGCTCTTGGATGATGATATTAATTATTTTGATGATAAATTTTTAGCTAAAAATATTTTCTTTAAGCAATTTATTTATAGGTTGAATAATAAGTTATTTATTTATAAAACTAGGTCCTTAGATAAATTTAGTGTTAGTGTGTTATCTAATGCTAATTATATCTTATCTAAGGATATTAGTTTAAATGATTCTAATAAAATTTATAGTAATTTTAATTTAGTAAATTTCTATAGAGGAATTGGATTTGAAATTACTAATGGAGAATTAATTCTGGCTTTTGATTATTAATATTTTATTTTGAGAGATATTAATTTGGGAGGTGTTTATATAAATGATACCAATACTTATATTATTGGGATTAGGAAGTGTTGCTGCTACTGCCTTCTCTAAAGTTTCTTTAGTTATTTTATATTTATCTATTTCTTTAGGTTTTACAGTATTATTAATGACTCTTATGTTTTTGGGGGTTCTTGATATAGGGGATTCTGGGGGACATGATGCTGGGGGATTAGGTGGGCATGATGTTGCAGCTGATGGTGCTTTATTTAGTGGCCAAGTTGGACATCATGATTCTTCTAATTTATTTGTATTTAGTCCATTTACTTTCTTAACGGCGGGAGCACTTTTTGGAGCTTATGGATTGATAACTCTCCCTATGTTTAATATTTTTCCTACTAATTTAAGGGATTATTTATCTATTTTAAGTTCTTTATTTTTAACGGCTTTTAGTTATATAGTTATTGTTAGAAATTTAGTTAAAATGCTAAAATCTACTTCTATGTCTAAATCTAAATTTGTTTTTGAAGGTAAAGAAGGGAGTGTTATTGAAGCTATATCTGAAAATGGGGTTGGGAAAGTAGCTATAAAGATAGATTCTGAAACTTATTATTTATATGTTAGAACCGAGGATGGAAGACCAATTCCTATTGGTAGAAGAGTTAGAGTAAAAAAAATTGTTGGAGATTATGGATATGTCGAAGAAATCTAATTTAATAAATATTTTAATGAATTTTAATGAACTTGAATTTAGATATAATTTTAGGGGTAAAATTGGTAATAATTTGTACGTGTGCTTAAAGCAGAATTAAATGAGTAATTACCTTAAGTTATTTTAAGGATTATTTTTAATAAAAATTAAAGAAGGTGATAATATATGCTAAGAAAAAGAAAAATTACGAGAGTAGTAAAAATAGGTGATGTATTGATTGGTGGGGGTAATGAGCTTGTTGTTCAAAGTATGGTTAAATGTCCTACAGAGGATATTGAGCAGGTTTTAAAACAGTTAAATGAAGCAAAGCAGGCGGGAGCTAAGGTTATGAGAGTTGCTGTACCTGATAAAACCGCTGCTTTGGCTTTAAAAGATATAGTATCTAAGACTCCTTTGCCTTTAGTTGCTGATATCCATTTTGACTATAGGCTTGCTTTGATGGCTATTGATGCTGGAATTCATGCTTTAAGAATTAATCCTGGTAATATTCTTGATTCTCCTGAAGGCAATATCTCTAGAATTGAAAAATTAGATAAAGTTATTAAGGCTGCTAAAAGTAAAGGAATACCTATTAGGATTGGCGTTAATAGCGGTTCTTTACATCCTAAGTATCTTGAGAAATATGGTTATCCTACCTATGAAGCTTTGGTTGAGTCTGCATTGGATGAGGTTAGGATACTTGAAAATATGGGGTTCTTTGATATTAAGATATCTGTTAAAAGTAGTAATGTTGAGGATATGATAAGTGCTTATATGCTACTTAGTGAGAAAGTAAATTATCCTTTACATTTAGGGGTTACTGAATCTGGTAGCGGATTAAGTGGATATGTTAAAAGTTCTATTGGAATTGGAACTCTATTATATAATGGGATTGGTGATACTGTTAGAGTTTCTTTAACTAGTTCAGTTAGTGAAGAAATAAAAGTTGCATATGAAATCCTTAAAGCTTTAGGATACTATAAAAGAGGGGTGGAATTAATAAGTTGTCCCACTTGTGGGAGAATAGAAGTAAACTTGTTTGATTTAGTTGAAAAAGTTAAGAAAGAGGTTGAAAATATTGAAGAAAGTATAACGATAGCTGTTATGGGATGTGTTGTTAATGGACCTGGAGAAGCTAGAAAAGCTGATATCGCTGTTGTTGGAGGAAAGGGTAAAGGAATTATTTACAGAAAAGGTAAAATGGTTAAGGTGGCTAAAGAAAATGAAATAATAGATGCTTTAAAAGAAGTTTTAGAACAAGTAATAGCTGAAAAAAATGGGATCTTACAAAAAAGTTAATTCATATCTTTTAAACCTTAACCAATTTTTATAATTGGTTTTATTCAAATTTAAGAGTAGAATTGCTTTTAAAAATTTAAAACAGGTTACTATTAATAAGATATAATAGTAGGGGGGATTTTTATATGAATGAAATAACAAAAGAAAAAGTATTATATGCTTTAAAAGGTATAAAAGATCCTACTATAGATAGAGAATTAATATCTTTAAATGCTATTGAGATTCAAGTGGATAATAATTTTGTTAAATTAATAGTCCATTTAAAGAGCGATGCTATTAAATATAAAGATGAGATAAATCAAAAAATAGAACAAAAATTAAGAAATGCTTTTGGAAATAATTTAAAAGGGAGTGATATAGAATTTAATGAAGTGGAAAATTACCAAGTTATCAAAAAAAAATTAGAAGCTGTGTATTTAAAAGATGATAAGAAAAGAAAAGCTAATTTAGGTTATGTTATTGCTATAACAAGTGGTAAAGGAGGAGTAGGAAAATCTTCTGTTGCTGTAAATTTAGCTTATAGTTTGTTAAAATTGGGTTATAAAGTGGGTTTATTAGATGGAGATATTTATGGACCTTCTATACCTACTGTATTAAATTTAGAAGAAAAGATTTTAACCGTTGAAGATAATCTAATAAAACCATTAGAAAAGGATGGGTTAAAGTTAGTATCGGTGGGGTTTATGCTTCCTAGTGTTGATACTCCGTTAATTTGGAGAGGGCCTATGTTACATAAAGCTATTAATGAGTTAGTCAATCAAGTGGATTGGGGAGATTTAAACTTTTTAGTAGTAGATTTACCACCAGGTACTGGTGATGCTATTTTAAGTTTAAATAGTAGTGTTAGTATAAGTGGAGCTATTGTAATAACAACGGGACAAAGAATAGCTAATGTTGATGTTATGAAAAACATTAATATGTTAAAATCTTTGAATATTCCTATTTTAGGGTTAGTAATTAATATGGCTTATTTTGTTTGTCCTAATTCAAATGAAAAGATCTATTTGTTCGGGAAAAATAGATTTAAAGAATTATTAGATAAATATGAAATAGAATTATTAGCTGAGATTCCATTTAAAGTAGATTTAGCTAATGATATAGAAGAAGGATTACCTACTTTAGCCAAAAATAATCCCGATAAAGAATTGCTAAATATTTTTACTTCCTTAAGTAATAATATTGTAAAGAAACTAAATTTAATTAGATTAAAAGCTTAGGAACTAATTACCTATAATATGTATATATTTTAAAATTATATTTATGGAAGGGTGGTAAAAATGCTTTTGAAAAAATATTTAAATAAAATTTTAGTTATTTTAGGTTTTTTGGGATTTCTTTTAGGAATTTTATTTTTAAGGGTTTTAGATATTATGGCTAAGGAAAAGATAAAAGTTTATTCTTTATTTTTTAATCCTGAAATTACTAATACTATTAATATGCATATTGAAAATTATAAAAAGCTTAAAAGTTTATCATTATTTGATTTAGAATATTACAATGTAGAGAGCTTTAAAGATTTTAATTCAGTTTTATTAAATTCTAACCCGGATATAGTTATTGCACCTTTGGATATGTATTTTATAATAAAAAATAAATATAATTTACTTTATTTTGATGATTATTTAAATAGGAATATTACTATTTTTTCTGTTTTTAAGAGTTATACTGTGGATTTTATGAAAAATAGTGTTTATGATTTTAAAAAACAGGGTAATCAAATATATGCTTTACCGTTATTTGCTTATTCTTTATATTATGTTAGTAACTCTAAGGATTTAATTTTGCCTAAGGTTACTAATTTGAATTTACCTGAGGTTATTAGTTATTATAAAGCTTTATTTAGTTCTACTGATTATATTAAATTTTGGAAAATTTATTTAAATTCTATTAATGAATTAAAAGATAATAAAGTAAGATCTGAATTATATACATTGATTGGAAGTGTTAATTCCCAAATCAAGAGTTTCCCTATAAAAGATAATACATTAATAATAGATAATCCAGTTGTTTCTTATGGAATTTTTGTAACTACTAATACTGATAATAAGGAAAAAATTAAATCTTGTTATTATTTATCTTCTAAGCTATGGGATTTTGAGCTACAAATAGATTTGGCTTTAAATTTAGGATTATTAGCTTCTGATAAGCAAACTACCTTGCATCCTGGATATATTGCTAAATTAAAAGACTTATCCTTTAGTGCTAAATATAATAATGCTTTATTAAAATATCCTTATATTTTAACAAATTTAGATTTTGAATTATATTATTCTTTATTTGAACAGGTAATTCAAGATAAACCTGAAGAATTTATAAAAATATTAAACGATTTATTATATCCTGACATTAATAAAGTTACTCAAAGTTATTTGAATTTAGTTAAAATAAATAAGATGAAAAATTATCTAGTATTAATAAAATTTAATGACACTACTAAATTTTTATATTCTGATTTAAATTACTTTGTAAAAGAAAAATTGATATTTAATAAAAAAACAGATAAAACTAAGAGTAATCAGAAGCTTGTAAATAAACAAAATTTTGTAGGTATTGCTATTTATGAAGTATTTAAAAATTTGAATGATACTAAAAAAGAGCAAAATATAAAAAATGACTTATTAAATACACTAAATGATTATAAAGTAAATAAGTTAGAAAATGATAAAGATAATTTTGTAATATCTTTAGAACCAAAAGTAAAAAATAAATCAAGAAAAATAATTCTAAAAAGATATTTTAAAGACAGTGTAGCTAATGAATTAATGGTTTTATTTATTGCAGATTGAATAAAAAATATAAAAATAAATAGTAAATAAAAGTTATAATATGAATATAGTTAGTGAAGGTAATAATATTATTAATACATTAAGTTGCAGGGATTTAGTAAAGATATATTTAAAGAGGAAAGTAGTAGATGGTATTGGTTTATTTTTAAGACAAGGGGAGATGGTGGGATTATTGGGACCTAATGGAGCAGGAAAAACTACCACCTTTTACATGCTTGTAGGTTTAATTAAACCCAATAATGGAAGTATATATTTTAATGATATGGAAATAACTGATTTACCTTTATATAAAAGAGCTAAATTTGGGATTTCTTATTTACCTCAAGAGAGTTCTATTTTTAGGGGCTTAACTGTTGAAGATAATTTTAGACTAGTTTTAGAATTCTATTATAAAGATAAAAATATAATTAATGAAAAAATTGAAGAATTACTGAATGAGTTTGGATTAAATAAGGTAAGGAAGAGTTATGGATATTCTTTATCTGGTGGTGAAAGAAGAAAGGTAGAGATAGCTAGAACTATGATAATAAATCCTAAGTTTTTGTTATTAGATGAGCCGTTTAGCGGAGTAGATCCCATTACTATTGAACAAATACAGATTATCTTAAAAAATCTTAAATTAAAAAATATTGGGATTATAATAACTGATCATAATGTATATGAAACTTTAAAAATAGTTGATAGAGCTTATATTATTTCTGAAGGAAGAGTAATGGTGGAAGGTACTCCTTATGAAATATCTAATAACGAATTAGCTAAAAAGTATTACTTAGGACAAAAATTTAAATTAATAGAATGATATGTTTAAAAAAATATGTTTAAAAAAATAAAGAAAAATATTGAAGATAAATTAAGGTTTATTGGGTATAATCAAAATGTTAAGGAGTTTTTTAAAAAATTAAGGATTCCTTATTTAGATTTGATTCTTATAATATTAGCTACTTTGTTATTTAATGTAACAACTGCATTACAACCTGTTATTTTTTCTAAATTATTTGATATCATTTATCAATATAAGAGTTTTTATTATTTGAATTTATTGATTTTAATTACGATTATTTTATATTTGCTAAGGGGGGTAGCTCAATATGCGCAATCTTTTTTATTAACTAAAGCTAATTTAAAGATATTAACTGATTTACAAAAGAGGATGTTTTATAGAGTAATTGTCCAGCCTTTAAGTAAATTAGATAAAAAAAATAGTGGAGAACTTTTTTCTTTAACTGTTTCTTATATATCTGCTATTGCTTCTGATTTAACTCCTTTGATATTAACTTATATTAATAGTATATTTATTTTAGTTTTTGCTTTGGTTTGGATATTTTATAAGGATATAATTTTAGGAATTATAACAATTATTGGGCTCCCTTTTATCGCTTATACCCTTAATTATTATATAAAAAAAATTGGAGATACTAGTAATAGAATTTTACAAAATGTAACTGTTCTTAATTCTAAGCTAGTACAAAATTATAGAATGATTAAATTTATTAAGAGCTTTAATAAAGAAGAAACTGAAAAAATAAGAATAAATGAATTATTAAATAATATTTTAAATTTGAGATTGAAATTAGCGAATATATTATCATTACAAAAGCCTGTTACTGAGATTGTTGCTAGTTTATCTTTAATAATTGTTTCTTGGTATGGAGGATATTTAGTTATTAAGGGAATATTTAAGCCTGGTGATATTTTAATATATTGGGCTTACGTTGCTATTTCTGTTTCCCCTATCACTAATCTAACTGCTTCTTTGATTAATACTAAAATTATTTTTGGGTATATTGATACTATTATGAATATCTTTAAAGAGTTAAATGAAAATGAATTGGATGAAAAAAAATATATAATAAACAATGATATTACTATAAAGGGTAAAATTGAATTTAAGGGTGTTTATTTTGGATATAATGATGATGATTTTATTTTGGAAGATATTAATTTATTGATAGAGCCTGGACAAAAAATAGCTATTATTGGAAAAACAGGAATAGGGAAGACTTCTATTATTAGCTTATTAACTAAGTTTTATCTACCTAATAAGGGACAAATTTTTATAGATGATATAGATTTAAATACTATTAATCCTAAGGTTATTAGAAATAACATAGGGATTTTAACACAAGAATCTTATTTAATTGAAGGAAGTGTAATAGATAATTTAAGGTATGCAAAAGAGGATGCTACCTTAGATGAAATAATTAATGCCTGTAAATTAGCTAATGTTCATGAGGATATAATGGCATTACCTAATGGGTATGATACAATTATTTCTGAAGATGGTAAGAATTTATCCGGTGGTCAAAAACAGCGCATTAATTTAGCCAGAATATTCCTTAAAAACCCTTCTATTATTATCTTAGATGAACCTACTTCAGCTTTAGATCCTCTTACTGAAAAAACCGTTATTAATTCTATTAACAATTATTTTAATTCTAAAACTATTATAATTATCTCTCATAAACCCATTACTCTTTATTTTGTCAATAAAATCTATACCATTGAAAATAAAAAATTAAGAGAAGTTTCTTATGAAGAATTATTAAAATTGAATATGGTAGTTTAATTTAGATTAATAAGTAGCGAATAAAATGAGTATATTTTTGATTTTGTTATTGATTTCTTATTTATTGGGTAGTATTCCGTTTGGGTATATAGTTTCGAGGATAAAAGGGGTTGATATAACAAAAGTTGGGAGTGGGAATATTGGGATGGCTAATGTTTTTAGGAATATTGGCCCTATTTATGGGTTAGTTGTTTTATTTTTGGATGCTTTTAAAGGCTTCTTACCTACTTTTGTTGCTATTAATTATAAGTTACTTGATTATCAAGTTTTGATGATTGGGTTAGCTTCTATAATTGGACATAGTTTTTCAGTTTTTTTAAGATTTAGAGGGGGTAAGGGGGTTGCTACCTCTTTTGGAGTCTTTTTAGCCATCTCTCCTATTGTTAGTGCTATTGGGTTAATTATTTGGATTATTTCGGTTATAATTACTAGGTACTCTTCTTTGGGTTCTATTTTAGCTGCTTCCTTCGTTTTTAGTATTAGTTTTTCTTTTTTAATTTTTAATTTTAATTTCGATATATTTTTGTCTGAGTATAAAGGTAGTAAGGTATTTTTGATATCTTTGATTATTGTTTCTTTTATAATATTAGTCAAACATAGAGATAATTTCATTAGGATAATACAAGGTAGAGAAAATAAATTATTTTAAATATTATAAAAATATTATAGAGGAAAATGGGGATAAAAGTATATAATAAAATAAAAGGGGATAATATGTTAAAGATAAGGAGATGATTTAATGCTTCAAGTTATTAAGGAATTTGTTAAGGAAGGGGTAGTTTATGAGAAATTAGAAGATAATAAAGTAAGATGTTTAGCTTGTAATCACAGGTGCTTAATATTTGATTCTAAAAGTGGGATATGTAAAGTTAGATATAATGAAGGTGGAAAATTATTTGTGCCTTATAATTATGTAGCAGCTGTAGCTAATGATCCAATAGAGAAGAAGCCATTTTTTCATGTATTACCTTCTTCTTGGGCATTGAGTTATGGGATGTTAGGTTGTAATTATCACTGCTCTTATTGTCAGAATTGGGATATTTCTCAATTTTTAAAAGATAAGCAAGTTCAAGGACAATTTATCCCTATAACTAAGCATGATATTGTATCATTAGCTAAGAAATATAAATCTAAGGTTATAGTATCTACTTATAATGAGCCGTTAATAACGGTAGAATGGTCTTATGAGATTTTTGAATTAGCTAAGAAGGAAGGATTTTTAACGGGTTTTGTTTCTAATGGATATGCTACTATTCATTCTTTAAGGTACATAAGACCTGTATGTGATCTTTATAAAGTGGATTTAAAAACTTTTAATGATAAGAACTATAGAAGATTAGGGGCTACATTAAAAGGAGTGTTAGATAGTATTATTAATATTAAAGCTTTGGGTTTCCATTTGGAAATTGTTACCCTTGTTATACCTGGATATAATGATAGTAATGAAGAATTAACTAATATAGCTAAATTTTTGTATTCAGTTGATAGGGATATTCCTTGGCATGTAACTGCGTTTCATCCTGATTATAAGATGCTTGATACTCCTGCTACTCCAGCTGAAACTTTAATAAGGGCTTATAATATAGGTAAAGAAATGGGATTAAATTATGTATATATTGGAAATGTCCCTAATTTAGAAGGATATCAATATACTTATTGTCCTAATTGTAATAATGCTGTTATAAAAAGAAGGGGATTTAAAGTTCTTGAAATTAATATGAATAAAAACAAGTGTAATAAGTGCGGATATATAATTGTTGGGATTTTTTAATTGTGAGTTAGTTTATTTAAAATAGATTTATGAAAAATTTTTGGGAAAATTTAATTAGGGCAATAACTTTATCTAATAAGGATACTTTATTTTTCCTTGAAAATATTTATTCTAATTCTGATGATAATATTTTAAATTATAATTATAAGGACTTAATAAATTTTTATTTAAATAGAATAGAATTAAACTTTAATCAGCAGAATTTAAGTAATAATCAGAATCTAGATAATTATAATGAAGTGACACAAGAAAAAAATGGAATTTTTTATTTTATTGATGAAGATGAATTAAAATATAAAAATACAAATGATTTAATTATAGAGCTTAAATTAAAGGATAAGGTTATAGGTTACATTTTATGTAATTTAGTTTTGGATGAATTCCATAAAGTTATATTAATTGATCTATTACAAAGTAATTTAGAGGGATTTGTATATTTATTTAGTTCTTTATATGATTTAGAGCAAGAGACTTTAAAGGGAAATTACTGTAAGTTAAAATTTGAGAGCTATAAGAAAGCTTTTTATGACATATCTAAAGCTATACTATCTTCGTTAAATATAGATCTGTTATTAAATATAATTTGTAATGTTAGTAGAGATTTACTTTTATGTAGCGGATGTTTAATTGTATTTGGTGATAAGGTGGTTTATAGTGTTATTAATGAGCTTATTGAGCAAGATGTAAAATTTATTATACCTGCTATAAAGCAGGAATTATACAATGGGAAAAATTTTTTAAATGAATCCTATGAAATAAGGGATATAAATGACGTTTACGTGAAATATGTTAAGAAAATAGTTATAAAGAATTTTAATGTACCTGGAGTAGGTAAAGGTGCTTTTGTTTTACTATATTCTACTGATTTTGTAGAAATAGACGATAGTTTTATTTCTGTTGCTACAAATAATATAGCTACTGCTATTGAAACTAGGATTTTATTTGAACAATTGGGAATTAAAAATAATTTCTTAGAAAAACTATTTGTTTCCTCTACTTCTATTTCTGAGACTTTAAATTTTGAGGAATTATTCAATTCTATTAGTAAATCTTTAAAAGATATATTAAATTCTTCTAGTGTAGTTATTTTTTTAAAGACAAAAAGTGAAACATTTAAACCTGCTTATATTAGTTTTAAGGATAGTAGGTTAATTAGTTTTATAGAGGAATCAAGCTTGTCTATCGGTTTTATAGATAATGAATTAA
>Ga0197142_1002825_pt1 | contig 14932 bp, 11 predicted proteins | sample GBS60_MetaG_FD_148614 | JGI IMG/M metagenome (GOLD analysis project Ga0197142, IMG submission 148614) | Sediment microbial communities from Great Boiling Springs, Gerlach, Nevada, United States - GBS 60_MetaG | ecosystem: Environmental > Aquatic > Thermal springs > Hot (42-90C) > Sediment... | reverse complement strand
TATTGCTCATGTTGGAACAGTATCTTTATGTTCTGATTATCTCGGATAATAAACGCGAAATGTATTAGGTATTTTGCACAAGATTGACTAAGTAACGGTGCAGTTCAACCATTGCTAGAGTATCTTGATGACAATACGCTCGCAATTCTTGCCAGGTTTGCGCCTGAGTGACTAAATCATCTGAGTTGATAGCCATTTCCCAGCGGTTTTTCGCCATGTCCCCCTGACTGATGGCCAATTCTTGATAACTCAAATGGGGAATGAGAACGGGTAACACTTTTTTGAGTGACGTAGAACCCAAGAAAGCTGGGTGCTGATAATGGTGCTGAAAAATGACCATTTGATCCCACAACCGGTCAACAATACTGTTCAGTTGTGGGGCAAACTGGGGCATAAATTCCGCTAATTCCCGTAGGACAGATTTTTCGTAGCCTTGATTGTAAACAATCACAGAACCCTTATGACCAATTGCCTGAACCAGAGCTTCAACGAGCGGCAGACGGGGGTCTTCCCGATTCGTGTGGAGATACTCACAATGACTCAGTTCTCCATCTTCGGTGAGAATATGACAGCTAAATTGAAAGGGAATTCGCTGGTAGGGACGCATGCCGTGAAATCGTGGGATTGCTGGATTTGTAGCTTCAAAATCAAAAAAGTATAAGGGGTAAACAAGCTGGTCTAATAACTCCCGAATGGCTGCATGATCGATATAAATTTCCTGTTTGAGATAGCAGTCTAAGAACCGCTGTTGGTTGGGTGATAGGGTGCTGATAAAATCTCTAGACAAATGCTCAAGATGGAAGGTGTTTTCAGCAATGAGTGCTGCTTTCTTTTTCTTGTCTAGGTAGGGAATTTGGAAAATAGAAATTTCCGGGACATTCTGCCAGCAGTAGTCTTTGAAAGGACAGGGGTAGGGTTGGTGACAATGATCCCCAATCGGATACTCTAATTCTGTTGCTTGGTTTAACCATGCCTGAAACTGTTCTAACCGCTGGGGCATTTGCGCAACAATACTTTGCACCTGGTCGGTAACATCCGCTTGGATAAATAAATTGCTCAGATCAGGGTAAAAACAATCCTGGCTGTTGATGTGCATAACCGATGCTTTGCCTAAAGAAATACCATTCATCTGGATTACATACCATTGAATGGCTAAATCTTCGAGATATTCTTCTTTAACTTTAGTACTGGACTTGATTTCGATAAGCTCCCAGGCATTAGCCGCAATTTTGCGTAGTACGTCAGCTTTCACCAGAATTCCTTCCCAGGCAAAGGTGGCCTCAAATAAACACTCAACTCCTTGAGTGAGTAAATCCATTGTTTTTTCTTGACATTTTTGGTTACTAAAACCACTGACCAGTACTCCGTCAGGAAAGTATTTCCGCCCTAAAATGCCTACTTCTGTGCCCTGTTGCCATTGAGTTTTTTGATTCTCAGAAGGAGGACTGGCTTTTTCCGGCGCATGAACATCAAGCCATAAATACTTGGGACATTGCACACCTTTCATGTAGCGGGATTTTGTTAAATAATTCATGATGGCTGCCGTGAATAGAGAGGATATGTTCCTATTATGCCCGCTCTCATGGTAGTTGGTTGTACGTCGAATGCGGGGAAGTCGTTGCTGGTGACGGCGCTGTGTGGTTGGCTGGCCCAGCAGGGCTATCGGGTTGCTCCGTTCAAAGGGCAAAATATGGCACTCAATGCCTACGTCACGGCGGATGGGGGGGAAATGGGTTACGCTCAAGCGGTACAGGCATGGGCAGCAGACATTGTACCGACAACTGCGATGAATCCGATTCTGCTTAAACCCCAAGGGAATCAGACTTCCCAGGTGATTATCCGGGGACAGGTTGTGGGGGTTACGCAGGCAGCAGATTATTACCAAAATTACTTTGAGCGGGGGTGGCAGGCCATCACAGAGGCCTTGGCGGAATTGCAACGGGAGTACGACTACATTGTGTGTGAAGGGGCAGGTTCACCGGCAGAAGTTAATCTCAAACATCGGGATTTGACCAATATGCGGGTGGCCAAGTATCTCCAGGCAAAAACGATTCTCGTCGGTGATATAAATCCGGGAGGTGTGTTTGCCCATATTGTTGGTACGTTGGCGTTGCTGGAACCGGAAGAACGGGCACTCATTAAAGGTTTAGTGATTAATAAATTCCGGGGGCAATTATCCATTTTGCAACCGGGATTGGACTGGTTAGAAAATACGACCGGGATTCCGGTATTGGGCGTGATCCCCTGGCTGGAAACAGCATTACCGGCCGAAGATTCCTTGAGTTTGTGTACTTGGCAAAAGGGTCATACGGATTTACAAATTGGCATTATTCGTATGCCTAGAATTAGTAATTCAACCGATTTTGACCCCTTATTGGCTGAGCCAACCGTGCAGGTATATTACATCCAGTCGGCGCAGGATTTTGGTACGCCGGATGCGGTGATTTTGCCTGGGAGTAAAACTACCCTTTTGGATTTGGATTGGTTGCACCAAATGGGTTTGTCACAGCGGATTAAAACCTATTTTCATCAGGGGGGATGGGTCTTAGGAATTTGTGGCGGGATGCAGATGTTAGGAATGGATGTGACAGACCCAGCAGGTTTAGAAAGTAATGTGACGTATAAAGAGGGTTTGGGTTTGTTACCGATTAGGACTGTGATTACCGGCAATAAAATTACACAGCAACGGGAGGTTTTGTCAGTTACTCCCGTACCGGATTTAATGGTTAGAGGTTATGAAATTCATCAGGGTTTGACCCAGGTTCTTGGCGAAATTAACCCCTTATTCACTGATCCCAACCTGGGTTATGTAGATAGTACCGGACGCATTTGGGGCACTTATTTGCATGGGGTGTTTGAAAATGGGGCATGGCGGAGAACGTGGTTGAATCAACTCCGTTTGCGGCGGGGATATACACCTTTATCCGTGCAGGTACCGGATTTCCCACAGCAGCGGCGGCAGATGCTGCAACATTTGACCCAAGCGGTGGCTGAGTGGATTCCTTGGGCGCGATTCTTGAAGGATTCCTGATAACTGGGGACGGCGGGGCGGTGAATCCCTATCCAGGCGGCGGATTTGGGGTTTAATGGCTGTGAGAGTGTCCTAAATTTGTGGCAAAATGTTAACGGTTTTGTCCCTGTGCGCAGGATACCTATGGAACAGTGGCTCTACGAACATGCTTGGCTGATACCCGTGCTGCCTCTCCTGGGGGCAGCTTTGGTGGGAACCGGGTTGATTACCTTTGGGGAATGGACCAGTCGCCTGCGGCAGGGGAATGCAGTGTTGGTTTTGCTGCTGATGGGTGGGTCGCTGAGCCTGTCGGCAGCCTTGTTCTGGAGTCAGGTGTTGGGGCATGAACCCTACACGTGGCGTTTCATTTGGGCGGTGGCTGGGCCGTTTCACCTGGAGATGGGGTTGGTGGTGGACCGGCTCAGTAGCTTGATGCTGGTGATTGTCACGACAGTATCGCTGCTGGTGATGCTCTACAGCGATGGCTACATGGCGCATGACCAGGGCTATTCCCGCTTTTTTGCCTACTTGAGTTTGTTTGGCGCTTCGATGTTGGGGCTGGTGCTGAGTCCCAATCTGGTGCAGGTGTATGTGTTTTGGGAATTGGTGGGGATGTGTTCCTACCTGCTGATTGGGTTTTGGTATGAGCGGGTGGCCGCCCGCGAGGCGGCGCAAAAGGCGTTTATCGTCAACCGGGTGGGGGATTTTGGCCTGTTGTTGGGAATCTTGGGGTTTTATTGGGCCACGGGGGAACTGGAATTTACTGCGATTGCGAAACAGGTGGCGGCGTTGTTGGCGGCGGGAAGTTTGCCGGTGTGGCTGGCAACAGGGTTTGGGATTTTGGTGTTTTTGGGGCCGGTAGCCAAGTCAGCACAAGCGCCTTTGCATGTGTGGTTGCCGGATGCGATGGAAGGTCCAACACCGATTTCGGCGTTGATTCATGCGGCGACGATGGTGGCGGCGGGGGTGTTTTTGCTGGCCCGGATGATGCCGGTGTATGAGCATTTGCCGGTGACGTTGCAGGTGGTGGCCTGGACGGGGGCGTTTACGGCGTTTTTGGGGGCGACGATTGCCCTGGCCCAAAACGACATCAAAAAGGGGTTGGCCTATTCGACCATTTCCCAGTTGGGCTATATGGTGATGGCGATGGGGGTGGCAGCGCCGGTGGCGGGGATGTTTCACCTGATGACCCATGCCTATTTCAAGGCGATGCTGTTTCTGGGTTCTGGGTCGGTGATTCATGCGATGGAAGCGGTGGTGGGACATGACCCGGTGCGGGCGCAGGATATGCGTAATATGGGCGGGTTGCGGAAATATATGCCCATTACGGCGGTGACGTTTTTGATTGGGACGCTGGCCATTTGCGGCATACCGCCGTTTGCGGGATTTTGGTCGAAGGATGAAATTCTCCAGGTGGTTTGGGAAGCCAATCGGGGACTGTGGCTGGTCGGCTGGCTGACGGCGGGGATGACGGCGTTTTATATGTTTCGGATGTATTTCCTGACCTTTGGGGGGGAATTTCGCGGGTTGGCGTTTGGGCCGGGGGCGATGCGGGTGGAGGAGTTGGCCCATGCGGAACCCCACGCTCAGGCGGCAAAACCCCATGAATCCCCTTGGACGATGACGTTGCCCTTGGTGCTGCTGGCGGTGCCGTCGGTGTTGGTGGGGTTGGTGGGGCTGCCGTTTGGGAATTATTTCGAGCATTTTTTGCAGGAGCCGGGTTCGGCGTTGCAGGTGGTTCCTGACCTGGCGGGGTTTGATTGGGGTGGGTTTTGGTTAATGGCCGGGTCGTCGGTGGGGGTGGGGTTGGTCGGCATTGCCCTGGCGTGGGTCTGCTATGGGGGTAAGTTTACGGGGGTGGAACCTCTGGCGGAGCGGTTCCCGCGGCTGTACGAGTTTTTGGCGCACAAGTGGTACTGGGATGACCTGTATGAGCAATGGTTTGCTCTGCCGTTGCGGCGGTTGGCGCGGCAAGCTCTGGAGACGGACTATCGCATCATTGATGGGTTGGTGAATTTGACGGGGCTGGTGACGCTGGTGACGGGGGAGGTGCTCAAGTACCTGAACAATGGCCGGGTGCAGAGTTATGCTTTGGTGATTTTGGTGGCGGTGCTGGGTTTGGTGTTGGTGTCTGGCTTGGCTTTATGACCGTTTGCTAACCCGTTGGTGGAGGTAGGGCTTGTGGTGGCGGATTTTCCCTGGTTGACGACAATTATTCTCCTGCCGGTGGTGGCATCGCTGCTGATTCCGGTGTTGCCGGACAAGGACGGGCGGACGGTGCGGTGGTATGCGCTGACGGTGGGGTTGGTGGATTTTGCGCTGATTGCCTATGCCTTTTGGTCGGGTTATGACCTGGATTCGGCGGAATTGCAGTTGGTGGAGCGGTATGCCTGGTTGCCCCAAATTGGCCTGAATTGGTCGGTGGGGGTGGACGGGCTGTCAATGCCTTTGGTGTTGCTTACCGGGTTTGTGACGACGCTGGCAATTTTGGCGGCTTGGCCGGTGACGCTCAAACCCCGTCTGTTTTATTTCCTGATGCTGGCGATGTACGGCGGGCAGATTGCTGTGTTTGCCGTGCAGGATATGCTGTTGTTTTTCCTGGTGTGGGAGTTGGAGTTGCTCCCGGTGTATCTGCTGTTGGCGATCTGGGGTGGGTACAAACGTCAGTATGCGGCCAATAAGTTCATTGTCTATACGGCGGGGGGGTCTTTATTTATTTTGGTGGCGGGGCTGGCGCTGGCGTTTTATGGGGATACGATCAGTTTTGAGATGCGGGATTTGATGCTCAAGTCCTATCCCCTGGTGTTGCAGTTGTGGTGTTATGGGGCGTTTTTGATTGCCTATGCGGTGAAGTTGCCGATTTTCCCTTTGCATACCTGGTTGCCGGATGCGCATGGGGAGGCGACGGCGCCGGTGCATATGTTGCTGGCGGGGATTTTGCTGAAGATGGGGGGCTATGCCCTGATACGGATGAATATGGAAATGCTCCCGGAGGCCCATGCGGTGTTTGCGCCGGTGTTGGCGATTTTGGGGGTGGTGAACATTATCTATGCGGCGTTGACCTCGTTTGCCCAGCGGAATCTGAAGCGTAAAATTGCCTATTCGTCTATTTCCCACATGGGGTTTGTGCTGCTGGGGATTGCCTCTTATACGCCAACGGGTTTGAGTGGGGCGGTGTTGCAGATGGTCTCTCATGGGTTAATTGGGGCGAGTTTGTTTTTCCTGGTGGGGGCCACCTACGACCGTACCCATACGTTGATCCTGGAGGAAATGGGTGGGGTGGGGCAGAAAATGCCCAAAATTTTTGCCATGTTTACGGCCTGTTCGTTGGCGTCGCTGGCGTTGCCGGGGATGAGTGGGTTTGTGGCGGAATTGATGGTGTTTATTGGGTTTGCCACCAGTGATGCCTATACGTTGCCGTTTAAGGCGTTGGTGCTGGTGTTGGCGGCGGTGGGGGTGATTCTCACACCCATTTATCTGCTATCGATGTTGCGGCAGATTTTCTACGGGCCGGAGAATGAGGAATTGGTGGCCCATGAAAAATTAATTGACGCCGAGCCGCGGGAGGTGTTTATTATTGCCTGTTTGCTGGTGCCGGTTATTGGCATTGGCCTGTATCCCCGCTTGATGACCAGTATGTACGACGCCAAGACAACGGCGGTGACGGCGCTGGTGCGGCAGGCAATGCCGCGTTTGCAAACGCCTGTGGGAATGTCCCGTCCGACCGCTTGATTTTCCGGCGGTCTAGAGTAAGATGAGACCAAGGTGGGCTGGTGCAGCGCCATCGGGGTTGGGTGTTGAGGAGTTGGACATGACCATCCAGGCGGCGGAATTGCTCAAGGCGGATGCCGTGTTGCGTATCCGGGGCGGGGTGCCTTTGCGGGGGGAAGTGATGGTGAGTGGGGCGAAAAATTCGGCCTTGGCGGTGATGGCCGGGGCGCTGTTGTGTCCCCAGGAGTGCCGGATTCGCAACGTGCCCGATTTGGTGGATGTGCATCGCATGGGGCAGGTGTTGACCGCCTTGGGGGTGAAGGTGCGCTATGACCGGGGGGTTTTGGACCTGGATGTGAGCCATTTGCACCGTTCTTTGGCGCCCTACGAAATTGTCAGCCAACTGCGGGCGAGTTTTTTTGTGATTGGTCCTTTGTTGGCGCGGTTGGGGGTGGCGCGGGTGCCGATGCCAGGCGGGTGTGCGATTGGGGCGCGCCCGGTGGAATTGCACGTGCGGGGGTTGCAGGCGATGGGGGCGGTGGTGCAGATCGAGCATGGGATGGTGCATGCCTACGCCCGCAAGTTGAAAGGGGCCAATATTTATTTGGATTACCCCAGTGTGGGGGCGACGGAAACCCTGATGATGGCGGCGACGTTGGCCGACGGGGAAACGGTGATCGAAAATGCCGCCCAGGAGCCGGAGGTGGTGGATTTGGCGAATTTCTGCCGCAGTATGGGGGCAAAAATCCGGGGGGCGGGGACGAAAACCATTACGGTCGTGGGCGTGCCCCGTTTACACAGCACCGAATACAGCATTATTCCCGACCGGATTGAAGCAGGGACGTTCATGGTGGCGGCGGCGATTACCCGTTCGGAGGTGGTGATTGCGCCGGTGATCCCTGAGCATGTGACCGCGGTGATGGCGAAGTTGAATGAGATTGGTTTTCAGGTGACGGTGGAACCCCCCAATGCGGTGCGGGTGCATCCGGGGGCGGGCGTGTACACGGGGACGGATATTGAAACCCTGCCGTTTCCCGGCTTTCCGACGGATATGCAGGCGCAGTTTATGGCCTTGTTGACTCTGAGCGAAGGCAGCAGTGTGGTGACGGAAACGGTGTTTGAGAACCGCCTGCGCCATGTGGCGGAACTGCAACGGTTGGGGGCGAATATCCGGGTCAAGGGCAACCACGCGGTGATCCAGGGGGTGCCGTTTCTTTCGGGGGCGCCGGTGACGGCCACGGATTTGCGGGCTTCGGCGGCATTGGTGTTGGCAGGGTTGGCAGCCCAGGGGGAAACGGTCATCACCGGCCTGCACCACCTGGACCGGGGCTACGAACGGTTGGAGGAAAAACTGCGGGGGTTGGGAGCAGATTTGGTGCGGGTGCCTGCTTAGCAGGCTTCTGGTTGCCCGTGGCCCAGCCGCAGGCCGGTTCAGGGGTCGTTTCCTAGATTTTGTAACAATTGTTCACAATCCGGTGGCTTGGGTTACCATGGAAAAAAACAATTTTTTTCCGTTCGCGAAGGAGTCGGGCCGGTGAATAAGCGGTGGCGCAACGTGGGGCTTTATGTGTTGTTGGCGATTGTGGTGGTGGCCTTGGGCACTGCCTTTTTTGACCGCCGTCCGCAGGTGGAGGTGTGGCGTTACAGCCAATTTATTGATGCGGTGCAGGCGGGGCAGGTGGCCAAAGTGAGCATTACCTCAGACCGGACGCAGGCGGAAGTGGTGCGCCAAAACGGGGAACGGGTGATGGTGAATCTGCCCAACGACCCGGATTTGATCAACATCCTGACGGAAAAGAATGTGGATATTTCGGTGATTCCTCGGCGGGAGGAAGGGTTTTGGTTCCGGGCGGTGAGCAGTTTGTTCCTGCCGGTGTTGTTGCTGGTGGGGTTGTTCTTTTTGTTGCGGCGGGCGCAGGCGGGGCCGGGTTCCCAGGCAATGAATTTTGGCAAGTCGCGGGCGCGGGTGCACATGGAACCCCAAACCCAGGTGACCTTTGCGGATGTGGCGGGGATTGACCAGGCCAAGCTGGAATTGGCGGAAGTGGTGGACTTTTTGAAAAATGCCGACCGGTTTACCGCCGTTGGGGCGAAAATTCCCAAGGGGGTGTTGCTGGTGGGGCCGCCGGGAACGGGGAAAACCCTGTTGGCGCGGGCGGTGGCCGGAGAAGCAGGCGTGCCTTTTTTTAGCATCTCCGGTTCTGAATTTGTGGAAATGTTTGTCGGCGTGGGGGCGTCGCGGGTGCGGGATTTGTTCGAGCAGGCCAAGCAAAATGCCCCTTGCATCGTGTTTATTGATGAAATTGATGCGGTGGGTCGCCAGCGGGGAGCCGGTTTGGGGGGTGGCAACGACGAGCGGGAGCAAACCCTCAACCAGCTTTTGACCGAAATGGACGGCTTTGAGGGCAACACGGGGATCATTATTATTGCGGCGACCAATCGTCCGGATGTGTTGGATGCGGCCTTGTTGCGCCCAGGGCGGTTTGACCGGCAGGTGGTGGTGGACCGTCCCGACTACAAGGGGCGGTTGGAGATTTTGCAAGTCCACGCCCGCGGGAAAGTGTTGGCTCCCGATGTGGATTTAGAAAAAATTGCCCGTCGCACGCCGGGGTTTACCGGGGCGGATTTGTCCAACTTGCTGAATGAAGCGGCCATTTTGGCGGCCCGCCGTTCCTTGAGCGAGATTTCCATGGACGAAATCAACGATGCGATTGACCGGGTGTTGGCTGGGCCGGAGAAAAAAGACCGGATGATGAGCGAGCGGCGCAAAGCCCTGGTGGCCTACCACGAAGCGGGTCATGCCCTGGTGGGGGCGCTGATGCCTGATTACGACCCGGTGCAGAAAATCAGCATCATTCCCCGGGGGCGGGCAGGGGGTCTGACCTGGTTTACCCCGAACGAGGACCGGATGGATTCGGGTTTGTACAGCCGCAGTTATCTGCAAAGCCAGATGGCGGTGGCGCTCGGTGGGCGGGTAGCGGAAGAAATCGTCTTTGGCGAGGAGGAAGTCACCACCGGGGCGGCCAACGACCTGCAACAGGTGGCGCGGGTAGCGCGGCAGATGGTCATGCGCTATGGCATGAGCGACCGGGTGGGGCAGGTGTCTTTGGGGCGCAGTCAGGGCGGTATGTTTCTGGGGCGGGAAATTGCCATGGAGCGGGACTTTTCCGAGGAAACCGCCGCGTTGATTGACGAAGAGGTACGCCGGTTGATTGATGCGGCCTACCAACAGGCCAAACAGGTGCTCACCAGTAACCGGGTCTTGTTGGACAAATTGGCGCAAATGTTGATAGAGAAAGAAACGGTTGATGCGGAGGAACTGCAAGAGCTGCTGGACAGCCATGAAGTGGTCATGGCGCCCTTGATTTAATCGCGTTGCTGGGGCGGGGTGAGGTGTTAGCCCTGCCCCTATTTAACTTTTCTCGTAAATTCCCAACAGGGTTGTCCCCAATTTTTCTAAACCTAAATATGCTTCTGCAAACCGGCGGCCATTTTCACCCATTCTTTGCCGTTCTGCCTGGCTGAGATGGGCAAGTGTAATAATGCTTTCTACTAAGGTTTCCGGTCGGGTAGGGTCAAAAATCAAACCGCACTTTGCCTGTTCAATAATCAGCCGTTGGTCACTGACGTCAGAAGCAATAATCGGTCGTCCGGCAGCCAAATAGTAGGAGAGTTTGTAGGGGTATTGGCTCTCGGTAACTGCCCCCCCAATGCGACTGGAAATCAAAGCCTGACACCGGCTAAAAAAGTGATTTTCTTCACCAACAGGCACCTTGGGAATCACCGTGAGATTGGCAGGCAGAGGGTCAGGTAATTGAATTTGATAGAGATCAGGTTGAATGCCCCCCAAAACAAAGTGGACGTGCGGGTAATTTTTTAACGCTTCAACCGCCTGGAGAATTAAGTCAATCCCCTGCCAAAAATTACCATTTCCCAGATAACCAAGGGTCAGAGTTTCACTGGTAGGCCAGGGCATCGGCTGAATCATGTCCAGGTCAACCGGTCCCCAAAGAACCGAAATTTTTTTCTCTAAATTCCGTCCAAACAATTGCAAAATTAATTTTTTTTGACTGTAACTCATCGCAATAATATGATGGGCAAAACGTAAACTTAACAAGTCAAAAAACTGAAATAGATGCCGAGCCAGCCAACTGCCACGGGTCATTTCATAACAGGTCAAGCCATGGATTTCCGTAATAATTTTTACCTGGGGATGGTGCATTTTATAGAGCAGGGCACTGAGAATTCCGGTGGGAGTCACTAGGTGAATCACATCCGGTTGAAATGTCTGGAGGGCATGTAAAACTTGGGCAGTAAAACGGTCTAAACGAAACCGAGGTCGTCGGTGGCGACGGGGTTCCCAAACTTCAGAAATCACTTTGACATAGGCATCTCTGCCCCCTGTGGCACAGACCAGCAATTCACAATGATTATTCAGCACTTGAGCCGTTATATTTGCACGCACCGGCGTTCCCGAAAGTCGTGCTAAATCAAAAGGACAAATCAAAGCCACTTTAAGCATGAGTTAGTTGCTGAAATAACTGGAGTAAATTGTGCATGAGCCGGTCTAGACTATGGTATTTAATAATTTGTTGGCGGAGATAATTACCAATCATTTGTCGCTGTTCATCCTCCAAAGAAAGAATTGCCGCTAATTTCTGGGCCAAATCCTGGGGGTTGGCGTGGGTGAATAATAACTGCTCCGCATAGATGCCCAGAGTTTCCCGAAACCCGCTATTTGCTGCTAAACAAACCTTGCCACAGGCCATTGCTTCCAAAGCTACCTTATCCCCGAAACCCGTTGGTGTCAGATTCACATAAACCGTACAACGCCGATAAATCTCTGGTAATTCATACATCGAGACCGCCGGTTGAAATATGACCACAGATGCCAAGTTTAATCGCTGGACTTGCGCCTGCAGAGACTGCACATAAATTGTATCCTGAACATTTGTTGGATTCCCCACAATGAGTAATTTAACTCGATGGGATGTCTGGGAAATCAAATGCCCAACCGCAGTAATTAATGTGCCATAATCTTTCACCGGAGAAAGGCGACCGACTGCTAAGACTAAGGGGCATTGGTCATGAGGATGATTAGCTGTGAACTTATCTACGGATGGATTACTTGAAGGTGCAAATAAATCTGTATCAATTCCCTGCCCAACAACGACTAACTTATCATGGCGGTAGGGATAGGCAGTGGCAATACTGGTCACCATGCGTGTTGAGAAATGATGGGCAAGTTTGAGTTGACCGGTTAAACTCGGATGGGCATACCAGGTGACAATGGGAATCCCCAAAACTTTTAAGACGGGGGCGGCCAAATTCGTAAAAATCGGGGTCATGTGTGAAAAACATAAATCAATAGATTGAGATTGGAGAATACGATACAGAAATCTGTAAAAACGTATGGCTCGTCGGGGTTCACTATAGCCCCATTCCTTACCCAGGGAATAGACCGTGATATTCTCTCGCAATTTTAATACCCCAGAACGCATGGTAATCACATGAATTGTTGATACCTTTTCAGCCAGTTTATTTAACCAAAGCGTTGTAAACCCCAGAATTGGGTCATGGGCATCGGTCGCTAAATTAAACACTAAAATGTTCATGGATTTAACCTACGATTGAGATGGCATACATAACTGGCAAATCTTTTGGTAACCCTGATAGTAAATCTCTGGGCTGAAATAGCTTTGGACAAACTCCCGTCCCCGTTGTCCCATTGCCAGCACTTCATGAGGATTTTCTAGCAAATAAATTAGCTTCTCTGCCAGCGCATTTTCATCCCCAGGGGGTACTAAAAAACCTGTCACCCCCTCTTTGATGATATCAGGGATACCACCAACAGAACTGCCAATCACCGGCGTACCCGCTGCCATCGCTTCGACCAAAACCCGTCCCAAACCTTCTGAGAGCGAAGGAAGTACTAAGACACTACTTTCGGCAATTTGATAACAAAGTTCCTGCTGAGGTATTTCCGGTAAAAAAATCACCTTTTCTGATAATTCCTGTGCTGCAGTTTGCTGTTTGAGAGATTGGAAATAATCGGGATTTTCCGGGCGGCCAATAATGCGTAATTCACTTGCCGGTACCCTGCGTACCACTTGACCAAAAGCTGTAATGAGATGCGTTAGTCCCTTGCGGGGAATCAAAACCCCCACATATACAACGGTTAATTGTTTCGATGTCACCTGGGAACCTGCATCCCAAAAGGAACCTATATCCGTCCAGGCCATAAATTCTACGATGGGAGTATCCGGAGCATATCGTTTGAGTTGCTCTCGCACCGCATGAGAAATTGAGCGTAGAACATCGGCTTGGTTGAGAGTGGCACGGGCGACACTTTGCATAATTTTTTTATACAAATTCGGCCATAAAACCCTTCGTTGTAGAAATAAGTAATGTTCAAAATCCCCATGACTTTCCACCACTAAGGATAGGGGGTGGCCCCACCATTTAACTAAATTTTTCACCCAAACCGCCGCGAGAGCCTCGTAGGGACTTTGCGCGATGATGATTTGAATATTGTAGCGCAGAACCAACCAGATCAAAATTATAGGAGTAATCATGTAAAATTGCATATAACGCAATAAGGGAATAGGTAAATTGGCCAACAGATAAAAATTAGCTTCTTGTTGAAAAAAACGGGGTCGCCAATCTACAGAAAATCCGATCACGAATAGCGTACCTAAATTTTTGAGCAAAGCGAACTTTTTTTGATGGGTAGTACTCAAGGGATAGGTATAGCGAGCGCCACCAAGAAAACCAATGCGATAGTGACCTAAACAAGCTTGGGCGTCAGTCATAAACGAATCGGTAAAACAATATGTTTAGTATATACATCACTTTGTGAATTTGTTGTACCTGATCAACCCAATAATTCATCAACACCAAAAACAAGTTCTGGGAATTGCAAAGGTGCGAACATCTGCCCTCGCTGCAAAATCTGTTGTGTTTCCTGGCGATAGACTTCCAGGCAATCGGCATCCAAGTTAATGAGCCAAACTTCGGGAATGCCTGCTGCCAGATACAGGGGAACTTTTATGTCTCGGTCATAAGCAATGCTTGTGTCAGCAACTTCGATAATCCAGTAAATATCTGGGGGTGTGGGATGCCCTGCCAAGTAAAAATCATCCCGCCAGCGCACAATGGCCACGTCCGGCTGCGGCTCCGAATCTGCTAGCGTAATCGGGTTTTGGATGATATGTAATGCTCTTTGGTTCAAACGCCTTCCTAAAATTACGTTGAGACGATTCACGCCAGCGGCATGACGGCAGTTAATGGGCGACATGGTGACCAGCTCTCCGTGAATCAATTCCAGCCGCTCATCCGGGGCAAAAATACCAGCCTCGATCATCCGGTGATATTGCGCGACGCTGAACCGGTGGCGAATCATTTCACGGGTGGACATCAATTGACTCCTCTAGGCTGAAGTCACAGACGATACATCGGCAATTTCCGCAATTGCTTAATCAAATATAACTACTTTGCCCTCATCCTAACAATTCATCAACCGTAAAAATAAGTTCTGGAAATTGCAAAGCTGCAAGCGTCTGTCCCCGTCGCAAAATCTTCTGTTCTCCTAGGCGATAGATTTCTAAACAATCATTTTCTAAGTTGACCAACCAAACTTCGGGAATGCCTGCTGCCAGATACAGGGAAACTTTTATGTCTCGGTCATAGGCAATGCTCGTGTCAGCAACTTCGATAATCCAGTAAATATCTGGGGGTGTGGGATGCCCTGCCGAGTAAAAATCATCCCGCCAGCGCACAATGGCCACGTCCGGCTGCGGCTCCGAATCTGCTAGCGTAATCGGGTTTTGGATGCGATGTAAGGCTCGCCGATTTAACCGGTCTGCTAGGAGTAAATTCAAACGGTCAACTCCAGCGGCATGGCGGCGGTTAATGGGCGACATGGTGACCAGTTCTCCGTGAATCAATTCCAACCGCTCATCCGGGGCAAAAATACCAGCCTCGATCATCCGGTGATATTGCGCGACGCTGAACCGGTGGCGAATCATTTCACGGGCGGACATCAATTGACTCCTCTAGGCTGAAGTCACAGACGATACATCGGTAATTTCCGCAATTCCTTAGTCAAAAAATGCCTGCTTTTATATTACCTTCACCATCACAAAAACGATAAACCCCCCCAAACACACAAGGGGGGGTAACGTGACTATTTCGGATCAGAATGGCCGCTAC
>Ga0197142_1002822_pt1 | contig 14935 bp, 13 predicted proteins | sample GBS60_MetaG_FD_148614 | JGI IMG/M metagenome (GOLD analysis project Ga0197142, IMG submission 148614) | Sediment microbial communities from Great Boiling Springs, Gerlach, Nevada, United States - GBS 60_MetaG | ecosystem: Environmental > Aquatic > Thermal springs > Hot (42-90C) > Sediment... | reverse complement strand
GGTCTTAAACTTCTCAGATCTAATATGATTGGATCATATCCTTCTTTTAAGATTCGATCTAATACTTCCATCGTAAACCAAAATCCTCTATTCCAAGTAATAATTGTAAAATCTTTTCCTTCGCGTTTGACGTCAGCTTTGCCAATTGGAATTAGAAATTCTTCGTCAGGGACTTCCCATGTAGTATTGTATAATACTTCGCCTTCTATAAAGATCACTGGATTGTTGTCTCTTATAGAGGTTTTTAGAAGTCCATAAGCATCATAAGCAGTTGCTGGTGCTACAACCTTTAATCCAGGACAATGGACATACAATGCTTCTAAGGATTGAGAATGTTGTGCAGCTAACATTCCGCCAGCACCACCAGGACCTCGAAAAACAATTGGTATGGGGATTTGGCCACCAGACATATAGAGCATCTTTGCTGCGTTATTATAAATTTGATCAAATGCAACTAATGAAAAATTCCACGTCATAAATTCAATGATTGGACGTAAACCTAACATGGCGGCACCAATTCCTAATCCAGCAAAACCTTGTTCCGAAATAGGTGTGTCTACAACGCGTTCTTCGCCAAATTTTTCTAGCATTCCTTGACTAACCTTATAAGCACCTTGATAATGACCAACTTCTTCGCCCATTAAAAATACATTAGGATCTCTTTCCATTTCTTCGATCATTGCTCTTCGAACAGCTTCTCTGTATGTTATTTTTGCCATAATTCAACTCCTTTATTCTGCATAAACATCGGTATACAATTCACTTGGTGGTGGTTCGGGGGATTCTTCTGCAAATTTTAATGCATCTTCTACAATTCCTCTTACTTCGGATTCAATTCTGGCAAATTCTTTTTCTTCGACTCCGTTAAATTCCAACATTTTTCTTGCCCTTATTAGAGGATCTCTTCTCTTCCAAATTTCTACTTCTTCGGGGCTTCTATATTTTGCTGGATCCGACATGGAATGTCCGCGAAATCTATAAGTGCTAATTTCTATTAGAGAAGGTCCTTCGCCCATTCTTGCTTTTTCTATATAAGTTAGCATTTTTTTATAAACATACAAAACATCATCACCATCAAATTTATCGCGTTCCATATTATAAGCAACAGCACGGATGCTAACATCGGGAACAGAAAGAGCCCTATATTCTGGTGTACCCATACTATAATGATTATTTTCGCACACAAAAACAACGGGCAATTTCCATAACGCTGCTAAATTCAATCCTTCGTGGAATGCTCCTATATTGGCTGCACCTTCTCCAAAAAAACACAAAACAACAGAATCTAATTTCTTGTATTTGATTGCCCAACCAACACCAGAAGCTAATGCAACATGTCCTCCTACAATTCCATGTCCGCCTAAGAAATTTTTGTTTTTATCAAAATAATGCATAGAACCGCCTTTCCCTTTCACGATACCTGTTTGCTTTCCTAATAGTTCTGCCATTAATGCACCTGGGTCGAGACCACGTACAAGTGCATGCCCGTGATCACGATAAGTAGATATGATGTAATCTTTTTCTTTTAGTGCATAGATACACCCCGTTCCAACTGCTTCTTGACCAATATATAGATGGCAAAACCCTCCAAACTTACCTTGTGCATAGATTCTTGCTGCGGTTTCTTCGAATCTACGAATTAAAAGCATGTCTCTATACATTTTTCGAAGTAGGTTTAAGTCCGATTCATTTAGCTTTTCCAGGGGTCTTTCTGGTCCGATAGTAATGATTCTTTTTTGATTTTCCATACAGATAAAATTTTATTTAATTAATGATGCTTTGCAAGAAAAAAAAGAAAATTATAATTAAATTATATAAATATTTTCAATTGAAATGAACCTTATTTATTTACAATTACTTTCGTTTAATAACAATATTGTATTTGATTTTGATGTTATCACTAAAGACTAAGTTTAATATTAAGTTACCGTTCAATTGAAAGTCTTTAAGAGACAAAATGGTTTCTCCATTAGCAAGAATATGATTCCACTGAAATTTAATAAAAGCAATATCTTTATACACTTTACGATGATTTTTTATTTGTACTAAGAAATCGATAAAATAGTAATGTTCTTGTATGTTAAAGGGGTATATTTTTAATATTTTGATTTTAATGTAGGGAAAATCTTTTTCGTTTAAAAAAAATTCAGAACGAATGTTTTTATCTCGGTAAAAATTATTTGTAGTGATGGAATTTACTGGAATCCAAAGTTCATTATGAATTAAATTCTTATAATTTCCATAATACTGAAATTTTACCAAATTAAATTTTTTTATTTCTCCTTTAAGGAAACTTAATAAAGAGGGAATTTCAAAATAAATATAAGATTCTTCGTAATCGATATGCCAAGTAGTTTGTTTTTTTATTGGTTGGGAATGGTTTTCTTTAATAAAAAGAAAAAAAGAGAGTAATATGCTTAAACAATACCAATTTTTATAGAATACTAAAAATTTATTGTTTCCGAACTTCATCAACGATACAAGAACAGATGTTTTTTTTATTAGGTATTTCATCAATGAATTTAATTTTCTTTAACAGGTTTTTCTACAAGGATGGAATCATCAATCAATAAAGTATCATCCAAAAAAATTTCTTTTTTTGCTTGTTCTTCTAATTCTTTGGTTTTTTGCAATAACAATTTATATTCGCTGGTAGATTTTACCAGATCAATCAAATTCTTGCTAAAATAAGGATCTTGTTCGAATTCATTAATTAACTTGACGAGATAAGAAAAATTTTCTTCTCCTAATAGATTGTCTAAAAAAAGATTACAAAGGATCTGAATTCCCACTGCATGTTGAGGTGTTCCCATCGGAAACTGACACAATTCTTTTGCTGGTCCGATAATGATTTTACCAAAGAAAGGAAGTAATCTTCCAAGAAATTCTACATATCTTAATGGTATAGACTCTGGTAAAGATTTTACGTGTTGTAATACTAAAAACATGCTTTCTGGTCTTTGGGACTGAATTAAAATATGAATACAATAAGAAATAATTACACTATTTTGTTTAAAACCTTCGTATGTTTTACTTTTTTCTAGAATATGTTGAATGCTTTCTAGAATAGATTTATCTTCTCGTAATTTTTGTGCTAATGACTCAATCACTTCTATTCGATTGTAGTTTGATTGTAAATTTTTTAATATATTTTCTAATTCTTCGGTCTTCATACATTTTTTTATTGATTATAATATCAATTATTTTTATTTGTAAAAGTCTATATGCAGGAAAATCAAACTTTAAGCTTTTTTCAAGTAGAAAAAATTTTGGATAAAAAAATTGCAATTGTTTTTTTGAATCGTCCCGAAGCTCGAAATGCAATGGATTGGAGATTTTGGTCTGGATTACCCATAGTTGTTGATGAACTAGAAAAAGACGAAAATATCAACGTTGTAATTATAGCTGCAAAAGGGAAATCCTTTTCTACTGGTCTAGATTTGGTGGAATTCAACGAGCGATTTAGAGATATATTACAAGGAAAGATCGCAGATGAAAGAAAAAAATTGCATGAGTTAATCTTACAGATGCAAGAGGGATTTAAAAAGATCATGCAAAGTAAAAAGGTGTACATTGCAGCTGTCCATAAGCATTGTATTGGTGGTGGCTTAGATCTAATTGCAGCTTGTGATATTCGCGTTGGATGTAAGAATGCTGTTGTTTCTCTAAGAGAGATCAAAGTGGGTATTGTGGCGGATATGTGTAGCTTAAACCGACTTCCCTATATTATTGGTTATGGTGCTACAAAATTGATGGCATTTACTGGTGGAGATTTTTCTGGCGAAGAATGTTATCGTATGGGGCTTTTCGAAAAATTAATCGAAAACGAAGAAAATTTACTTCCAGAAACAATCAAACTTGCAGAAGAAATTGCACAAAATCCACCGATTGTAGTTGCGGGAATCAAGCATTTACTAAATTACATGGAATCCCATAATACATTCGTAGGAATGGAATACGTAGCTTTGTGGAATTCTACTTATTTAGATAGTCATGATTTTCGAGAAATTATGGCAAAATTCATGCAAAAATTAAAACGATAATATGTTATAAAATAATTATTTTATTTAAAATCTTTTTGTATTTATATAAAGCGAATAAGATTATATAAAGTGAGTTAATAAAATAAATTAATAATAAAAATAAGTTAAATTTTTCTAATATGTCAAAAAATAAGAAAAGAATTATTATTATAAAGAGAACCAACTGTAAATACTCTAAATTTTTTTTAGAAAAATCGGACATATAAAATTGCAGGGAAAAAATTCGGTGATTTTTATTTTTTGATAAAGAATCAAACAAAATTCTGTTTTTCGTACTCTGAAGATGAAACCAACACAAGAAAGGAATAATTTTATAGAGCATGCCGTAAATAAAACTTAGAATAAAGCCCACAAAAATCAGGATTAATTTATTTAGGTGATTTTCTGTAAAATCCTCGAAAATTAAAGCTAAACTAAAAAGGAATAAAAGTAAAATTCCTAAACTAAAAAATAATATTGTTGTATCGATGAGCTTTCTTGTTCTCTTTAACATAACTTTCGAAGTAAAAAAAATATAGATAAGATTTAAAATTAAGTACAATACTAATAAAATTCTATGAGAAAAAAAAATTATTATTAAGCTCAAAGCCATGTATCCGTAATTCAATAGATATTTTATGTATTTCGGATAAGGTTCAGAAACATAAAACATAGGAATTACCTGAAACGAAACTGTCACAATTAGTTGTTGGATAAAACCTACAAACATAACAATGGCATGCAATCTTCTTATGTAAATTAGATCTAAATCAATCAAATTTACTGATAAATTTATAAAATAAAATAATATCAATATTAAACCTATTAATAAACTTATTAATGATAGTAAAAATCCTATATTATCTTTGGTAATTTTTTTTACTAAGGGAACGATAAAATAAAAGATAAGAATGAGAATCATTAAAGATAAGAACAATACAAAAAAACCTGGATAATCAAAAAATGTAAAGTATTGATAAAAACTAAATAAAATCATATAAAACAAAAGAATAAGAGCCATTGAAAGAAATTCAGAATGTTGTATTACAACACCAACAACAACAGGTAGCATCTGAAAAAGTGAACCAAAAATAATAAATAAAAGAAATCCAATACTAAAAGCATGGAATAAAATCAATGTTTGATGTTGCATTAAATCGAGGGATGGAAGATTAAACTTAAAAATAATCAAAGTATTTAATAATAAAATATTTATATGAGCCAAAAGATAAAATCGAAATGGCACAGAAATTTTAGGACCTTGTTCTGGAGAAATTCCTATCCAATTCATTTTTTGTAAATATAGATTTCGTATTGGTTTTCTTCGATTTTTTTTGTATGATATTTAAAACCAATATGTTTTAATTCTTCGTACAAAGGAAATGGTTCGCGTCTATGTAAAACTTTAAGGACTTCCTCATCTTTTAATGCTGTTAGTGCTTCCATAATTTTTAAATAGGGTTCTGGTGGCGGTAATTTACTAACATCTAATAGAATGATTTTTTTGTTATAAAAATCCATTGCTAAATTTGTTGAATTTTTTCCAATAATTGCTTTTTTTTCTCTGCATCAAAGACATTTTCCATCATGTTATAGAGAATTTGTTCTTCTTTTATGTTATGTTGTTGTAAGATAAATAATAAACTTTCGAGAATATTTTTTATTTCTTGGACTAAATCCTTCGATATTTCTTTTTTTTCGAAGATGTTTTTTAGCTCATCGAGTTGATATTTCATATCTGAATGTTCCATACGCATCACTTGTGTTGGTCCCATCGTTTGACCAGTCAATGCTTCGAATTCGGGAAACAAAATATCTTCTTCTATAATAAAATGCCGAATGGTTCGTTGATAGAATTCTTCGAAATCTATTTTTGCAGTTTCGACATCCTTAGAATGAATTTTGTTTTCTAATTTTGCAAACAAACTATCGCATTCTTTATGATCTTGTGTTAGGTACTCTTTTAATATCTGCATAATAAACCTCTATTATAGTTTTAATACAATAAAATCTATAATTATAAAATGACAACATTTTTTTACAAGAGTTTGATTACATAGATTTTTAAATCCTTTGCAATATTTCGTAAAGTCTTTTATAAGAGGTTTGTGCATAATCAAATGTATTAAAATTTAATCCTAAAAAAGGATTTACGATAATTGATTTTTTTAATTTTCTATCTCTATGGATGTGGATTTAATCAAAATTCTTGTTTTAGATGAACTTTTTAAAAATCATCAAGATTTAGAAAAATTTATAAATGTTCGTTTTTATTCTTCGAGTTTGTATCCTTTGTATTTGTTAGAAAGTAGTATTCCTTTAAAAATCAAGGATAGAGAATTTTATCAACTTGCAATAAAAAAAATCGATCATAAAGAAATGGCTTATACAGAATTCGAAGGATTACAATTATTGTTTAATTTTAAAGCTCGTACTCCATTACCTATAGCAATTTTAGAAAGCGAAAATTTTTGTTTGTTGATCATGGAATTTATCCAAAAGAGATCTATCAACGAGAAAAATAAAAAGGATTTAATCTTGTCACTAAAAAATTTGTACAACCATAGAGGATTGATGTATGGATTAGATAAAAACAATTATATTGGAATATTGCTTCAAAAAAATATCGAAACAAAAACGTTTATCGATTTTTGGTGGGGTTGTCGTATTGAACCAATGATGGATCTTGCAATAGAAAAAGGTTATTTTTCAAATAAAGATAAAGATTTCATGTTTAAGATTGTTCGTCAATTTCTTAAAACATGGAAGCTTGAGGATGATATGCCTCGTGCAATCCATGGGGATCTTTGGTCGGGCAATATTCTATTTTCGGAGGAATATGCATACTTAATCGATCCTTCTTTTGCTTATTCGCATCCTGTGCAAGATTTTGCAATGTTAGAACTATTTGGAAGTCCTTTATCTTTTTCGGATTATCAAGAAATAGCCAATTATTGTAATTTTATTCTTCTACCAGAGATGGTAGAATTTTTTCAGATTTATCCTTTACTAGTTCATGTAAATATATTTGGTGTATCTTATAAATCCAGTATAGTAAAGTTTATTAATAAATATAAATAATAAAAAATTTTACCATTTGATTTCCGGAGAATATAAATCATCCAAAGAACCTCGTTTTATAATGTGGAATCGATAGCAATGTTTTTTTAAATCGTTTTCTTCTTCGTTTCTAAAATACCAGCGTGCTTCGTAAAGGGTTTGATTCTTTTTATTTTTTATATAGTGAACAGAAAGATCTAAACTATCTTCGTTTAAATATGGTTTATATTCGCTCTTACAAAATTCATTTTTTTCTAGTAGGATTAATGGTTCATGAAGGTTAATATAATATAGCGGTACATCCCAATATCGAAAAAACCAATAGGATTCTTTTTTTTCGTGTTTAATTTTTGGTTCTGTTTCGATTGTTCTACTCGATAGAATTTCTTTGGTTTTTTCGGGATAATATTCTTTGCTTTGTAGCTTAAACACAAATTCTTTTGGAAGATTTTCTTTGTTGTTTTGGAATAAGTTTTCTACAAGATAATTACCTACCTCTGCTAAAAATGGTGCAGTAAATTTTCCATAGAGGGTATGACCTCCTTCGTAATATTGTAGGCTATATTCTTCTGGCGTTGTTGCATAACCCGTATATCCATTTGCACAACTTACAGGAATTATATAAAAACTTTTATATTTTTCTTTTATTTTATCTTGAATCATTTTACCAGTTTCTGCTGTAATTTCGAAAGGATAGGGAAGATAGATTATATTACCGATTCGAATAGCTTGAAAATAAATTTCGTGAGGGAAGTCTTCTATTGGTAGAATTAGATGTTGTAGTTTGCTTAAAAACCAACGTTTTTCGCCCTGGCAACCATCTTTAAAAATCCATCTTGGCCAACCTGGTCTAAAAAAAGGTAGATTTCTTAGAAATGGTGTACTTCGCGTTGTTGCTCCTGTCGTTAAGGACATTCCAACTACTGCATAATCACAAATTTTTATTTCGCCCATTTGATTGTTTTTTAGGAAATCTATCTGCATCGAAAATGCATTTAGTTCTACATCGCTAGTAAACTGATTTTCTAACGATTGATATAGCAAAAACATTTCTTTTGCAATACCATAACCAATTTGTTGAGCAATTACAAAATCTCCCTCTTCGTTTTTATCATCGTAGTTGGGGGTAGAATCTCCATGGGTATAGTTTAATGCTCCATGGACAAAAAAAGAAACATTGTAATGATTTTTTACTAAATCTTCGAGACCTTTTTCAATATAACCAAACACATCTCTATGGTAAAATCGATTGGATTCAGGCAGAACTGTTGGATGAATCGAAAAATTCGTTACTGCTCCTAATGGTCGATTATCCAATGTATCGATTCGAATCAATTCTATCCAAGGGTTGATTGCTGTTTCTTTTGTTAGATTCGTTGGAATGTTTTTGTTTTTAAGATATGCTTCGAAACTGCGATTTTTAGTAAATCCATAGAGTGGTCTTCTACCTATAGCAATTTTTATCGGTTGTTGATTAATATATGCTTGTTCGATTCCTTTGCTTATTTGCTTAACCAAGAAATTAAAAAAATTGGATTCAAAACCTGATTCATTCCCTGCATATTTATTATAAAAATTGGATTCATAATAATTGCCTGGTCCGGCATGAGTATGGGTGCCAAATAGTGCAATATCCGAAAACCTTATAGGATATTTCTGAGAAATAATTTCTGCAACTTTATGATGGAGTAATTTCGAACCCGATAATAAATCCATCTGAACCAAAACAATGGTATGATTATTTTTGTTTGTTAAGACAAAAATACGTGCTTTTAATTTATGACGAAAACCATTTGCACTATTTGCATTCATTGAATAACCAGCCAATGGCATAGTTGGTGGAGGTGTAATATCTACAATCGATACACCACCTAATAACTGTTGTTTTATTTCTTTGGCTTCTTCTATAGGATTATTAAAAATCTTATATTCAATATTGTAGCTGGAACAATTTAGCAAAAATAATATAATTATTATAGAATTGAATTTAAATTTCATATAGATTCCCTATACGAATATTTTTTTATTATCTTTATTAAATCAAGTTTTTTATTAATATTATATTTATTAAAAATATTTATAAAATAAGAAGTAATAAATTAAAAAGTATTTTTTTTATTTTTAAAATTTAATTTTTGATCACAAGATAAACAGAAATAATAGTGGTTATTACTTTTGTTTAATCTTTGGAAAAATTTTTTATATTATGATAGTAAAAAATCAATCACTAATTAATTTTGCTAATTTTTTTGTTTAGTTATCAAAAAAGATTTGTCAAATAATATGAATTTTTTATAAAATATTTTTGTAAAATAAATTATAAACATCAACCATAATTAAAAAATTTTCATATTTTTAAGAAACATCTTTTTATTTTACTCATTTTTCATTCTACTTTTTCCAATTAACTTTAAGGTTTTATTATAGCAATTTCTTTGTGTCCTCTTTAGAAAAAAATTCAAAAATGCAACACGATTTTATTATAACAATTTCTCTATGGTATCTCTGTGTTCTCTGTGGTAAGATATTAGACTATAAATTTTAATATTCGACTTCGTAAAAATCTTTCAAAATTTTTTGTAAGAAAATTTACAAAAAGGGTATTATAATAAATATGAAGATCCATCACTTTTTTACCCAAGAGGAATGTGTAACCTCTATAAACATCACTCCCTTTCATTACCAATACTTGATGCACTTAACAAACACAAGATTTGGAGGGAATCTAACGTTGACCATTAGTTATCTTTTAAAGAAATATCTTACATATCTTTATAAGATCAGTATTTCTCAACAAAAGAGAACTTTGACAGCGTCTTATCAGCCAAGAACTAAAGAATATATTATTCGGAAAATTAGGATCCAGCCTACGTACTGGGGAAAGCTCTATGAATTAAGGTTTTTTTTGGGTTATTCTATGAGTTTTTTGATCCGGATTATGTTAGACTGGGAGATGCAAGAACATGGAATTCCTTTTAATCCCTTATTTTTCTTGCCACGTTTGGATGATGAAGATCAAGAAGAACATCGTCAAATCCAGTCTGGAAATAATTATTCCTCGAAACACAAAATTAGTCATGCAAGTTTGGAGGTTTTTAGTAGGTTTTCGTGCCCAGCAGCTTGAATTTTTTATAATTTTAATTTAATCATAATTAAAATTTATTAAATTTATTTATGATATATAAAATTACACTTTCGAATTCGGAGAAGAATTGTCTTGATGTTTTAAATTTAGGCTTATTGGGTATCTTAAAACTTGTTCGTTTTTTTTATACAATTACAAGTATCATATTCAAAATATTAAAAAAAATTTATTAAAAAGATAAATATTCAAGAAATATGATTTTGTTGCATAAATTACAAGAATTCAGTAATAAAAATCTAACCTGTTGTTCGTAATGCTCCTGCAATTGCATTCACTGTTTGGAGAAGTCTAATTAAAAGTTTTTCTGCTAAATTAGTTTTTTCAAGTTTTTGTAAGACTCGCCATTCTCGAAGTAATTTTATCTGATATCTATGTAGAACATTTAGTCCATCCCGGCGAAGTATTTGGGCTTCGTACATTTTGGGTCTTCTTTGATAAATTTTATTGCCATAAATTTCGTCTAAAATCTGGATAGTTTTTTGATATTCTTCTAGGATTTGAGACAGAATATTTTGACGAACTACTTCGTTTTCTACGAGTGATGCATATTCTACCATTATTTGAGGATCTGCATTATAAATACTTGTTTCGACGTTTTTTATTACATAACGTAAAAATTCCCATTTATGGACTAATGTTTTTAATTGTTCAAAATCAGATGGAGATGTTTCTTTAAGTTCTGTAAGTGCAGTTCCTGCTCCAAACCATCCTGGTAAAAAAAATCTTGATTGATTCCAACTAAATACCCATGGAATTGCTCTTAAATCATGAATTGTTCTTTTACCAGTTCTCCGCACGGGTCTAGAACCTATTTTGCTGTTTTCAATCACATCAATTGGAGTAGCTTGTGTATAGAATTCGATAAAATGTTCTGATTGTAATAGACTTTGATATTTTTTTTGACTTATATTAGCTAATTTTCTTGCTAATTCTTCGTATGGTGGATTTTCGAATCCTCTTTTTTTATGAGATAATGTAGTGAATGTAGTTCCCGCGACAAATAATTCTAAGTTATAAACGGCACTTATAAAATTTGCATATTGTTGAGCAATTACTTCTCCTTGAATAGTCATACGAATACTACCTGTAAGAGTTGGACTAGGCAAAGCCTCTAAGAATCGATGCGTTTTTCCACCACCTCGACTTATAGTTCCACCTCTTCCATGGAAAAATCGAATTCTTATTTGATGTTTGTCGGCAATTGAAGTTAATTTTTTCTGAGCTTCGTAAAGATTCCATTGGCTTGCTAAAATACCACCATCTTTATTACTATCACTATAACCTAACATAATTTGTTGAACAGGAGTCTGTAGATGTTTTAATTTCGCTCTAAAGTGAAGGCTTCGAATTGTCATAGGATGAGTGATAAAGCTTTCTAAGATTTCTGGTGCAGATTTTAAGTCTTCTATAGTTTCAAAAAGAGGTACTACAGGTAGTGGACAGACCATTCCTTCTTCTGTGTAAAAAACAAGTCCAGTTTCTCGAGCAAATATGTAAATAATTAACAAGTCTGATAAACTTCTCGTCATACTAACTATTAATGCGCCAAGTCCATCTAAACCATATTTGTTGACATAATTAGCTAAAACTCTATAGCAAGAAATCACTGCATCCGCTTCTTTCCCACAGCTCATTCCAGCTAATGTAAAAGGACGTGGAGTTTTTAACTCTTCGTTTAAAAATTTTAGTCTTTTAGGCTCATCCCAGTTTACATAATCATAATCTGAAAATCCAGCTACTTTTAGAATTTGTGACATTGCAATGTCATGAAATTTACTATTTTGTCGTACATCTACAACAGCACAATGAAATCCATAAGATTGAACAAATCTTTCGATTTGAAAAACATCATTTAAGGCTAATCGTTTAGCTCCAACTTGAACAAGAGACTCTCTTAGAATTTTTAGATCATCAAGAAGTTCATAATGAGTTTTGTATTTATAGGGTGGAATATCTTCTTTTTGGGATAGAGAAGCATTACTAACGTTTGGTAGTTTATATTTTATTAAGTTTACATACTGGCGCCATGGTTCTTCTGGATTTCTTTGGATAAGTTGTTTACCAACTTCACCAATTTCTTCAAGTATTTCCTTCATACGTTTTAATAAAAATATAGGTGGGCTTTGAATACGTTCTGCCAAACTAAGTTTAATAGCAAGTTGTGTTAAATGGAAAGAAAGTAATTCTAACGCGGTGTTTCTAAATTCTAGTAATGTTTCTTCTGTTACTTCTGCGGTCACTAATGGATGTCCATCTCTATCTCCGCCAACCCAGTTCCCAAAAGTTATACGAGGAAGTATATAAGGATTGTCTAATATCTCTCTTTTAAACCCCACATATTCCCAAGCGTAGAATAAATTTTTATCTAACTTAGGTAATACGTTAGGAAAAACATTTTTTATATAATGTAAAACATTTCTTCTTTCGGATGCAATATCGGGTCTTTCTAAAAAGATTTCGCCTGTTCTCCACAATCTTTCAATTGCAAGTTTAATATCTTCTTTTATTTCTAATCTTTCTATTGGGGTCCAAATAGAATTTTCTAGTTTTACAAGCAAAAGATATAAAGATCTATGCTGTTCTAAAATAGTAGCTCGCTTCGCTTCTGTTGGATGTGCAGTTAGTACTGGCTCAACATGAATATTATGGAAATTGCTCGCAATTTGTGTTTCTGTATATCCTTGATTTATAAGTTCTCTTAAAGCATTACCCCATCTACCAGCTACACTGTCCAATCCATTTTCTGTTTCGTAAAATCTACGAAATTGAGCATAAGCATTTTCTTCCACCATATTCAATAGTTGGAAGGCTATTGATAAAAGTTCAATTTTTTTCTCTGGTAAATCATTTATTTCATTGAGAGGTTTTCCTCTAAAGGGCAGAAACGGAATTAAACTTTCCTCTCCTAATTCGCGAAGAACTTCTTCGAAACAATCCATTAAAAAACTTATGTCTTTTTTGACTTTTTCTATTATAGAAAAATCTTTTTTACTCATAAAATACCTATTAAGAATTCTTTTTTTTGTTAAGAATAATTATAAGTTTTTTTAAAGAAAAGAAATTTTTGGTCAAATTCCAGATTTTTTCATATATTTATTTTGTTAAAAATTATTAAAATCACAAAATATTTTTTTATATTTTGCAATTCAAGTTTAAATAGAACTTTCATAATTTTTTGAATATTTATTTAAATTATTTTTAAATCAAGTTTTTTGGTAATCTATTACAAGATGATCTTTGTTGTAAGCTAAAAGATTTTTTAAAGAGATCTTGTTTTTTAAAAAGATATATATAAACCATAAAATGAACCATTCAGAAACAATTTTGAATGTTTTGATGATTTCTAAAAGGATTTCCATGCTCCTTTTTGTATAAAACCATAAAAAACCTTTAAATGAAAATTTTATCGAACTCCTTCGTTCGAAATAACTTTTTTTACGATGAAATCCAGAGATCATAGGATGGTGTTTATTGACTATAATAGAATACTTATACCATAGATAAGTTCCCAATAAATTCGACGTCATTTGGATAGAATATTGAGCACTATGATAAATTCTTTTAATTAGATTACGAAATGAGTAAAAGTATTTCCACGCAAAAAGATAGAAATCTTTCATTGCGTTTGGATCAAAGTGGGGATGTTTCCAAACTAAGTGAAAAGAATCATAATGATTAAAATCAAAGTCAAAGATTAACCCCCTTGCTAACATTGTTTTATGATCCATAGACCCAGGTAATGGTGTTAGAATAAAGAAAGATGCTTGTTGTACTTTTAGTTCGTCAGAAAGCATTTGAATATCTTTTAACAAAGATTGTGATGTATCAAATGGAAAACCTAAGAGATATCCCGTATGCACAATTATACCAGCTTTATTCCATGTTTGAACCATTTCGTAAAAGTTTTCTACTTTATTTTGTCTTTTTCCAGCTGCTTTAAGGTTTTCTTGGTTTAAAGATTCTTAACCAATGAATACTTGCGTACAACCTGCTTCTTTTAATAAATGAACAAATTCTGGTATCTTGTAGGCAAGGGAATCTACTTGAACCATAAATCGAAGTTTTATAGAATATTGTTTTTTGATATCGATTAATGCTAACAAAATTTCTTTCCAGTTTTTATTCCTAGCAAAATTATCATCAGTAAAAAAATAATAATCCACTTTGTTAGTTTTATAGTTTTCTATGATATAATTTTTGATTAAATCTACATTTCTATAACGCATAATATTTCCATGAACATTAATTATAGTGCAAAAATTACATCGATAAGGACATCCTCTACCGCAGTCCAAAGTACTAAAATTTTGCAATGCAAACTTTTTAAGATAATTTTTGGGAATTTTAGGCATGATGGGATTATTTAAGTCTGGTTTTGTAGATAAAAAATTATAGATAGATTTAATTGAATGATTCAATATATCTTTTAATATTATTCCTAACGTGTCTTCTACTTCGCCAGCGACAAGAGAGATATTGTTATCAACCAATTTTTGTAAACTCTCATCTGGCTTACCAAATATAGACAAAATTCCACTAACGTGAAAACCTCCTACAAAAACAATAAAACCATTTTTTCGAAATTCAATAGCCAAATCGCTTGCTCTAATAAATTGATTCGATTGAACACCAACAAGAAAAATGATTCCTTGTTCATAATTTTTTATTTTTTTCCGGAATTTTCTTAAACTGATTTTATCTACAATTT
>Ga0197142_1002821_pt1 | contig 14936 bp, 18 predicted proteins | sample GBS60_MetaG_FD_148614 | JGI IMG/M metagenome (GOLD analysis project Ga0197142, IMG submission 148614) | Sediment microbial communities from Great Boiling Springs, Gerlach, Nevada, United States - GBS 60_MetaG | ecosystem: Environmental > Aquatic > Thermal springs > Hot (42-90C) > Sediment... | reverse complement strand
CATAAACATTACCTTCAAAAGGCTTAGGAGGATTAATCTTATTAATAATACCATCTAAGCCACTATTAATAATAACAGAAAAAGCTAAATAAGGATTACAAGAAGGATCAGGACTCCTTAATTCAATTCTAGTAGAATTCCCTCGTTTAGCAGGTACCCTAATTAAAGGACTTCTATTATGCTCACCCCAAGAAATATACACCGGTGCCTCATAACCAGGAACTAATCTTTTATATGAATTAACTAATGGATTAGTTATTGCACTAAAAGATTTAACATGCTTAAATATTCCACCTACATAATTTAACAACACTTCACTTAATCCATTAGGAGCATCTTTATCATAAAAAGCATTAACCTCGCCTTTAAACAAAGATTGATGCATATGCATCCCAGACCCATTTATCCCCCTAACAGGTTTAGGCATAAAAGTAGCATGTAAATTATGCTTTAGTGCTATAGTCTTCACTATTATTTTAAATAATAACAATTTATCAGCAGTCCTTAAAGCATCAGAGTATTTAAAATCTATCTCATGCTGAGAAGGAGCAACCTCATGATGCAAAGCTTCTACTTCAAAACCAAATTCCTCCAATTTATCTAAAATATCACGCTTAACCTCCTCAGCAGCATCTAAAGAAAGCATATCAAAATATCCACCCTTATCAGTATAACTTATATAAGGCTTATATAAATACTCATTATCATAAGTCTCAATAGGGAACAAAAAGAACTCAGCTTCAACACCCACCATCGGAATATATCCCATTTTATTACATCTTTCCATAACTAATTGCAACCTATATCTTGGATCCCCCTCAAACCTATTACCATCAGGATAATAAACATCACAAATAACAAAAGCTTCATTATACCCCTTTAAATCAGCTACAATAAAAGTAGATAAATCAGGTACTAACTTCATATCAGATTCTTCAATCCTAACAAACCCCTTAATAGAAGAACCATCAAATAAAATCTCCCCATCTAACATCTTCTTTACTTGACTAACAGGAATCTGTACACTCTTTGGAAGCCCCAAAATATCAGTAAACATCATCCTTATACTTTTCACCTGCTTCTCATTTAAAATAGATACAATGTCTTGAGTTTGTAACATTAAAATACACCCCCCTCTTTTATATAATACTTAAAAATTAACTTTAGAAACTCCTTGTAATTATTTTTAATATGTCTATTTAAAAAACTCTATTAATTCAATTAAAAATTTTCTATTTAATTAAGAAACCTTCTTCAGAAGTTTGTAGATCTTTTTGAATAAGTTTATCTAATATAACACTTACTTTAACATTAGATATAAACTCTTGATTATTATTAGTTAATTTAGCTTTAACTTCAGTTTCGACATCAGATTTAAGTAAAGCTCCATAATCAACAGAAAATAAAGTATTACCTTTAGATAATAAAGATTGATGAACTTCATTTACGTTATTTTCCCATTTATCACTAGATACTTCAATAAGAATAGCATCTAAATTTTTGACTTTTTCAAACCCCTTAGCAGTATAATAATAATTTAATTCAATAGGAGCACCTTCGGCTAATCTTAAAGTAGTTTTAGAAATCCAAGTTTCCCCTATCTCAATCGGTTTATCAGGAAAAGAAGGACTACTAACAGGACTATCCATTGTACTACTTATAACTTTTCCCTTCTTATCCATAACCATTTTCATAGTTTGAGTAGGAATAGCTATTTCTTGAGGAGCATTATTCCTTAAAAAAGAAACTGGATCTATTTCTATCTCTAATTCAAACTCCCCATTAGGTAAAACTTTACTAACCTTTTGAGTTAATTTCATTTTTATTTCATCAATTTCTTTCTCCTCATTATTACTATCTCTAAAGATCTTTATGTTATTAACAATAACATCATATAAATAAACCTGTCCTTCCTTCATTTTGTATTCTAAATTAATAGACATAAGTATTTACCCCCTCTTTTGATTAATTTACTTAATTTTTATATTAACTTTTTTAAGCTCAGATTTAACGTTCTCTGGACTTTCTACTTTTTTAACTCCAACTTTGCTAGCTTCCAAATTTAACTCTATATTTTTCTTACTATTAGAAATAAAGCTTAATATTTTTTTTAATTCTTCCTCAAAATTAGTTATAACCTTATAAATATATTTTTCAGCTTCATCTATCATATTTTGTGCTTCCTCATTAGCTTGAGCCTTTATTTTATTAGCATATTCATAAGCCTGCATAACTATTTCATTATTATTTAATATATCATTAGTTAGTACTTCTAATTTTTTCTCTTTTTCCTCTAACTCTCTTCTTAATTTATTAACTTCATCAATAGAAACAAAATTCTTATCTATAGTAGTTCTCAATCTGGTTATCAAAGATAAAATTTCCTTAGTATTAACAACAGAAGAACCAAAAATCTTTTTTGAACTTCTTATTATTTTTTCCAATTTATCAATCAATAATCTAATTTCTTCCATACAATCCCCCCTTATTCAATAAATTATAAATATCCAAAAATATTTTTAACAAAATTAAAGTTATCAAATTTAATAATACTAAAATTATCCCAAAATACACAAGTTCCAAAAGCTACAATCTTACCATTATTACTATTAAAAGCACCTTTAATTAAAGGAACTCCATTTTCAGCTAAAAGTAAATCCACATAATTAATACCTTCCTTATGATCACCAACAACACCAATAGAAGAAGTACAAGCAAATAATACCTTACTAACACTATCTTTTAATAAATCTTCAACTTTAGAAGTAATTAACAAATATCTATCATTTTCTAAGTTATTTAATTCATCAGTAACTTCATCATAATTTATATTTAATCCCACTTGATTTAAAACTTTATTACATATTTTAGAACTATTATCCTCATTATTATAATAAGACAAAAATAGAATAGTTTTACCTTTATAAAATAATTCCAAAATCCTTTGTACCTCAAAATCATTAAATTCAATCTCAGGATAATTAAATACTAAAATATCAATATCATTATTAAATATATCCTCAAAAGAGGTAGGTATATACAATTTATATTCCTTTAATAAAAAGGAATACAATTTAGAGAAATAATAATGATCAAAAACGACAAATTCTCCTTTTGTATAAGACCAAACTACACTTTTTAACTTCATTTTAAATACTCCTTTATGCTCTTATTAACTGCTTTCAATTTTTATTTTAATTCTTGAAAAGAATTAGTAACCTTTGTTATAATTTTTATCTTATTTTTTTTAATTAAATATTTTATAATTTTTTTTTCGATAATCCTAATAAATTTAGTAGTAATCAATTCAACTTTAGCTAATGGTTTAACAAGAACAGTAGTTAATCCTAATCTATTACCTGCTAAAATATCAGTAAAAATCTGATCACCAATAATAACAGTATTTTCAGGTTTTGAATTTAGCATTTTTAAAGCTTTAACTATAGCCTTAGTAGAAGGTTTTATAGCATTTGAAATAAATGGGAAACCCAATTCCTTACTTATTCTTTTAACCCTAATTGACAAACCATTAGATATAATACATACCTTAAAATTATTAATCTTTAAATTATTTAACCAATTATATATTTCAGGATCTATATAACTATTATACCAAGGCACCAAAGTATTATCTAAATCCAACAAAATAGTATCAATATTTTTTTGTTTTAATTTATTCAAATCTATATCACTTATCTTGTCAAAGTAATACTTAGGAGAAAGATAATTAATCATATTTTTAAATAATCTTTTTATTTTAGGCTTAATAAGTTTTATAATATTAGCCATATATATATCACTTTATTACTAATTATTTTACTAATAGTTAAAGAGGTATTAGTTTTTCTCTTTTTTCTTTCCCTTAAAATCTATTTCAACCTTAACTTGAGGAACAATTACCATAGTATTATTTATCCAATAAATATTAAAACTCTTTTTTTCACCTGGTTTAAGAGAAGGGTATTTAAAGGTTTCTTCATAGAGACTTTGGCCATCTGGAGAAACAACTTTAACTTTAACCACTATATCTTTTATAACCTCTTTATAGTTATTTATTATAGCAGCCTGATACCTTAATTCCCCTCTGTTATTTCTATCATCATATTGTTTATTTTCATCAACTAATTTAATAGCATCTTCAGGAATATCTTCAGCTTTTTCCCCTACTTGAATCCCCTTCTTATTATACAACTCATTCTTAACATTATAAATATTATCTTTATTATAAATTACTTCTTTTGCATAACTTTCTTGATAAACTTGCTCAACCTTTTTAAGATCATAATAATCAATAATTCCCGTTTCTTTATTATACTCTACTTTAGAATTAGTTAAATATGATAATTCAAATAAATCTATATAAATAACATTATCTTTTAATAAAACATATTTTAAAGGAGTAGTATTATAATAAACTAAAGATTTAAAATTAGAAGGAGGTATTATATTAGATTTACTTAATACATAATAATTCCCAACTTTGTAATACTTTAGATTAGTTAATTTTATAAAATCTTCCAACTTAACATAAACTCGATTCCCTTCTAAAAAATAATTACCTTTATAAGGCTTATTATGGATATATATATATACTTCACTATTAGCTATAACAATATGTTGATAAAAATAAAAAGTACTTAAAAAAAATAAAGCTAAAATACTGACAAAAAAAATAATACTTAAAATTTTATTTCTCCTTTTCCTAAGCATTCCTCTTCCTCCTTGCTATTTATTTTTACTTTATTAATTAATTTATCAAAAAGTACAGCATTATAAACAATATCTCTTATATTTTTGCCTCTTAAAATCTCAATAACTCTAAAAGCTAATAAAAAAGTAGTAGCAGGTCCCTGAGAAGTTATCACATTACTATCCTGAAATACTAATTCATCTATATAATTTTCATACTGATCTTTTAAAGTAGGATAAGAAGTTAATTTAATATCTTTAATATTTAGAGATTCTTTTAGAACTAAAGGCCCTGCACATATAGCAGATACATACTTATTAGAATTATAAAAATATTTTATTATTTCTTTAACTTTTGAATTAGCTTTTAAATTTTCAACTCCTACTGAACCACCTGGTACATATACCAAATCATAAATCCCATAATCACTTATATCATTTATATTTTTATCTGCTAATAATTTAATATCTCTTGAACATTGAACTAAATTATCGTCATCTTTAATAGAAACAACATCAACATTAATACCTGCTCTTCTTAACAAATCAACAAAAATAACAACCTCCATCTCCTCACTACCATCAGCAACTAAAACTAATACATTTTTTTTATCTACATCCTTTAAATATGTCATATATCCTCCCTATATTCTCTTTTTTTATTCTATAATTTTAATAAAATATCCTCTTTATAAAATTTTTAAACTAAATCTTCCAAAGAATAGATTTCAACATTAAGATTTTTAAATCCTTTTTGAATTAGATTAGAAAGAATTCTATTAGGTAAAAGCTCTAAAAAAACAAAATCATCATATTTTTTTACAATATTCTCAATAGTACTTATCCAATTTACAGAACTAACCATCTGATTTAACATTAAATTTTTAATAATATCCTTATTACTATGTTCCTTAGAATCAATAGCAATAAAAACGGGTTTTAAAGGATCCTTAAAGTCAGTTTTTAAAATTTCTTGTTTAAATAATTCATTAGCTTGATTAACTAAGGGACTATGAAAAGCTCCCGAAACTTTTAATGGTACAATCTTTACATTACCAAACTCTTTTTTTATTTCCTCCTTTAAATTTTGTGCAACACCTAAAGCACAAGAAACTATTAACTGATTATAAGAATTAAAATTAGCAATAACTGAATTAAATTTACTAACTATCTCACTTAACTTGTTAATAGAATCTTTGTCAAAATTATAAATAACAGCAAACATAGTACCTTCCTTAGAATAACTATACATAAAATATCCTCTTTTAACTACCAAAGAAACTGCATCGTATAAACTCAAACTTTCAAAAGCAGTTAATAAAGTATATTCTCCTAAACTATGCCCTGCACCAGTTAGTATATTATCAAATTTTAAATATTCCATTAAAAAATAAAATGAACTAATACTAACACTAAATATAGCTATCTGACTGTATTTTGTTAAATCCAATTTATCCTTATTTTCCTCTTTTTCTATTAAATCCCTTAAATCTATATCAATAAAATTAGATAAATTGTTATTTACATAATCACTTATTTTATTAAAAATTTGTTCATAAGTACTACTAAGTTTATATAATTTTTGTCCCATCCTTATATATTGACTCGCTTGCCCAGGAAATAATAATACTATTTTCCTATTTTTTAATGTATCTAACATAAAAAAACCTCCTTTTACAAAAAAATTTAAACTATATTAAAAAAAATACAAAAAACTCCACCATCTTAAATTATTCTGCCTTGTATTAACATATAACTTTAGAAATACAAAAGTTAAAGTTTTCTATTTCAAAAAGAAATAGCTTTTTTAAGTATCCTAATACTGTCATCCATAATAATCCTCTCTAATAGTTTTAGTTTATACCATAGCAAATTTGCAAAGTATAAATTACATTGTATATAACATTCTAAGATACTTTTACAAAAATAGAATTCCTCTTGCAGATTTAAATTAAATTATAGTTAAAACTATACAAAATAAATAATAATTTTCCTAAATAAGATTTAACAGTTATTATATTGCTTTTAGTATAATTAGAAATACCCAAAGAAGAAAGAAACAAGATCTCGTATTCTCCTTCATATTTAAATCCATTTAAATAAGCCTTAGAAATAGGTATATCAAAAGCTAAAACCGAAGTTCTGATATTAACATCTACTTCCAACTTAATTTCCTGGTTATCTTTTATCAAAAATAAAACAGATTCCATATCATAAATAATAACATTTTTCACAGATTCTTTTAAATATAAATTAAATAAAGAATTAATATTAGCTAAAGTATGATCTAATCTATTCCCAATAACTCCAAAACAAAAGATCTTATTAACTATAGTATCCGAATTATTTATATAATTTATAGCTAATTCTAAATCACTGAAATCTTTCTCCTTAGGAAAACTAATTACTTTCTGATTTAAAATATTAATTAAACTTTTTTTAAATTTTCTAATTTTCTTAGAATCTAAATCCCCAATAATAAGATCAGGTAAAATATCTAATTTAATTAATTTATTACTTCCTCCATTAACAGCAATTACTTTGTTAATTTGATTCTTATTAATAAATTGATTAGAAAGTAGTTTATTATTAACTTTGCCATTAGCAACTAATAAAATATTCATAAATAATTACTTAATATTAGAGATATATTTAAATACTTCAACGGCAAAAGTATAAAGGGAACTAGCAATCCACCCAGCCGTTAGAGCAATCACAATAAAAGTAGCAACCATCTTAGGAACAAAACTTAAGGTTTGCTCTTGAATCTGAGTAACCGCTTGTAATAAACTAATAACCAAACCCACAATCATAGCAGTAAGCAATACTGGAGCACTTAAAATAACTATTAAATACAAAGCCTGTACTATAAAATTATTTATATCGAACCCACTCATTATGAATAATACTCATTATGGATAATAACTTTTAATAAGTCCTTCTGTTATTAACTTCCAACCATCTATACTAACAAAAAGCAATAACTTAAAAGGTAAAGACACAGTCATAGGAGACATCATAAACATCCCCATAGCCATTAAAACCGATCCAACTATCATATCTATTATTAAAAACGGTAAATATATTAAAAACCCAATTATAAAAGCAACCTTTAATTCAGATAATATATAAGCAGGAATAACAACAGTTAAAGGTAAGTCTTCTAATTTCTCCGGCTTCTTTATTTTTGAATAATTAATAAAAAATACTAAATCCTCAGATTTAGTATGCTTAATCATAAATTTTTTATATTCTTTAGTTACTCGAGAAATAAATTCTTCTTGAGTTATTTTTTTATTAAGATAAGGTTGTAAAGCTTGCTCATTTATTTTAATTAAGACAGGATTAAGAATATAAAGAGTAACAAAAAAGGAAAAAGCAATGATAACTTGATTAGGTGGAGTTTGCTGAGTTCCCAAAGCGCTCCTTAGCATTGAAAACACTATAACAACTCTTATATAAGGAGTCATCATTATAATAATATAAGGAGCTAAAGATAAAACAGTTATTAATCCAATTGCTTTTAAAGGAGTAGCAATAGGATCCGCAGTCTGCTTACCATTAAGCTCAATAGAAACATTAGGTAAAGTTATCTTAGGAGTATCTGCACCATAAGCACTGTACACTAAAAACAAAAATAAAATTCCTAAAAATAAAATAAACAAATTGTTGAATATGTTTTTAAAAAACTTTTTCATACTCCCTTTTCACTCCCCATTGATATTTCACTTTATTTATCCTTAGAGGTGCTTTTAAAATTATTTATTTCACTTTCAATTTCGTTTAAATCAAACTCTTTAATTAAACTGATATTGTTATCAGCAACAGAGATCATATAAACTTTTTTACTAACTTTAATAAAAACAATTCCCTTATTAGGAGCCAAATAAATTCTATCTACAACCTGAGCAATCCTTACATTATAAGGATTCTGGATTTTATTGAAAAATTTCACAACAAAATATCCAATCCCCGCTATAATTAGTGCGTATATAATAAAAATCAATCCCAAATTAAATAAAGGATCCATTTAATTCTCTCCTTAATTATTTAACTATTTCAAGTATTCTAACCCCAAAATTCTCATTAACAGCAATAACTTCACCTTTTGCTATGACTTTACCATTAACTAAAATATCCACAGGCTCTCCAGCTAACTTGTCCAACTCAATAACAGAACCTACTGTTAATTTAAGAATATCTTTAACCAACATTTTAGCTCTCCCAATCTCGACAGTAATGGTTAAAGGTACATCCTGAAGTATATCCAAATTAGATTCTTCACTGGAAACAGTAGTCTTCTCTAATTGAGGTAAATTTAATTTAGATATACTTTCTTTATCCATTAAATTTCCCCCCTTTGATATATTTTATTGATACTCTTCAGCCTCTTCATCAGTTAAAACCCTTGTTATCTTAACTCCAATCTTATTACCTACCACTCCCAAAGTACCTAAAAATTTAGTTTTACCTTCTATTTTTACCATAATAGGATCAGATAACTTATTATCAAGAGTTATAATATCTCCGGGCTCTATATTAAGCAGATCTTGAAACAATACTTCAGTTTTACCTAATATAGCTATAACATCTACTCTACTTAAACCTATATTTTTTTCACTTAATATTTTTTCTTTATCTTTAAGTATTTTATTTAATATATCTGGATTAATAGTAGTAGTTATAGAAGCTTTTTGCTCAGGAATAATCTCTCTTAGATAATTAAAAGGAAAAATAATAGTTTGTAAAGATTCCAAAGATTCTATTCTAATAATAGTATTAATTTTAGCAATATAAGAAGTATAAGGAATAGCTAAAGCACTAGCAGGCTCAGTAGAAATTTTCTCCAATTTAAGATAAGTCTTTTTATCAGCTTTATCTAAAGTACTTAAAATAGAATTAAATTCATTGATCATTTCCTCTACTATAAATTGTTGCAATAATTTACTTTCTAATTTAGTTAATTCCCTTATATAAGTAGGCGCCTCTCCTTTACCACCCAATAACAAATTCAGTAAAATAAAAATAACATAAGGATCAATAACTAATAAAGCTTTAGGAGTTGAAATAATAGTCCCCTCTATATCAGTTCTTATTATTATACTAGGGTTAGGTAAAAAATCAATAAACTCCGAAAACTGCAAAACCTCTATGGAAGATAACTCTATTATTATTTTTTTTTGAATAATATCAGAAAGTTTTATAGATATTTTTTCTACATAATTCTTAAAAAAATTCAGCAAGAATTTATGCTCAAAAGATGTAAATTGAGGTTTAGTTAAAGAAAAATCCTTGCCCGGAACATTACTAATCCTATCTTCACTTAATTTTGATTTAACTATATACTTTTCAAAAGGATTACCACTTACCATATCCACTTCTTTAATTCTATATTAAAACAAACCCACCTTTTAATAAAATCAATACTTAACTAATTTTATTAAATAGGTTATTTTAATTAATTTCCTTATTGAATTTATTAGTTTTTAAAAAATTTATAAAAAAAGAAAATAATTTATTGGGTTTAAAAATTCGAGAACTAAATTCTGGGTGAAATTGAACCCCTAAATAAAACGGATGATAAATATATTCCATAATTTCAACAACATTAAGCTCTTCATTTATTCCACTAACTACAAACCCCCTCTCTTTTAGTAATTCAAGATATTCATTATTAATTTCATATCTATGTCTATGTCTTTCAATTATATATTCTTGTTGATATATCTTAAAAGCTAAGGTATTATTAATTATTTTACATTCATAGTTTCCAAGTCTCATTGTTCCACCAACTAATTTAACATACCGTTGATCCTCCATTAATTTAACTACAAAAGCAAAATCTTGATTATTATTCTCATTATTAACTGATTTATCCAAAACAAACTCTTGAGAAGTAGCATTAGTAATATTCAAAACATTTCTACAAAACTCTATTACCATAAGCTGCAATCCCAAACATATACCTAATGTAGGAATTCCGTTTTCCCTTAGATATTTCAATATATTTATTTTCCCTTTTATACCTCTTATTCCAAATCCCCCAGCTACTATAACTCCATCTATGTAATTCAGTTCTTTTTTTATAACTTTTTTTTCATGGTTTAAAGAATCTATTAATTTTATATTGATTTTAATGTAGTTTTCAATAGAAGAATGTTTTAAAGCCTCAATTAAGCTTTTATATGAATCTCTTAAAGTCGTATATTTCCCCACAATCGCTATATTAATTAGATTAGGTTGCTTCTCTATTTTTTTTATAATTATATTTAAATCACTCCATTTACTTTGCTTTATACTATTATTTCTTTTATTATCAATTAATAATTTAGTGATCCCTTGATTTAGTAAAAGTAAAGGTATTTGATAAACATTTGATAAATAAGGAATATTTAAAACGTACTTAGGTAATAAATTAGAAAATAGAGCAATTTTATTTCTAATTTCCTGAGTAATAGGGATCTCAGATCTAACTATAATTAAATGAGGTTGAATACCTGATTCTTGGAGTTTTTTAATAGAATGTTGAGAAGGCTTTGTTTTCAACTCTCCAGTATTTTTCAAAAAAGGTACATAAGTTATATGAATAAACCTAACTTTATTTTTAAATTCTATAGCCATTTGTCTAATAGCTTCTAAGAAAGGTAATCCTTCTATATCTCCTACTGTGCCACCTACCTCAACCAATGTAAAATCAAAATTATGAGATAACTGTAGTATCTTTTCCTTTATTTCATTAGTTAAATGTGGTACAACCTGTATAGTCTTACCTAAAAATACCCCTTCCCTCTCTTTATTTATTAAATCTCTGTATATTCTTCCAGCTGTTATATTATTATTCTTACTAAAATAGATATTAGTAAATCTCTCATAATGCCCTATATCCAAGTCTGTTTCCCCACCATCAAATGTTATAAATACCTCCCCATGCTCATAAGGATTCATTGTTCCCGCATCCACATTTAAATAAGGATCTAATTTAATTATATTAACTTTATAATTAATCTCTTCGATCAAAGAGGCCAAGGATGCAGTTATTACTCCTTTACCTAAAGAGGATAAAACCCCACCAGTTATAAATATAAAATTACTTCTTAATTTTCCCATATTCAAAAATTCTCAACTACTTAAATTATACCCCTTAAAAATATATTTTATTTATCATTAAAATAATTCCCAATTATCTAATCCCTATTATCTTTAGTTCTATTTTAAAATTTAATTTGAATAATTTTAATCCCACCTATATTTTTATCATTTTTATAAAGTATATATAATTTATCACTCCATCTAAAAACGCTCATAATTTTAAATTTAGTTTTTTCAAAGAATGGGCTTATCCTTTCTAAAATTTTATCCTTATTTACAATATAAATTTCATCCCTTGAAACTAAGTAAATTAAATCCTTTTCATCTATATATATCTTATGTAATTTAGTTACATCAATTGAATAATTATTATAACTAATAAAATTAGCATTATTATCAAAAACCTGGACTCTATTATTATTTTTATCTAAAACATAAATAAAGCCTTTACTATCTACAGAAATATCTACAGGTTCATCAAATTGAGAAGGTTCTTTTCCATATTTACCAAACAGCATTAAAAAATTACCATCCAAATCATACTTAGTTATCCTGTTATTTTTAGTATCAGCAACATAAATAGCTCCTATCTTATCCAATCCAATTCCTACAGGATTAGCAAAATTAGTTTCTTGGTTCCCAAATTTACCTATCTCCCAAATAACCTTTCCATTAGAATCCATCTTAACAAGTTTAGAAAGATAAGAATCTAATACATAAATAAAATTATTTTTATCTACTTCAATATCGCAAGGCTCCCTGAATTGCCCCCTATCATTACCATATTTACCTATTGAATCAATATGTTTTAAGTTATACTCATCTACAGAATATTTTTTTATTTCTCCTTTTAAATCTGTTATATATGCTATTTTTAGTAAACTATCATAAGCAAAAGAAGTAGGATTAAGATCATTAAATTCAGTATAAGAAGTCTTAGGTAGCTCTATGGGAATTGTCCCCCTAAAAATAACTACATATATATAAACTCCACCAATTAATATTAACAAAAAAATAATAATCATCAATAACCAATAAAATCTACTTATCATATTTTAATTATTCTATAAAAAATTTAATCCCCATTTTTTACTTAGGTTTATTTAAGCTAAAAAATACCAATTTTTATAATCAAATAAATCACAATATTAAAAATTAACTTTTTTTTTACAAACAAGTTTTATTTTTTATTTAAAATTAATTTATTAATATAATAGCAAAAAGTGAAATAATATTAAAAAATTAAAAAATATAAATCTAAGGGGGGTGCTAAAAAATGAACACAGGAATACAAGGAAAAAATATAAATATCCAGGCAGGTAACATAGTTATAAAAAATAATACAGTTGGTATAAAAGGGAAAACCACAAAAATAGAAGGCGGTAAATTAGAAATAGAATTAAATAACACAGGAATAGATAGCGTTAATTTATCCACTAATTTAGCCGAAATACAAATAAAATCAAATGAAAAAGGAATTAAAGGAACTAATTTAGGGCTAAACTCTAAAGACCTCATTAATATATCAAATAATAAAAAAGGAGTAGAAGGGAAAAATGTGGGAGTTAAAACTTCAGGAGTTATAACTTTAAGCGGTAATGGAAAAGGAGTAAGTGGAGAAAATGTAGCTTCACTAAAAGGGCAAAGCGTTGTAATAACAGCAAATCAGGTAGGAGCAGAAGGGGAAAACATGTATATCAAAAGCTCTAAAGTAGCAGTTTCAAATAATACAATAGGAGCTCAAGGTAACTCTATTAACGTTAAAGCAGATGAACTTATAATAGTTGATAACGTATTAGGTTTCAAACAAAAACAAATTAAAAAACCAGCATAAAAATATATAAAAACTTAAGGAATTTATCTAAAAATTAAGAATAAAAAAATAGGGAGGATTCTTAAATGAATAACTTAAATAATATAAATAAATTAAATAATATCAATAAAATAGATAATACTCCTAAAAAAGATGCTCAAAAATTAGAACAAACTGGAATCAAAGGAGAAAATATAAACATAAAAGCAGATAACGTATATATTATTAACAATACCAATAATTTTAATAAACCTATTTATAATAATTATAATTATCAAGTTCCCAATTACAACAATTCCAATTATCCTCCCTATTATCATAATTTTAGTAATTTCTATAACTTATTTAATATAGGCTTATATAATTCCTTATATAATTCAATGTTTTCATATAATCCATTATTTTTAAATTACTTTTATACAACCTCTTTATTTAATCCTTATTTTTATTGCAATCTATTACCTGGTTATATATACTTAGGTTTGTTCAATTTACTTAAGTGCTTTTAAAATAAAAAATGGGGGTGAATTTTATGGATATAAATAATATAAAAAATACTAACTTACAAGCTAACTCAAATACCCAAAATAATCCATCTAATCAGGTAAATCCACAAGCAAATCAAAATCCCCCAAATAGTATTCAAAATAATCACACTGTTAATATCCAAGATAATGTTAATCTAAATAATACAAATAAACCAGAAATCAATAATACACCTTTAAATCCTCAAGGAATAAATAATAATGTATCTCAATTAAGTTCAATGATAGGTAATCCATTTACACAAAACCCATTTTACCAAAATCCTATGATGTACAATAATCCATATTTAATAAACAGCGCTAATTACGATCCTAATATTACTAATGTAAATACTTCTAACAATACTGGTAGTTTATGGAAATACTTATTAGCAGGGGGGTTAGGATTCCTAACAGGTGCAGCTTTAGCACCTTTTATGTTTTATTCCTATCCTCTTTATTATCCTATGTATTATTCATATTATTATAGTCCGTGCTGGTATAATTTTTATCCGTATATGTGGTGGTGCTGGTAATTAAAAACTTTAAAAATAACTAAATAATTAATTAAAAAGGGATTTAATTTTATGGAAGAATTACTAAATAAGTATTTAAACAAAATTATAGATAAAATAAAAATAAAAGAAGTATTAGTAAGAGAATTAGGTCCAAGAGAAGGCTTCCAAATGGAAAAACAATTTGTAGATACTTCAATAAAAATAGACTTCATTAATAAATTATCAGATAGCGGATTAAAATATATAGAAGTTACGTCATTTGTTAATCCTAAATGGGTTCCTAATTTAGCTGATGCTGAAGAA
>Ga0197142_1002820_pt1 | contig 14937 bp, 14 predicted proteins | sample GBS60_MetaG_FD_148614 | JGI IMG/M metagenome (GOLD analysis project Ga0197142, IMG submission 148614) | Sediment microbial communities from Great Boiling Springs, Gerlach, Nevada, United States - GBS 60_MetaG | ecosystem: Environmental > Aquatic > Thermal springs > Hot (42-90C) > Sediment... | reverse complement strand
CACCCGGACTTCGGCCGGCTGGAACTGCCAAGCACTGGCGATCACCGTGAGCCGATACCGGTTGGGGCCGAGCTCGGTCACGCCGGGAGCGTCGAAGGGTGGGGTCTCGGCGAGCCGGGTCGGATCCACTGTGGTACCGATGCCAGGCAGATGGATGCCCATCCCGAACGCGGCGATGATGACGGCGACGAGCATGGCCGTCGGGATCGCGACGCTCGGCAAGATCCACGCCAGCTCGAAGATGTACGGCTCATGCGCTTCGCGTGGCTGCTGCACCGTCATCGTTCACCTCCGCGTCCACAGCTCCGCATAGAGGACGAGCCAGGCGCTGACGAGAACGATGAAGAAAAGGAGCATCAACAAGAGCGCCCCTTTGGGGGCTTCTTCCGGTGGAGTCAGGTTCATCGTAGGTTCCTTCCGTCCGATGGCACTCCGGTTTCAGGCCCATGTTATGGGCGTTTGCGCCTCGTGTCAACGATGCGAAACAGCTCTCAGGGCAAGGCTAAGGTGGCACTGCGCGGTTCATGAGTCGGTACCGACGGGGCCTGGTACCCGGTCACTGTTGATCGAAAACGGGCGAGAGTGCTCAGGATCAGCCCTGTTTACTGGGCACGTCGGTTCGCAGTACGGTGGGATCGGGGGACGTGTTCCGAGAACGGGGCGGCTTCGTTTGGCTCGATGCGCACCCGCTGCTTATCGGGAGCTGGCCCGGATGGCGGACGGTCCTGCGCGTCGGTGTCGTCTCCCTCGCTCTCCTCGTGTCGGGCTTTGGGATGACGGCGGTCGCGTCCCCCTTCCCCCCGATGACCGAGAAGCTGTGGGTGCGCGTTCTCTGAGTGGGGTCGGTGCTGACCGCTCACCAGCTCAGTCAGACGGTCGAGATGCCACTTGCTGGCAAGCTGGGCCGCGAGCCGGGGCGCACGCCGCTCGTCCCTCTCCTGTCTGCCGTTCTTCACACGCCACGCTCTTCTGGGAATTGGCGCTGTCGTTCACATGCCGCACGTAGCCGCGTACGGTGCCCCCACGCGTCTGGTGGCGAGGATTGCCGGTGAGGTCTTCGACGACCGGCATCGCCCGATGGCGATCGGTCTCCTCGCGAGCCTGCTCCCGATCGGTGGGCTGGCCAGCTTGTCGGCTTTGTTGGCTTCATTCCACTCGATGCGAGGGGCGTATACGACTTGGGCGAGACAGCAACGACGTCCTCCAGAGGCCGCGGACGCTCGTCAGGAGCGCTTTGTTCGACAGTGAACTCCAGCTGCGAGATCACTCGAGGCTACCATCTCGTGATGCTCACCGAGATACTCCTCGTCAGCGTCAGTCTGTTCCTCGCTGCCCAGGACTCGTACCAGGTCGCAGTGTTGGGCCGTCCGCGACGCTACCCTGCTCGGCGTCCTCAGTGTCGATTTCAAGCACCGCGATCGGTGTCGGTGCACGTGCTCGAACCACGTGGCGTTCGAATCGATTTCAGAGCCGTCAACCCGCCTCGCTAGGATGGACGTGCGGTTCCGACCGACCAGCGGTCTGCTCGACATGGCGTTGGTCGTCCTCCTGCTGACCTCCTTCCCCAGTTCTGAGCAAGGCGTGCTCGTCATCGTCCAGGATGCGTCGCTGCTGGCTGTGCTGTTGATCCAACTCGTCTTCGAGATCCCCGACACCACCGGCCGGCGACGGGACGTACCCCGGAGGCCAGTGAGCCGAGCTCTCGGCAGCGTCGCTGATGCGCTGTCGGCGCGGCTTGGCGCTCTCGCGACACAACACGAACGAGCTGAGGCCGCTCGCCGTTCGGCCCAGCCTCGCCCGGCGCTGCGCCCAGCGGTCGTGCAGTGGCCAACGCCCCGGGTCTGCTCCGCTTTTGGCAACGGCATCAGGAGAGCAGCCGTGCTGCGAGGTAGACGATGACCAGGTTCAGCAGCAGGTTGGTGGCCGAGACGACCGCGGACAGGCGAGCGAGGCGACGACGACGTGCCTCGGCCTCTGAGCTGTTGCCGGCCGCCTGGGCGGCCAGCCGCGTGAGGCGGGGACCGAGGACGAGGCCGTGGACAGCAGTCAGTACGATCACGAGTCCCACGAGCCAGAGCTTCGCCGCCAGCACCTGTGCATAGACCGATTTTGCGGTGGGCAACGACGCCCAGTCGACACCACGTCGCGCGCCGATCAGGTAGCCGGTGAGGACCAGCACGGCCAGAACCAGCCAGCTTACCACCGCGAAGCGGCGACCGAGCTGGGCGATGAGCATGGTACGCTGCGGTGGAGGGAGTGCGCTACGCAACACCGGTACGACGACGAACACCAAGAAGAACTGGCCGCCGACCCAAACCATGGCAGCCAACAGGTGAAGCGAGCGAACCGCTGCCCATAGCCAGTCCATACCAGCCGTCCGCCTCCCTCGCTAACTCCACCGCACTACCCGCCTCGTCGATCCTAGCGGCGTCGCGCCGGGCAGCGCTACAGTCCTGACGGGTCGTCAGCAGGGTGAGGGGCCGGGAATCGTCTACCGGGTCCGGGAGCTTCAGGACAGTCTCGTCTCGATGCGTCTCCATTCGGAGACACCAGGCAGAGGACGGCGGCCAGCACCTGGAAGGTGTGAACACGCTCACAGTCTGGTACGATACATGGCTGGAAAGGCCCGCTGGCTGGGTTGGTGGACGGAAAGGTCCCCAGTCCAGGGTCAGCATGCTAGTTTGGTTCGGTATCGCGGCTGGCCGGGTGCGCGCGAGCGTCCCGGCCGACATCTGGACAGCAGGTGGAGGAGCGGCCATCGTGCACGCGTCTCAAGGATTCTCAGCGCCGTCTCTGACGATTGGGGTACCGCGCGAGACGATCCCGGGTGAGCGGCGTGTTGCAATGACACCCGAGGTGGTTGGCAAGCTCTCGAGACGCGGGTTCACGGTACTGGTCGAGCGGGAGGCCGGGCTGGCCGCCGGGTTCACCGACGAGCAGTACGAGGCCGCAGGGGCGCAACTTGTCTCCGACCCCGCGATCCTCTACAGTAGCTCGGGGCTGGCGGTGAAAGTCCAGCGGCCGACCGATCACGAGATCGAGCTCTTCCGGCCTGGAACGGCGCTCATCGCCTTCCTCCAGCCACTGATTCGCCCCGAGCTGATCGCCCGGCTTGCGGAGCGTCAGGTCACCGCGATCAGCATGGATACCATTCCCCGCATCACGCGCGCACAGCCGATGGACGCGCTGTCTTCGATGAGCACGGTGGCTGGGTACAAGGCGGTGCTACTGGCGGCGAACGAGCTACCGAAGTTCTTCCCGCTGATGATGACGGCCGCCGGGACGATTCGGCCCGCGAAAGTGCTGGTGCTGGGCGCTGGCGTGGCCGGACTGCAGGCGATCGCAACGGCTCGTCGGCTGGGAGCCATCGTCGAGGCGTTCGACACGCGGCCGGTGGTACGGGAGCAGGTGGAGAGCCTCGGGGCCAAGTTCCTCGAAATCGAGATCAAGACGGAGGAGGTCGGTGGGTACGCCGTTGAGCTGGCTGAGGAGCACCTGCGATTAGAGCAGGAGCTCATCCACACCCACTGTGTGGATGCGGACGTGGTCATCACCACCGCCCTAGTACCGGGGCGTCGGGCGCCGCTGCTGATCCGGGAGCACACGGTCCGGGCGATGCGACCGCGTTCGGTCATCGTCGACCTAGCAGCCGAGATGGGAGGCAACTGTGAGCTGACCGAACCGGGTGCGACGGTCTGTCGGTACGGCGTCACGGTAATGGGGCCATTGAACCTGCCGAGCGAGATGGCGTATACCGCCAGCCAGATGTACGCCCGCAACGTGGCAGCGCTCATCGAGCACCTTGCACCGCGCGGTGAGCTGGTGTTCGACCTCGCAGACGAGATCACCCGCGGCGTGGTGCTTGCCAAAGACGGCGAGATCCTGCACGAGCCGACACTGGCTCGGTTGAAGGAGGAGGTGCGGTGAACCAGGAGCTGCTGCTCGGTCTCTATGTGCTGATTCTGACGATCTTTCTCGGGTTCGAGGTGATCTCCCGAGTGCCGTCGCTGCTGCACACCCCGCTGATGTCGGGTACCAACGCGATCCATGGAATTGTGCTCCTGGGCGGCATCCTGGTCGCCGGCACCGCTGACCGTCCTTTGATGTACCTGTTGGGGTTCCTCGGGTGTGCGCTCGGCGCGGGGAACCTTTTCGGCGGGCTCGTCGTGACCGACCGGATGCTGGAGATGTTCAAGCCGCGAGCGGCGGAGCGGCCGACCGACGCGCGACCGGCGGCGGCTGGTGGAAGCGTGCAGGCGGTGCGTGAGGCGGTGCGCGAGAAGGAGTCAGTGAGGAAGCGGTGATCGAGAACTACCGTGATGCGCTGATCGACCTGGCCTACCTCGTCTCTGCGGTTGTCCTGGTCTTCGGCCTCAAGCGGATGAGTGCGCCGCGGACGGCCCGCTCGGGCAACCAGATTGCGGCGGCTGCGCTACTCCTGGCCGTCCTGGCGACGTTTCTGGATCCGCATCTGACCTGGGGCGCAGCGAACCTGGCTGTGCTGGTGGCCGGCATTGGTGTCGGCACGGTGGGCAGTGTCTACCTGGCACGGGTCGTGCCGATGACAGCCATGCCACAAATGGTTGCACTGTTTAACGGGATGGGTGGCGGCACTGCGGCGGTCGTCTCGGTGGCAGAGTTCCAGCGGTTCGCTGCCGCTGGTGCCGTCAGTAGTGGACAGGCCGTCTCGGTCGCTTTCGGCACGACAATCGGCGCGATCGCGCTGACCGGCAGCCTGGTCGCCTTCGCCAAGCTGCAGGAACTGATGACCGGCCGGCCGGTGCGGTTCCCGCTCCAGTTGCCGGTGAACGTCGCTGCTTTTGTGGGGATCGTCGGGCTGTGGACGTGGCTTCTCGGTGTAGACGGTGGGGTCGCAGCCGTCTGGGTACTGTTCGCCCTCGCGCTCGTGTTCGGTGTTCTCTTGGTGCTGCCGGTCGGTGGTGCCGACATGCCGGTGGTGATTGCGGTGTTGAACTCGATGACCGGGCTTGCTGCCGCCGCCACCGGGTTCGTGCTGGACAACCAGATTCTGATCGTAGCGGGGGCGCTGGTCGGTGCGTCCGGCTCGCTCCTCACCATCCTGATGAGCAGGGCGATGAACCGCTCGCTGGCCAACGTGATGTTCGGGGCCTTCCGCAGCGCAGGGCAGATCGGTGCAGTGGCCGAGGCCAAGCCGATCCGTGAAATCACGCCGGACGATGCGGCCGTGTTGATGGCGTATGCCAACGAGGTGATCGTCGTGCCCGGCTACGGCCTGGCGGTCGCCCAGGCCCAGCACCAGGTGCGCGAGCTCGCCGTCGAGCTCGAAAAGCGTGGGGTAGAGGTGAAGTTCGCAATCCACCCGGTGGCTGGTCGCATGCCGGGACACATGAATGTGTTGCTGGCCGAGGCGAACGTCCCCTACGACCAGTTGTTCGAGATGGAGCAGATCAACGAAGAGTTCCAGCGTGCCGACGTTGCCCTGGTCATTGGGGCGAACGACGTCGTCAATCCGGCGGCGCGCAGCGACCGGAACAGCCCAATCTACGGCATGCCGATTCTGGACGTCGATCAGGCGCGCAACGTGATCGTGCTCAAGCGGAGCATGCGGCCGGGCTTCGCTGGCATCGAGAACGAGCTGTTCCACATGCCGCAGACTCGCATGCTGTTCGGTGATGCCAAGGAGTCGCTGGTCAAACTGATCGAGGCGGTCAAGGCGGCCTGATGGCGTGCGGCTCGGGTGCGGGGTTCTGCACTCAGCCCGAATCTCTTCGCTTCCATTCGGGGCCAGGCGCTACCCGGCATCGCCTCGATGTGCAATCCTCTCCGGCTCCGGGGTCGCTTCAGGCGACGAGGGCGTGTCGTCCCGGTAGACGCGATCGCCGAAACGCCATGCGACGGCCCGGCGGATGAGCGGCAGGTAGATGGTGTTGTCCAGATGCGTCTCGTACCATGCGGGGTAGGAACCATTGCTGAGCCGTGCCGTCACCTCGCGCGCCTCCTCCAAGAGCACCCACAGATTATGGAGCGCACGAAGGCGGAACCCCTCGAGGCCGGCCTGTCTCAGCCCATTCATGCCGGCCTGTCGGCAGGCGGGGCACTGGCAAGCTTCCAGGAGCTGCCGCTCGCCTGCGCTCAGTGCGCGCCCTCGCCAGTTACCCAGCTCCGCGACCATGCGCTCGCCACTGCCAGGGAGCTGGATAAGGCCGCGGGCCGCGCGGGCGCGCCATGCGCTCGAGTCGATCGAGTCCATACCGAGGAGCGCGACGAGGTGCAGCGTCGCTGTGCCACCGATGCCGAACACATGGATCTGCTTCCCGAGGAAGGCCGTGCGGACAGACACGAGCCAGCGCAGGACGTCATCGTAGGGTGGGGCCTGGCGAGCGCGTAACAGGTTCGGGACCAGTCCGCCGAGCGCGATCGCTGGCTTGGCGGCAAGCCCCGGTTCCTCGCGTAGCGCCGCGACGTATTCCTCCAGTAGCGCGCTCGCGTGGATCACCGGCACGTAGCCGTCGGTGCCATAGGCACGGTTCATGGCCATCGTCCGGTGCAGGCGCTCACGTTGCTCGTCGGGGCTCATCCAGGGAGCGGGGATATAGTCGCAGGGCACTGGCCACCAGTCCGGCCGAGCGGCTCTGACGAACTCCGCGTAGTCCTCAGCCGGCTCTTGCCGGCGCCGGAGGAGAGCGAACGCGCCGTTATCCAGATAGACCTGGATATGATCCGGCAGGCCGAGGAACTTGCGCAGCCCCTTGTCCATCATCGCGCGGCGAAGCATAGGCCGGGCAGCGATCTCAGCATAGGAGAGCATCACCGCCCCAAGCTGAGGCAGATAATCCGGCGAGGCAGGATCCCACACCCGTGGCTTGAGGTTCTTGAGGCTCAAGCCTGCGACGACTAGCACATGCGTTCCCTTTCGCCCTCAGGCTGCGGGAGCTGACGTGGCCAGACGATGGGCTGCCTCGAGCTCATCGAAGATATCCCGCTCTTCTCGCTCACCCTGTGACTCCGGTGGCTTGATGCGCGCCAGGACGGGGAAACTGACGAACTGGCCGGCCAGGATCGCCTCGCCGACATCCAGGTTCGGAAGCATTGACGCCTCGTCCTCGCTGAGCGACTCGACGACCCGGCGCACGAACTGCTGGTCGGCCGGGTTGACCATGCGCATGATAATGTAGGAGTTGCACTGGGAGAGCGTGGTCTCGTCGAGCCGAGACGGTCGCTGGCTGATCAGGATGAGGCCGATGCCGAACTTGCGCCCCTCCTGCGCAATCGTGCGGGTGGTGAGGATCGCCTGCTGCTCGGCCGGGCTCTCGGCCCGCGCTGGCGCGAAGGTATGGGCTTCTTCGAGCACGAAGAGGACCGGGTACTGGAGCTGGCCACCGGTGCGCTTCTCGAAGAGATCCTCGGCGATGATGCGGAAGATGGTAGCCTGGAGGTCGCCGGGGTAGCCGGCGAGGGTCACGATGCTGATCGTGCCGTACTGGACGAGTCCCTGACGTTCCGTCGGCAGCGGCTGGGCGCGGTTCGATCGTTCATAGCTGATCCGCTCCATCTGGCGCAATCTCGCGGCTGCCCGCCGAATCCTCCGTGGGAGGCCATCGAGCCAACCGGCGACCTGGGTATCTACCCGAAGCCGCTCACGGCCGGACCACCGGACGATCTGGCGCATCGCATCCTGGTCTCTATTCCGGCCAGCGCGGACGACCGCTTCGGCGAAATCTGCGAGGAAGTAGAGATCAGGCTGCAAGCCATACTGTGCGATCGAAGGCCTTTCGACAAACGAGCTGAGCCACTGTCTGCGCTCGGCGAGTTCCTTTTCATCGTTCGGGCTGTTGAGAAAGGCTTCTGCACCCCGGAACACATCGTCAAAGTAGTCCTTGTGCGTGTTGGCAAGTTCCCAGGACAGCGCTTCGATGAGGGTCATGACCGTTCCCGGTTCCTCCTCGAACACCGGAAAGCGGGCGTAGTACCGGCGTACCCGGCCGCGGAGCGCAGGGAGATCGGCGAGGCCGGTATAGTCGCCATGCGGGTCGAAAATCACCATCGGGAAGTGTTTCTCGGCGAGCTGCTCGACGATACGGCGCACCGTCCAGCTCTTGCCCGCACCGGTCATGGCCAGCACGGCCAGGTGCCGCGTTGCCAGCACGTGGCCATCGACCAGCACATCGACGTCCGGCCGGTTCGCCAGTGTGGCGATGTCGAGCGCGCGGCGTGGCCGCTGCTCCAGCTCGCCCACCACGATGCGAGCCAGCTCGGCCGGGCTGGGTGCGTAGGCGCTGCTTGCGGGCTGTGGGGGATAGCGGAGCTGCTCGAGCCGGGTACTCACCGGCGCGCGGCCGTTCGCCTGACTGGGCACGCGCCGCTCGTAGCCGAGGACCTGGCACACGGCGCTGACCATCTCTCGCGTGAGCGAGAGGACTGTATCGAACGGGTTCGTTCGCGTGGCGGCGAGCTCATGGCCCGCCTCCGCCGGGAAGAGAGGGTTGATCCGCTCGATCCGTGTCACCTTGGCCCAGATCCGGATCGGCTCTGGCGCGCGATCACCGTCGGCGGAGCGCAGATCGGCGTCGACCGCGATGATGTCCTGTTCGCGGAGCGTCTCCTGCGTGACGGCCAGGCGGAATTCCCGGCTGGTCGACTCGCCGATGATGATGCCCACGAAGCTATTCGTCTGGCTGGTATCGCCGGGTGTCTGGGCTATGTCGTGCTCCGATCCTGTTCAGAGCTGGCCGGAAGAGCCAGTCACGCTGGGTCATGTAGATCGCCTGGACGAGGATGCGCCGGAGCTCCGCGTCCGTGATCTCGCCAGTCTGCAGGCTGGTGCCGAGATGATAGCGAATAAGCTTCCCGTAGGCCTCCGTAAGCCAGGCCGGTACGTGCGCGTAACGGTCAACGATGTCCAGACCGACCGGGAAGGCGTAGCCAGGCAGCAGGCGGGCATAGAGGTAGACTCGCCGGGCTGCCGCCTCGACCTGCGCTGCGCCGAGGGCGTGGAAGAGCTCGACGCGCAGCGGTTCCATCGTCTCGGTGACGGCGACGTAGCACCCGTGGACTCTAGGGAAACTGCAGAGCGAGCGACCGGGTCGCAGTGGCTCGTAGTTCACGCGTACGGTCTGGTCCGAGTGGGGCAGGGTGGCCTCAGCGTGGCGTAGACCGTCATACTTTTCGATCTCCCAGGGCTCGCTGTATTGGCCAGGGCGGAGGAGTATCCCCAGGAGTAGCCCGTCGGTGTAGCCCAGCCGATCGAGGACTCCTCTCGGTGACGTCAAGTCGGTTCGTCCGTAGACGTCGTGCAGATAGTCCAGCCGGCCGTTCCTGCGCAGGCGCTCGAAGACACGGGCCAGGAGCACCCGCTCGCAGAAGTCACGCATCATCCCGCGCTCCACCACGCCGGCGACAACCGGTACGGCATCCCGACTCCTGGCCAGGTCGACCAGCCTTCGGAACAGGAAGGCCATCCAGGCCAGTGGCTCGAAATACCGACGCTCGATCCAGGTTGCGGCTGCGCTCCTCAACATCGCAGGGTAGAGTTCTCGCCTCGCGAGTTCGAGGAAGTCAGCCTTGAGTTGACGTCCAACCTCCTCGCTCGCGGCATAGTGGTGAAGCAGCCGATCGATATCCGCTTCGGTGAACGGGGTGTGGCCGCTGTAGGCTCCTACCTGATAGACCAGGGGGCCGTGGAGCATGAGGACGCGGAGATCTGGTGTGCGCTGGAGGGCGGAGAGACAGGCTAAGAGTTCGGCCGTGATGCGCACGATGTCGACGAAGTCCTTGCGTTCCTTGCTGCCACCCTCCAGATCGCCGAGGAGCACAGGGTAGTAGCCGAACTGCTCGCGTTGTGCTAGCCGGCGCTCGCCGGTGCGAACGGAGTACGAGCCGACTCGGAGCAAGATCGGTACCTGGCCGGAGATTCGTACCTGGCCAATCCCTCCGTCAATGAAGGTCACCACTTCCCCGTGCACGTCGCTCCACGAGGCGTCGGCGACTGAGTGGACGTCGAGGAGACGCTGCTCAGGCGGCTTGCTCAAGTCGCGGGCGATGGCGCGACGCAGATCTCCGATAAATCGCGCGGTATTGCGGAAGTAGTTACCGCGCAGACTCTCAGCGACGGTCAGCGCATTCTCGGCCAGTTGGATGAGCAGGTGTGGCTGCTGCTGCAGTTCGGTCGTCACATCTGTGCCATCGTGATCGTCAGGATAGTGCTCGCTCATCGGCGGTGTACCGGAATCCCCAGGCGACGCAAGAGTCGCACCGCGTCGTGAGTTGTAAACTCGCTCAGCCGTTTGCCGGTGAGCTGAGCGATGAGCCACTTCGGCGCAACCGGATACCCATCGATCAGCACATACCAGGAATAGAAATGTGCCGGATTACCCGATCCGCTCTCGAGTGCCAGCCGCGCACGATCAAGAACCTCTTCAGGGCTTAGCTCGAGTAGATGTACCTCACGGGCTTTGCCATCTTTATTATATCGTGTGCCAGCTCTCGGCCCCAATGGTCCGACGCTCGGTCCGTGACCGTACAGCCAATCGTGAAGCCTTGCGAGCTGCTTGCCTGATGGACCTCCCACTAGGATCAGATTACGCGTACGTCGATCGAGCTCATCGAGTTCGAGGAGCTTCTGATAGAGATGGCCAGCGCATACACAGATCTCCTCGAAGGTCTCTGCTCCGATCTGTTCAGAAAGCTGGGCCATGACGCGGTGGCGCATGGCTGGCACGCGTTGCGTCGCCAATCGCTCGTCATAGTATGGGATCGGTGCATCAGCGGAGATCAGCCCGTACGCTGCCGAGAGAACGAAGAGCCGCAACGAGTGCGCGGGGCGCATTGCCAGGTATCGCCTCAGGCAGCGGAAGAGCGGTCCATCGTACCGATCGATCGCCGGGATCGGCTCCGGGTCGAGGCGCTTGCGACGGGAGCAACCGATGATCAGCAGGCGTGACATCGTTGCTCAGGTGCCGATGAAGCTGAGCGCGTCGCGTACCCGCGGGCGGACGGCGGTCGCGAGCAGCCGCAGCGTGCGCTCGACTCGCCTCGGCTCGACGCCGCTCAGGTAAGGGTTGGCAAGCAACACGTCGAGGCGGAGCGTCCGCGCGGCGTGGACGATAGCCTCGGCGCAGGTCTCCGGACTCCCGGCAATGAGGGCTTCGTTCGCCAGCAGCTGGTCGAGCGCGTGCTCAGCCTCGGTGACCGAACGGGGCGGTTGAACCGGTGCGTGCGGTTCCGCTGGCGACGCGGGGAGCAGCCGACCCAGGCGCTGGAGGTCGGTGACCATCTCGCGTCGAGCCTGCTCGTCGCGCTCAGCGATGTACAGCGAGCGCATCAGCGCGAGCCGAACCGGACCCACCGGGGTGGCGTCGACTTGCCCCGCGCGCCAGGCGTTGCAGGTCGGCTGGAGCTGGTTCAGCGCTCGGAAGCCGACGGCGAGCGACAGGCCATGGCGGCCGGCCCATCGCGCGGCTTCTGGATCGGTGCCCGCGTACCACAGAGGCGGGTGAGGTCGCTGGTACGGCGGCTCGACGTACAGTTGACGGAACCGGAAGGCGATGCCCGGATGGTCGAACAACTCGCCCTGCCAAGCACGCCGCATCAAGATCAGTGACTCAAGGAACAGCGCCTGGCGCCTACTCGGGTCGATCCCCAGGCTTGCGAGCTCCTGTGGGCGGTGACCCAGCCCGACCCCGACCTCAACTCGTCCCCGGCTCAGGTGGTCGAGTATCGCGATCTCTTCGGCCAGCAGAACCGGATTGTGCAACGGAAGCGTGTAGGCCAACACACCGATGCGCACCTGTCGCGTTCGCATAGCGACAGCGCCGAGCCAGACGTTCGGCGCCGGTGTGCGGTAGAGCGGGAGGAAGTGACGCTCGGCCACGAAGTAGTACTCGAGTCCGAGCTGGTCGATCAGCTCGGCATCGCGCAAACGTTCGGCGTAGAGCCGGTGCGCCGGCACGTCCGGCGTCACCTGGAAGATGTCAAAGACTCCGAACTGCATGCGACTCCGCTAGCCTGAGACCGCCGCCTCGCAAAGACTATAGATGATGCTGAGCCGAGGCGTGCGGAACAGCTGCGGCTATCACGGGTGTCGGGACGTCTCGCTGGCTTGCCCCGGTTAGCTCGTGCGCTGCGGACACGGGTGCTGTACGCTACCGGGTGCGAACAGGGCCCGGCAGGAGTGGGTCGAGACGGAAGGGGTTGCTGCATGGAGTACCGCCGGTTGGGCAACAGCGGCGTCTCGGTATCGGTCATCGGGCTTGGGGGCAACACGTTCGGTCGTTACTGCGACGCGCGACAGACGGAGGCTATTATCCACCGAGCACTCGAACTGGGCATCAACCACATCGACACGGCCGACACCTACTCGAGAGGGCTTTCCGAAGAGTACATTGGTAAGGCGATTGCCGGGCGACGTGACCAGGTTGTGCTCGCCACCAAGACCGGATTTCCGCTGGACGAGGGGCCGAACGGCCAGGGGCTCTCCCGTCGGCGGATCATCGCGAGCCTTGAGGCCAGTTTGCGGCGGCTTGGCACCGACTACGTCGATCTCTTCTACCTTCATCGCCCCGATCCACAGACGCCGATCGAGGAGAGCCTACGGGCGCTCGACGACCTGGTGCGGGCGGGGAAGGTGCGCTATCCCGCCGTCTCGAACTACGCAGCGTGGCAGGTGGTCGATATCATGGGGCGGTGCGAACGGCGTGGCTATGCGCCGCCGGTGGTCAGCCAGTCGCTCTACAACGTGCTGGAGCGCGGGATCGAGCAGGAGCTGATCCCGGCCTGTCGCTGCTACGGACTCGGAATCATCCCCTACTCGCCGCTTGCTGGGGGCTTCCTGTCCGGCAAGTACCGTCCTGGCGAGCCGGTGCCACCAGGGGTGCGCGGCTACGACAACCCGACCTGGCAGCAGCGCTGGTTAACCGAGCGCAACTTCCGGATCCTGGGCGCACTCGACGTCTTCGCCACTCGGCGCGGGCGATCGGTCGGAGAGCTGGCTCTGGCCTGGCTCGTAGCCCAACCGGTGGTCTCTTCGGTCATCGCTGGCGCGACCAGCCCTGAGCAGGTCGAGTCTAACGCACGGGCTGCTGACTGGCGGCTCTCCAGCGGGGAGCTCGCGGAGCTCGAGCAGTGCCTAACGGCAGCGGCTGCTCAGGAGGGATGAGCGCCATGGAGAACCGTCTGGACGCATTCCGTGCCTACCGGGCACGCTTGAATGCCCGGATCAGCGAGCTGGGCCACCGGGACATCAACCGCTTCCTCAGCCTCGACAGTGGGGCGTACCGGGACGGCGAGCTGGATGCGAAGACCAAGGAGCTGCTCGGCCTGGTTGCCTCGACCGTGTTGCGATGCAACGACTGCATCGACTACCACCTGGATCGGTGCGTCCAGCTCGGCTGGAGCGACGCCGAGCTGTATGATGCGCTGACTGTGGCCTTGGTTGTCGGCGGCAGCATTGTGATCCCGCATCTGCGGCACGCGGTCGAGACGCTGGACCTGTTGCGAGCTGAGCAGAGAGACAAGCAGACGTCAAGGCAGGCTTAGGATACTCTCTCCGCACAGCGCGGCGTCGTCACCTCGCCACGGTCGTCGCCTCGCGCTCGGCCGTCGGTGCAGCACGTCGGCCGCGTGGTGGCGCTGTGACCGCAAGACAGGTGGGGCGATCGATCTCATCGCCTGCATCGTTGTGGCTGCGGGTGTCCTCACGGGACGGTCTGCTGCAGCGTCGGTGGGCCCAGGGAGGCGATCGTCACTCGCACGCGCCCAGTGGCAGTTCGCGAGCGGGGCACACAGGTGACATCGTCTCTGGCGGGCCTTTCGTCGTCGTGGCTGAGAGGCTGGCTGCCGGCTCGGCTCCAGGCGTGATCCGGTATGCTTACCTTAGCGATGTGCGTCGATCGATTGGTTCACCCACGAGGTGAAAACCGTTGGATCGGAGGAGCATCTCGTGAGCGTAGACGAGAAACGGGAGAGGAGGGGTCGGACGCTCAGCGGCCGTGTGCGGTTCTCCCTTGAGTCCATCCTGATCGCAGTGGTCTTCACGCTCGGCGTCGGTTTCGGCGTCGTCGTGGTGCCAGCACTCGCTCCCTCGCACTCCCAGGCTGCGCCCTCTCCGGCCGAGCCGGTCTCGGTGTTCGGCGAAGTTTGGAACATCGTCCACCAGCACTACGTCGATCCATCAGCGATCGATGAGCAGCGGATGCTGGTAGCAGCCATCAGCGGCATGCTGGAGACGCTCGGCGACCAGGGACACACGCGCTACCTGACGACCGACCAAATGCAGGCCCACTGGGAGGAACTCTCGGGGACCTACACCGGAGTCGGTATCCAGATCCAGCAGCGGGACGGGGAGATCGTGGTGATTGCTCCGATCGACAACACGCCGGCTCAACGAGCTGGGATCCGGGCTGGAGACGTCTTGCTCCAGATCGATGGTCACCCGGCCCAGGGACTGGGACTCGATGAGGTGGTTCGACGAGTGCGTGGGCCTGAAGGCACCAGCGTGACGCTCGTGTTTCGTCGGCCCGGTCAGCCGGATCTGATCCAGGTCACGCTCGTGCGGGAGATGATCCGGGTCAGCCCGGTCAGTTGGACGATGCTGCCGGGAGGCATTGCCAACATCCGGCTTAGCCAGTTCTCCAGCGGTGCGGCCGACGACCTGAAACGCGCGCTCGCGGAGGCACAGGCTGCCGGTGCCAGCGGGATCGTGCTCGATCTTCGGAACAACCCGGGCGGGCTCGTCAGCGAGGCGATTGCAGTGGCTTCGCAGTTCCTGCCACGCAACGTGACCGTCTTCTTCTCACAGGAGCGGAGTGGCTCACGCGACGAATACCGCACTGACGCCTCTGCGATTCCGACCGAGCTTCCGCTGGTCGTGCTGGTGAACGGTGGGACGGCATCGGCGGGTGAGATCGTCGCTGGGGCGATCCAGGACAACCGACGCGCCCTCTTGGTGGGTGAGAGGAC